>Ga0172371_10000286_pt1 | contig 76326 bp, 74 predicted proteins | sample Lak12m_FD_114543 | JGI IMG/M metagenome (GOLD analysis project Ga0172371, IMG submission 114543) | Freshwater microbial communities from Kabuno Bay, South-Kivu, Congo - kab_022012_12m | ecosystem: Environmental > Aquatic > Freshwater > Lake | place: Democratic Republic of the Congo: South-Kivu...
AGTTGGCAAGGAAGGTCAGATCAAAGGAATAGAGTTTCAGAATGCAGTTATCCGTTATAAAACTGGGGCCCTTGGTTTAGAAACAATAAACGTAGAGCCATATAAAAGTACCTTTGGCACTATCATTTTGAATTTTACAATCAAGTAACTCGCCCGAAGGGCGAGAAAATCGCGCGCGCAAAAAATAACGGAAGCGCGGCGGGTGGGGGCGCCGCGCATACCTTGCGAGCCGCGAAGCGGCGAGCTAACACGATTCTTTGAAATGAGTTCGAATTTTGTCAAAAACGCTCACTTTTTTCTGGTTATTTTGCCTCTTGATATCTTGTACATATAAATTTTTTTCTTCCCATAAAACAACATCGTGTAGCCCGACACAATCCTCCGCCACCAATTTTTTCTCTAGGATCAAACACCACTTGATAAACTTTATTCGGCCCTTTTCCATGGCTTTCTACACAACCCATCTCTCGCATCACGTTTCGAATATACTCAAGATTATATGGCATTTTGTGCAAATCTAGTCTCAATTGATCAATGATATCTTCCATAGAAAAACTTGGTTTGGTTATTTGCGAAAAAACAGCATTACGGACATGGACTGCCGTGACTCTGTCAGTACTAAAATTTTCTTGCCTTCTTGCCTCTTCAGCAAAAAATGTTTTCATCCTTTCAGCATCCTCTCCATCAAAAATGAAGGGGGGAAGTTCTGTCCTAGGTATTTTGAACACCGGATAGAGCAACTGGCCAGATATTCTTTGACCAGCTTTATTTTTGCCATCCATCACTAGAAATCCAGCCAAAACTGCCACGTCTTTCATGCTAATAGGACATAGATTATCAAGAAATGCCGCTATCTTAAGACAAGCTGCTTGTTCTTGAAGTTTAAGCTCTCACCAGGTAAATCCTTCTGGATTATTGCCTGATTGTCTCTCAATGACTAGCGCCTTCATATCAGCCCATTATTGTATCATAATAGATAATATTATTGGATTATTATTCTTGATAAGCGAGCTTTTTTGCTTTAAACTCAAAAAACTTTTCTTTTCCCCCTTGCCAACTTGAGTTTTTTTTTGCATACTTGGTTCAATAAAAAATTCATATGCTTAACACCATAAAACTGCTTTATATCTTGCCAGACTTGGCTTATGTAGCCGAGCTTCTACCAACCAAAAAGCCACACGACTTCAGTATTCAATCTTTTAGACAAATTAATGGCGAGTTTATAAACGAAGAACAGTTTGTCGCTAATAACGTGATCAAACTTTTCAGTAAGCTAGAAGAAGGAGAGTACTGTTTGATCTTACCAGACTCACTGTTTACCAACACCATAGTTTCTGTCCAAGAAACCGATGACAATAAAATTGCCACCTACCTTCAAAACGAGCTTTTGCCACAGACAGGCATCAGTACAAATACTCACGATCTAGATACCACTATCTTAACCACCTTCAAAAACCAAGCCAAAGTACAGATCTCTGCTTTGGAAAAATCTTTGTTAGCACCTATACGTGTAGGCGTTGAACAAACGAAAATAAAAATCATCTCTGTCTCACCTTTGAGCTGGACTGTAAAATCTTTAGTCTCTTTGGAACCTTCAATCACAGTTTTACAAATTGGCGGATTACTATATAGCGCTCTTCATTATATTGGGGTAGATCAAACCAATCAATCTTCCACGCAAGACACAGAAAAAATCATTGAAACTATAAAAACCCTAAAGGGAGCCGAGGCCAATGTTCAGACTCTTTATTTGCTAACCGATCAATTAGTAGAAAACAGATTTAAAGAATCGCTGGGGGCAGTCTTACCAGCCCAACAGCTTGCTTCAAGCACTGTTGGTTCAGATCAATTGTCTGGTTACGTAAAACAAATCATTGAAACCAGTGCCAAAACTTTAAGTATTGAAGAATACCCTGTGCCCAAGTTTAAATTAAGCAAAGCTTTACCAGAAGATCACGAACTAATTAAACAGGTGGCTGAAGAAAAAAAAGAAGATGAGCAAGAAGAAATTCCTAAACCTACTACAAAAGAAGAAGCTCCAGCGACCCAAAATACAGTGAGCGATATTATCGCCAGCAAGCCTAAGAAATTGGAGCTTAGACCCGCACCAGTGCAAAAGCCAGTAATAATACCACCTACCACTCAACCACCAACAGTAGATATAACCAGTTCTATGGAGAAAATTATGACAGAAACTAGCCAAACGCCCGTAATTCAAAACCAATCAAGCACAAAAGGCTTGCTTAAAATGTTGCTCGTCACTCTCTCTGTTTTTGTGGCAGTAGTGGCAGTGGGAGTGGGTGTAGGACTTGGTCTGCTCTCACTTTCAAACAACAGAACTACACCTGTTGAGTCACCAAAAGTAGAAACTGCTCCAACAGAAGTGCCCACACCCACTCCTACCCAATCACCAGAACAAACAAAAGTAGATTTGAGCACTACCAAATTATTGGTGGTCAACGCCACCACCCAAGCCGGCTACGCTGGAAAAATTAAAACTTTGCTGGAAAAAGCTGGGGCAAAATCTGTTACAGCTGGCAACTCCAAAGGTAGTTATAAATCACAAGCTGACGGTCTAGTTTTGATGACAGAAGAAAATGCCGAGCTGGTTGTTACTCTGTCAGAGGCCACCGGCCTGAAACTAGAATACGCAAAAGAAGAATTAAAAACGGAAGATCCAAACCAATCATACACCGCTGTCATTGTCTTGCTCAAATAGCGTGTTGACGCAAAATGAGTTGTTTGTATAATTGGCGTGACTTCGGTCAGTCTTGAGTATTTGTTTGTTAAAATAGATAAATGATTTATGTCCGCAGGTCTTCATATCTCGCTTAATGCTGAAACCCTTTTTCATCTTGGATCACTGCCTATCAGCAACTCAATGTTCACAAGTACCATCGCCTCTCTTCTTATCTTAAGTTTTGGCTTTCTTGTTAAGATCAGTTTAGATCAAAAAACCATCAGGCCCACTGGCTTACAAAACTTGGCAGAGTGGATAGTGGAATCTTTTCTTAATTTTATTAACTCTGTGACAGGCGACCTTAAAAAAAGCCAAATTTTTTTGCCCTCCCTTGCTACTTTTTTTATATTTATCGTTTTAAACAACTGGTTAGGTCTTTTGCCAATAGTAGGATCTGTTGGTCTTAAAATCCCACAAGAATCAAAAGTAGAAAGTATTCAACAGCTGGAAACAACCCCGATAGATTCTGCCCACGAAGTGGCTGAACCTGTTAAACACGAAAAAGAAACCTTCGTCAAAGAAGAAAAACACGAAAAGTTTGTGCCTGTGTTTAGACCGGGTACCGCCGACCTAAACACCACCATAGCTCTAGCTTTAACCTCTGTTTTTCTAATTCAATTTTTTGGATTTAAGTTTTTAAAACTTTCTTACTTAAACAAGTTTTTTAATTTTTCCAGTCCTGTCAATTTTTATGTGGGAATTTTGGAGTTAATATCCGAGTTTGCCAAAATTATTTCTTTTGCCTTTAGACTTTTTGGTAATATTTTTGCAGGTGAGGTACTTTTGGTAGTCATTACTTACCTCACCAAAGTGCTGATGCCCATACCTTTTTACGGCTTGGAAATTTTCGTGGGATTCATCCAAGCTTTGGTTTTTACCATGTTAAGTCTAGTTTTTTATAACATGGCTACGGCCAAATCGCATTAGTTAGTAACGTCTTGTAGTAAGTAGTAATAATAAAAGAAAGAAAAAAATGAACACAGATTTAGCAATTGCTATTTTGATGGGTGTAGGCGCCATTGGACCCGGTCTTGCTATTGGTTTAATCGGCTCAAGCGGTCTTCAAGCTATTGGAAGAAATCCAGAAGCAGCAGGCAAAGTACAAACCTCAATGATCTTGAGTATCGCTTTCGCCGAGGCTATAGCAATTTATCTTTTAGTGGTAGCTTTAATCCTAAAGTTTGTTTAACTTTAAAAAAACGAAAGGTTTGCTATGGAGATTCTCTTACCTCAAATTATTTATCAAATTGTCAATTTTTTGGTGATTTTTATTTTGCTCACCTACTTGCTTTACAAACCCATTCTCAAGATTTTCAAAGAAAGGACGGAACGTATTGAAGAGGGACAAAAAGCAGCTTTAAAAGCTATTGAGGAAAAAGACTCAATAGCTAAACTTAAAACTGACACGCAAAAAAAGCTAGAAGCAGAGGAGTCAAAAAAAATGGAGGCGATCACCGAAGATGTAAAAAAGAAAAAACAGGAGATGCTGGGTTTAGCTGAACTGGAAATAAAGAAGTTTGTTGCCGAACAAGAGGAAAAGTGGCGAGAAGAAAAAGCCCAACGTATTGCCAACATGAGAGAATCTCTTTTGGACGCCGTAGTTATGACTAGTGAAAAAGTGATTGCCAAAAAATTGACTCAATCTGACAAACAAAAACTGGTAGATACACAACTAGATCAAGTTTTAACCCAAATATAAAAATGCAAAACACCAACAAAGTCAAAGTCATTGTCACCACAGCCAAGGCTTTAGATAAAAGTCAGAGAGTTGTCCTCAACCAGCTTATCTCTTCAAAACTAGGCCACGTTTTTGAACTTGAGGAAATAGTGGATCAAACTACTATAGGTGGTATCAAGATCAGAATTGGTAATCAAGAATATGACACAACAATTGCTGGCAATCTAAAAAGACTGCGTGTACAAACACCCATCGTACAATTGAGTACAGCCGATGGTCTTAGTCAACAACAAAAAAATAAACTGCAAAATAAACTGCAAAAAATGTACCCTGCCGGCTTTGTACTAGAGGAAATAGTAGACAAAAGCTTGCTTGGAGGAATGAGACTCAATCTCAATGATCAAGAGTTTGACGGTAGTATAAAAAATCAGCTAAAAAAAATTCATCTTCAACTCAAAAAAAGTTTGTAAAATTAGGAAAGCTTTATGACTAAAACAGATAACAACTTTGCTCAAAACCTTGTGAAGATCATTAAGGAATCAAATCTCACGACCGAACCAGAGTCAGTGGGTAGTGTAGTAGAGTTTGGTGATGGAGTAATCAGCGTCAACGGACTAAAAAAAGCTATGTCTGGTGAACTGATTGATATCGGACAAGGCGAGTTTGGTCTAGCCTTAAACCTTAAAAAAGATAGCGTAGGTATCGTGGCTCTAGGCGAAGCCAAGCATGTAACTGCCGGTCAAACAGTCAGAAGAACCAAACAAATCTTGTCTATAGGCGTTAACAATGCCATCATCGGCAGAATTGTAGATCCTTTGGGAAAAACTCTAGATGGCAAAACAGCCATCAAGCCAGACAAATTCATGCCTTTGGAAAAAATTGCTCCGGGAGTCATGGCTAGAAAATCAGTCACTCAACCAGTGCAGACTGGTATTAAAGCTATTGACGCCATGATCCCAATTGGTAGAGGACAAAGAGAGCTGATTATTGGCGATAGATCCACTGGTAAAACTGCTATCGCTTTAGGCACTATCTTAAACCAAGCAGACCAGAATTTACTTTGCGTGTATGTCAGTATAGGCCAAAAACGTTCCGCTCTTGCCCAGATTGTACAAACACTGACAGAAAGAGGCGCTATGGGCTACACCTGTATCGTGGCCGCCACCGCCTCTGATCCTGCGTCACTACAGTTTTTAGCACCATACGCCGGTCAAGCAGTAGCAGAGTATTTCTTGGAAAAAGGCAAAGATGTTTTGGTCATTTTTGACGATTTAAGCAAACATGCTCAAGCTTACCGCGAGATCTCACTTTTACTGCGCAGACCGTCTGGTAGAGAGGCTTACCCGGGCGATGTATTTTACCTTCACTCAAGACTTTTGGAGAGAGCCTGTAGGTTAAATGAGGACTATGGTGGCGGTTCAATCACTGCTTTACCTATTATTGAAACTCAAGCTAATGATGTCTCCGCTTATATTCCTACCAATGTGATCTCCATTACTGACGGACAAATTTATTTGGAAACTGATCTTTTCAACGCCGGCATGAAGCCGGCTATCAATGTTGGTCTTTCTGTATCGCGCGTAGGTTCATCAGCACAACTCAAGGCCACCAAACAAGTAGCCGGTACCATGAAACTGGATCTAGCGCAGTTTAGAGAGCTTGAGGCTTTTTCTCAATTTAGTAGTGACCTAGATGAAAAAACCAAGGCGCAACTAGAGAGAGGTATGAGAGTCAACTCTATCCTCAAACAGGGATGGGATCAACCATTAAAAATGGAAGAGCAGGTGGTAGTGATTTTTGCTGCAGTCAATGGTTTTCTTGACGTAGTGGAACTAGAAAAAATTCAGGTTTGGGAAACACTGTTCTTAAAAAGAATGCATACCCACCATCAAAATGTCCTTGATCAAATAGCCAAACAACAGAAACTAGATGACAAGTTGGAACAAAAAATAAAAGATGTTTTAACTAAGTTTAACCAAATCAATCCACATTTACTTTTAGAAAAAGAGGTTAAAGAGGAAGACTCCAAAAAGTAAAAAACTTTATGCCTAATACACGGCAAATTAAACAACGCATCAACACAGCTAAAAATATCTCCAAAATTACCAAAGCGATGGAGATGGTTTCGGCAAGTAAAATGCGCAAAGCTCAACAACAAGCCTTGGCAACAAAAGCTTACGTTCAAGCACTTAACACTTCACTAGAAACTCTGTCTCCAATGATTGATGAGAACATTCATCCCTTGCTTAAAAAAACAAACGGTCAAGAGTCATTGGCTATCATCGTCAGCACAGACAAAGGTTTGTGTGGTAGTCTTAATCAGACTCTACTTAAAGAATTAACCCAGTGGCTGAAATTACACACAAAAAGTACAGTCATCGCAATAGGTAAAAAAGCAATCAGTTTTTGCAATTTTTATAGCATTACTATCTTTGCCCAATTTAGCGATCTTCCAGATCCAATCAAAAACACCGACATTCTGCCCATAGCCAAGTTAATAAGTTCTCATTTTGTGAATCACGAAGTAGGTTTAGTAGATATTTTCTATATGGATTTTGTCAACACTCTCGTGCAAAAACCAAAAACTCTTAAACTTTTGCCTTTGGCCAGTTTTACCACACAAAAAGAAAACGAAAAACCTAGTTCAGCAGAGTACATTTTTGAACCAAGCGCCCAGAAAATATTTCATCAATTGCTACCATACTACTTGGAAAACTCTATTTATCAGGCTTTTCTGGAGGCTAGAGCAAGCGAACATTCCGCTCGCATGGTAACCATGAAAAATGCCAATGAAAATGCCAATGAACTAATTGGCGAACTCAAGCTGGCCTTCAACAAACAAAGACAGGCAACTATCACTAACGAGTTATTAGATATTAAAACAGCTACTCTTTCACTAAAAGGATAAAGGAAGGAAAATTTATGTCTAAAAAAAATACAGGTGTGATCACTCAAATTATTGGTCCAGTTATTGATGTGCTATTTGAGGAAAACTTACCTTCACTGCTTAATGCTTTGATACTAGAAACAAAAGGCGGTCGCAAGTTATTTTTGGAGGTAGAACAACAGCTCTCGGCATCAGAAGTAAGATGCATCGCTTTGGGCAGTAGTGATGGATTAGAACGTGGTTTAGAAGTGGTAGACACTGGCAAACCAATTAACGTCCCAGTAGGAGAAGAAACACTTGGTAGATTGTTCAACGTGGTAGGCGAGGTCATTGATAATGGCAAACCACTCAAAACCAACAAGTTTTCTCCTATCCACAAAAGTGCCCCACCACTTAAAGATCAAGAAACAAAAGCATTGATGCTTGAAACAGGTATTAAAGTAATTGACTTGATTTGTCCTTTTGCCAAGGGAGGAAAAGTGGGCGCTTTCGGCGGAGCCGGAGTAGGTAAAACTGTCATTATCCAAGAGTTGATTCGTAACATTGCTGAAGAACACAAAGGCCACTCGGTTTTTGCCGGTGTAGGGGAAAGAACCAGAGAAGGAAACGATCTTTACCATGAGATGAAGGACTCTGGAGTGTTGGCAAGTACAGTCATGTGTTTTGGTCAAATGAACGAACCACCGGGCAATCGCTTGAGAGTGGCTCTCACTGCTTTGACTATGGCCGAGTACTTTAGAGATGAAAAGGGCGAGGACGTACTTTTCTTTTTAGACAACATTTTTCGCTTTAGTCAGGCAGGAGCAGAGGTCTCGGCCTTACTTGGAAGAATTCCTTCCGCAGTGGGTTATCAGCCAAATCTAGCTACAGAAATGGGCAGCCTTCAAGAAAGGATTACTTCTACCAAAAAAGGCTCTATCACTTCCTTTCAAGCTATCTACGTTCCAGCCGACGATTACACCGATCCGGCTCCAGCTACTACGTTTGCTCATATTGATTCCACTATTTCTCTTGACAGAAAACTTTCCGAGCAGGCGATCTACCCAGCGGTAGATCCCTTGGTTTCTTCTTCAAAGATCTTGAGCCCCAGTGTGGTGGGTGAGGAACATTACAAAGTAGCCAGAGATGTACAAAAAATCCTCCAAAGATACAAAGAGTTGCAAGACATTATTGCGATTTTGGGGATTGAAGAACTGGGAGAAAATGACAAATTAGTAGTGTCAAGAGCCAGAAGAGTACAAAAGTTTCTATCTCAACCTTTCTTTGTAGCTGAACAGTTTACTAGCGTCCAAGGTAAGTACGTTTCTATCAAAGAAACAATTCGTGGATTCAAAGAGATCATTGAAGGAAAACACGACCACATACCAGAGCAGGCCTTTTACATGGTGGGTGGAATTGATGATGTGCTAGAAAAAGCCAAGAAGATTTAATATGGCAGGAAAACTTAGTTTACAAATTGTTTCTCAAGAAAAGGAGCTTTTTCGTGGCCAAGTAGATATGTTGCTGGCTCCTACTCTTAATGGGGAATTGGGAATCTTGCCTTTTCACGCTCCGCTTTTTGCCCAGATGCAATCGGGCGAGTTGCGTTACAAACAAAATGAAGACTGGACAACAATGGTGGTCTCTACCGGCTTTCTTCACGTTACAAACAACAATCAAGCAATTGTGATTGTGGATACTGCTACTCACGCTAGAGACATTAGCCTAGAAAAAGCCGAGGCAGCCGTCAAAGCCGCCCAAGAAACCATCATGCTTTCGGAAGATAAAAGAGAGTTGGTTCTAGCCGAAGCGGCTTTGCGCAAAGCTATGCTAGAAATCAGAGTGGCACAAAGAAGTAAAAAAAATAGAATGTAAATTAGACTTGCGCTTGAGCGCAAGTTATGTATACTTAGCTTCCAAATGAAAAACAATACTTCAGACACCGTCCAGATAGATCAAGTGGAGTTAACCAAGCAAGGCATGGAGGAACTTCAGTCGGAGCTAAAGGAACTAGAGGAAATAAAACTTCCAGAAGCTATTGACCGCGTGGCCAAAGCTAGAGAACACGGCGATCTTTCAGAAAACTCCGAGTACCATAGTGCTAGAGATGACAAAGAGTTAATTGAGACCAGAATAGACGAGATTAAAGCGGTATTGGAAAATGCCACAGTAGTGAGCGCCACCACTTCTCATCAGAAAATTGGCATTGGATCAAAAATCACAATTAAAAAATCTGGTACTCGCACACCAAGAGTGATTACTATTGTGGGGGAGTATGAATCCAATCCATTAAATGGCAAGATCTCTGTTGCTTCACCACTAGGCAAAGCTTTAATGAAGAAAAAACCCGGAGATAAGGTTGTGGTCAAAGCCCCAGCCGGCGAGGTAGAGTACGAAATCATTGACATCAAATAAATAAAAAAGCACAAAGACAAACCCCGTCCTCGACAAAGTCGGGACGGGGTTTTTGGTACTTAGTTCAATACATTAGCAGTATAATAAGCACTCAACAAAAATATCTATGCCAAAAACCCAACACGCAGATCACTGGATAGATCAACTAACCAATCAAATTCTTAAATGGCAGAAAAAATGCCACGTTAAAAAACTCCATGTTGATGACATGAAGACTCCTTCTGGAAGGGTCCATACTGGAGCTTTAAGAGGTGTTTTGCTTCACGATTTTATCGCCAAAGCTTTAGCAGGAAAAAAATTACCAGTTACCAGTACTTATGTTTTTAATGACATGGATCCAATGGACGGTTTGCCCACTTATCTAGATAAAAACACTTATGAACCTCACATGGGCAAACCTCTTTACAAAATCCCCAAGCCGACTTTGGAAAAAAGTGGTATTGATCTTGATCAAACTGATGATCGGGAACTTGAAGAGTTAAAGAAAGCTCAAAACTTGGCCGAGCTTTATGCTTTTGATTTTATTCACGCTTTGAGAAAATTGGGGTGTGCGCAACAAATAGTTTTTAGTCATAATCTTTATGAGTCTGGCCAAATGGACGAAACTATTCGTTTAGCTTTAAATAGCATAGACAAGTTGCGTCAGATTTATAAAGAAGTGGCCGAGTATAACTTGCCTGCCAAATGGTTTCCTTTTCAAGTAATCTGTCCACAATGTGGCAAGGTAGGTACTACTCTGACTACTGACTGGGATGGAAAAACTGTGGCATTTGAGTGCGTGCCAAATAAAGTGAAATGGGCAGTAGGCTGTGGCTACAAAGGTAGAATCTCACCTTTCGGCGGCAATGGCAAGCTACTTTGGAAAGTAGACTGGCCAGCGCACTGGCAAGTGATGGGAGTGACCATTGAGGGCGCTGGTAAGGACCATACCAGCGCAGGCGGATCAAGAGACATGGCCAACGCCCAGTGTAAAACAGTGTTTAATATCATCCCTCCTTTTGACGCTCCTTATGAGTGGATTTTAATCAGAGGAGCCAAAATGAGCTCTAGCAAAGGCGTGGGTACTTCAGCCAGAGAGTTTACTCAACTTTTCCCACCAGAAGTAGGTCGGTTTTTGTTTGCCAACAAAAAATATAGTCAGGTAATTGATTTTGATCCAACTACTATGGCAATTCCTGACCTTTACGATGAGTATGATTTAGCCACTCAAATTTACTTTAAAGAGCTTGATGGCGATCAAAGACTAGCTAGAGCTTTTGCTATCTCCCAGATCGATCAACACCCAAAATCTCATTTCTTACCTAGATTTAGAGACCTGGCTATTTGGATGCAGTACCCAGAGATAAACTTAGCTCAAAAATTTGCCGAGATCAAAGGCGCGAAACTAACTACTGAAGAGCTAGCTTTCTTGGAAACAAGAAAAAAATATGCCAAAGTTTGGCTTGATCACTCCGCCCCAGAAGAGTTTCAGCTCACAGCCAAAGCTACAGTACCCAAACAAGCCTCCAACCTCACAGATCAACAAAAAATCTTTCTCAAAGAGGCTTTGGCATTGGTCGACAGCAAAAACACTTGGAATCCTCAAGAGTTACAGCAAAGTCTCTTTGAAAAAGCCAAGCAAACTCTTGGCACTAAATCTGGTTTTCAAGCCATTTATCTGGCCTTCTTGGGTAAAACCCACGGACCAAAAGCGGCTTGGTTTTTATTAAGCATTGATAAAAACTTAAGAGATCAAAGACTTAAACAAGTGTGTCAAAAATAGTTGAAGCTTTATCTGCTGTATATAAAAGTACATTTATATTCACAAAATATGACAAGAAAAAATAGAACTGAAGCTTCAAAACTTTTAGAAAAATATATAGAAAATGAGGCTTTGCGCCACCATTGCCTCATGGTGGCGCAAGCTCTAGAAGCCTACGCCAAAGTTTTAAACCAAGATACTGAACTCTGGTATCAAACAGGCTTACTTCATGATTTAGACTGGGAAAAATTTCCCGACGAACACCCTAATAGAGCAATTAAAGAGTTGCTTGGCGAGTATCCAGAAGAACTTAAGCAGGCTATTGCCGCTCATGCTCCTGACAGAACCGGCAAACAACCAGAGTCAATACTAGCAAAATATCTTTTTGCCTGCGACGAGCTCTCTGGCTTAATGCACGCTGTTTCTTTAATGCGACCTAATGGGTTTGCCGATATGAAACCAAAATCAGTCAAGAAAAAGCTTAAAGATAAATCTTTTGCCGCCAACGTCAGCCGATCTGATATCCAAAAAGGCTTTGAGTTAATTGGCAAACAGCCAGACGAACATATTGCTTTTTTAATCCAAGTTTTTAAAAATTAATCGGTATTTAATCCCTCAATTATGCTAAATTGCGGGAATTATTTCCCGCAATTTAGCAATTAATCAGTCAAACAGAAACAACCTGATGATTGTTAACTCTAAAATTCAATGGTTAAATTAAGTTTATGGCAAAAAGTTATGTTGACAATACAGGAAGAATGTTGGCTCAAATTGGGCGCGAAGAACAAAGTCGTCTCGAAAAAATAAGAACAAGAGCCTTGATCCAACAAATCTCAGAAACATTCCCATTATTTTCTCCAAACTCCGCATTAGAAAAAGCATTTAGTCAAGCGTTTTTTCCAGATAAAAAAATTGTTTTACGGGTTCCGGACACTGAGACCATCCCATCGTTTGTGTACAAAGACATGTACAATTTTATCCTAGGTTATTTTATCTCTTTAAACGGTTTAAAAAATGATCCTCTTAACCCGAACATGGCTAGAAAGGCCGGTTTGTTAAAAGATGGTTTTGCAAAGGTTGATCGTCATTTATTGGGTTTAGTTGACTCCTCCGGACGCGATGCGATTGGCGGCATCGTTGCGTTTGCCAACCGTCATGAAGACGAAAACACACATGACGCGACATATCTCAATAACGATCCAAGCTTGTTGGAACTCTCCCAAGTAAAACAACAAGGTTGTTTACCTAATTTACATTACGTGGAAAATGGCGACGGAGAGCAAAATAAGAATGGAGTGGTTTGTCTCAGAACAGAAAATCTTTCTATTGCCATCACTGGCAGTAGATTGGAAGCTGAAGCACATAATTTATCAATCAAATATAAGATCAAACCAGAAAATATTCAAACTTGGTCACAACTACCTGATGGTCTTAGAACTTTTCTGGTTAATTTAGATTCCTACTCAGCCCTAATTTACATATTAAGATTCATGGGTTTTAGACAAGTCCAGTTAATTGGTAATGATCAGCGCAGAATTACAGGTTTGCTTGATAGCGAAGAAATCAGAATAAAATTTGGTCGTTATGATCAAAAAAAGGTCGTGGCGATTAGTGAGTTTGTGACCAAAATATATGATTACGATAATCAAAAATTGTGGAATGTTACAGAAACAAAATCGGCAAGACCAGTTATCGGCTGGAAATCAATGGTAGGGCTAGCTACCAAAGAAATTTTAGAATTAGCCAATAAGTTGGACGGGAAAGAACTGCTCATACCTGATAAACACGATTCAAATATCCCTGATTGGCTAGAACCAGTTGAATATCAACGCCAAGCAACCTATCAAGTTAGATACCAAACATTATTGGAGTATATGGTCAAGCATCCAAAAGATTGGGCAGATGCTCTAAGTGATCAAAGATGGCTGAAAATGGTGCTCAATTCAAGTTGGACAGATCAGATAACAGATCAATATCTAGACTTATTTCCACTTTTTGGACAACAAAACTAAAAACCTTCCTACCTTTAGAGTTATCTAAAAAAATAGGCTATAATCACCATTATGCTTGATATCCAACTGATTAGAGACAACAAAGAATTAATTAAAAAAGCCTGCTTGGATAAACAGCTTGACCCAAAAGTAGTGGATGAACTTTTGGCTACAGACCTAGCGAGAAGAGAAAAACAAAAGCAAGTAGATGAGTTGCGTCAACAAGCCAATAAGCAAGCGGAAGTAATTAAAACATCCGTCAATCTCGGCCAAAAACCCACACCAGAACAGCTGGAAACTGGCAAACTCATCAAACTGAAACTTAAGGAAGTTGAACCAGAGTTAACCAAGATAGAGGAAGAGTATAAAAGACTAATGTTTTTTATTCCCAATCCTCCAGCCGAGGATGTGCCAGTGGGCAAAGACGAGGCTGGCAATGTAGTAATCCAAAAAATTGGCGAACCTAAAAAATTTGATTTTCCAGCTAAATCTCATCAAGAGTTAATGGAAAATATGGGCTGGTTAGATACCAAAAGAGCAGTCAAAATTGCTGGATTCAGAGCCTACTTTCTCCAAAACGAGGGATTGCTGCTAGAACAAGCCCTGCTTAGGTACGCTTTAAGATTATTGGTCGAAGAGGGTTTTACTCCCATGGCGGTGCCGGTGATGGTCAACCCGGAAGCCATGTGGGGCACGGGTTTTCTCCCGTGGGGCAAAGAAGACCACTACCAAACCCAAGACGGCCAATACCTCACCGGCACCGCCGAAGTCTCACTGACTAGCTATCACATGGGCGAGATCCTCAACCAAAAAGATTTACCTATCAAACTTTGCGGTATTTCTCCCTGTTTTAGACGGGAAATTGGCGCTCATGGCAAAGATACCCAAGGCATTATCAGAGTCCACCAGTTTAATAAAATTGAACAAGTAGTGCTGACTGTAGCCGATGAAAAAGAAACTAGAAATTGGCACGAAAAAATCAGAAATTTAAGCGAAAAACTACTGCAAAACCTCGGCCTTCCTTACCAAATACTCCTGATGTGCACTGGTGACATGGGAGCAGGGCAGAGGAAGAAGTACGATCTGGAAACCTGGTTTCCCGCCCAACAAAAGTATAGAGAGACTCACTCTGCCAGTTACTTCAATGATTTTCAAGCCAGGAGACTCAACATCCGCTACCGTGCCTCCGATGGCACGCTTAAGTATGTTTATACCCTAAACAACACGATGGCGGCTACGCCTCGCTTGCTTGCCGCCTGCGTTGAAAATTGGCAAACCCAAGACGGCCAAATCCAAATCCCGGAGTTTATTCGTAGTTTAATGTAATAGTACATATAAGATATATCATTGTTATTTTTGCAGGATACAGCACATGTCAGATTTTTCGCATTTAGACAAAAAATATTTTATTGACGAATATGTATACAACTGCCCATTTTGCAATCGCAATAATGTTAGATATGAAATAAATTCTAATTTTTCCTTCGATTGGAATGAAAACAAAAAATGCTATGGTATTATCATAGAATGTTCTTCTTGTGCAAATACATCCATGCATCTATCGTATATAGATCTTCTCAACACCCATTGCTCAAGATTTCGCGATGAGTTTGCTAAAGACATTGACTCTCATATTTTTTACTCTGTCCCCACATCCTTCTTTGTACTAGATAATAGGATTCCATCCACGATCAGAAATTTAATATCTGAAGGAGAAGGCAGTCTAAAAATGAATTTTCTTACCGGTGCATCTGCCTGTGCTAGGAAAGCTATTTATGAGCTAATGGTACATGAAAAATGTTCTAAGAAAAAATATGACGAACGCATTAAAGAAATTCAAGACAAGCATAATGAGGTCGACAAATTACTTTTTAGCGTTCTAAAAAATATTAAAGATATGACTAGCGATAAAGTGCATGAGCAATCTTGGGATAAGTGGGATACAAAAAATCTGAGGGTTATTTTTGAAACTCTTAAAACAATACTCGTTGAGATGTACGTTGTCCCATGCATCAAACAGGACAGGGTGACTTCTATTAAATCGTTGCTTAATAGTGTTACCAGTAAAAATAATTCACAAAAATAATGCCAAACAAACCCCAGCTTTTTATCATCCACGGTGGTATGACTTTTAAAAATAGAAAAGATTACCTTAATTTTTTAAAAACTAGGGAAGTATCCATTAAGCCAAGAATCCGCTGGGGTGATGAGTATCTAACCAAAAAATTGGGCAAGGATTTTGAGATCATCAAACCCCGCATGCCTTTAAAAGACAACGCAAAATATGCAGAGTGGAAAATCCATTTTGAAAGACATTTTCCAGAGCTACGTGATAATGTTATTTTAATTGGTTCAAGCTTGGGGGGAATTTTTCTCTCTAAGTATTTATCAGAAAATCAGTTTCCCAAAAAAATCCTAGCTACTTACTTGATTTGCCCACCTTTTAACAATTCGTTGACTGGAGAAGATTTGGTAGGTGGATTTAAACTTCAAGCTGATTTATCTTTGTTAGAGAAAAATTCCCCCAATCTCTATCTGATGTTTTCTAAAGACGACGACGTAGTCCCCATAGCTCATGCAGAAAAGTATAGACAAAAACTCAAAAAAGCAAAAATTATCATTTACAAAAGTAAAAACGGCCACTTTGATATCCCTAAATTTCCAGAAATCATCAAAATGATTAAACTAGACGCAAAAAGATGAAAAAAAAACTTGGCAACAACAAATATTTTTCTGGAAAATACACAGATTCCGGACAGTACGGCGGCTGGTTTATTGGCTCTTTTTTTAAAGATCAAAACAACCCATGCAAGACCGACCTTGTGGAGGTCATGTACAGAGAACATAAGGCAGGCTACGTGGCTAAACCACACTATCACAAAGAAAAAATTGAACTGATAATCATCCTTGAGGGAAAAGCCAAGTATATCATCAATGGCAAAGATATTATACTAGAAAGTGGTGACTTTCTCTTTATAGACAAAAATAACATTATTGCCGGAGAGTTCCTTGAGCCAAGCAAAATATTTGCCATTCACTCTCCCAGTATTGTCAGTGATAAATTCCTATCCTGAGTACTATTAGATATAGTTTGTTATAATTAATAACTATATGGGTCATGAACAACAAAAACCTTCACTTGTAGATAAGGCGAAATTTATGATTTCCCTCCTACTGGAGCCAAATATCAAACTTCCCATCTACGCGACAGCTACGCTCATGACTACAATATTCATAATATATCAAATTAATCTTGTTATTGATACTTTAAAAAAAATCATGTCTACCGAAGATCAAGTGAAAGAGATTATTGCGCCTCTTCCAACATTTTTTTTAGCTATTTTTTTCTTCTTTGTAGTAATCACTATAGCTAATTTTGAAAGAGATTTAAGCGTAATGAAAAGATTAATCGCTACTCAAAGAAAACTAGAAGAAATAATTAATCAAACCAGAGAAGATCTAGACGTTAGTTGGCACGCAGAAGCGGCCAGCCTAGCAGTGCTGGCCGCCGGTATTAGCGCACAAAAATATAAAGATTTATTTCCTCAAACAGATATATTAGAGCTAGAGCAATTTTTACTTGCTCTATCTTCAGATTGCGCCCAGCACTTTATTCTTGATAATCAGCAAGAAAGGGAAGTTACAGAAGATAGAATCTCACAATTGGAAGAAAAAATCTTCCAACAATCACAAGCTTTTTGGCAAAAAATGCAAAACTATTATCAATGCCAAACCACAGAAAAACTAACTAGACAATTAATTGAAGTTTTTCGCCAAAATGATCCTTTTTTACTTGAAAAATTGGTACTAGTAGCCAAACAGACTTTGCCAAACGGTGAATCTGTTAGAACTTCACATGATAAACCGCATGCCATGTCATTAACTACTCACGAACCCCAAACCGTTATGTCCATCTTAGACAAATTAAGCGAAGCTCTTGATAAAAAAATAGATGCTGGTAAAGTTTTATTTTTATCTGAAATTCCAGATTGTTTTGTATCTAGTTTATTGGCAGAAAAAATGCGCCTGGGTGGTAAAGATCAATTAACTATTGAAACAACTGCCTTAGCAGCACCAATTTCCAAAGGAACTGATGCAATCACAAATACAAACATCAAACTTGATCAAAAAATTATTGACGCACTTAAAGAAAACAAATATCAATCACTGATCTTTGTCACCAATTATCCAGAGGAAGCAACACGTTTACAATCAATTATTTATGATCTTTTGGGATTGGGCAGCCAGGTACAAATCTTTATTTTCAGTGTCAACGGTAGTAAAATGGTAAGCGATGCTTTGCCAGGAAATTATCTCCAAGTCATAAAAAATAATACTCAAGTAAAAACTGCAGACACAGAAGAAGTGGCAAGTGGGCAATTTTCTGGCGCTGTTGTTTTTCAAGTTGACACTCAAGCTGTTTCATCCTCTCAACTTTTTGTCGATCACTTAATCAAAAAGGCAGCAAACGTTCATCCTGATACTTCTTGGATGCTATCCGCAAGAAAAACTATGATGAGAAGCGAAGAACTTGTTTATGAAAATGGTCAATGGCAGGTAATAGGTGATGACGGTCACGCCTTGCGCACTTCTTATCTTTTGGCCTTCAGTTTTATTACAGTCAGTGAAATAAAAAAAGTGATTGATGAAAAGGGGCTGCAAACTGATTGGTATACTTTCTTGTTGGGAGCCTTACAACAAGACGACAGTAGTCTGGACAAACATCAACCTCCGTGGGAGAACCATAAGTTATGGACTAAAGAAAACATACTAGCAATTCTTAAAGAATATCAGACTTAACTCAATTGATTCTGCTTTGGAATTTTGTAGATTTTTCTGGCATAATGGGCGCCTATGTTTAAGTTTCTAACCAAGCTTTTTGATGAAAACCAGAAGACCCTAGACAGATACCAAAAACAAGTAGATCAAGTCAACGATCTCGAGATAAAAATCCAAGCTTTGTCAGACAAAAGGTTGGCGGAGCAAACAACCAAGTTTAAAAAAATCATTGAAGAAAAAAGATCTAGCCAAGTCCCAGATGAGCAAATCTTAGAAGAGATCCTACCAGAAGCGTTTGCTACTGTCAGAGAAGTTTCACGCCGTATCATTGGTCTTAGACACTTTGACGTGCAAATTTTGGCCGCTATTGCTTTACACAACGGGACAATTACCGAACAAAAAACGGGTGAGGGTAAGACTTTGACCGTGACTATGCCTTTGTATCTCAATGCCCTTTTGGGCAAAGGGGCCCACCTAGTGACTGTGAATGATTACTTGGCAGAAATCGGCGCTGGTTGGATGGGTCCAATTTATCACTTCTTAGGACTTTCTACCGGCTTGATCGTCCACGATCAAGCCGGACTGTATGACCCAGAGCACCAGAGCGCCAACCGCGGAGACGAAAGATTGGAACACTTCAAACCAGTGGATAGAAAAGAAGCCTACAGCGCTGATATTACCTACGGCACCAACAACGAGTTTGGCTTTGATTACTTGCGTGACAACATGGTCCAATCGCTGGATAAAATGGTGCAACGCAGTACCAGCGCTCACCATTACGCCATAGTGGACGAAGCCGACTCCATTTTAATTGATGAGGCTAGAACTCCCCTGATCATCTCGGCTCCAGATGCCGAACCTACCCAAAAATACTATGAGTACGCCAAGATGGTCAAGATCTTAGTCAAAGGTTCTGACTACACTCTTGACGAAAAAGCCAAAACAGCCACCTTGACTGACCTCGGTATAAAAAGATTGGAACAGAAGATTGGTGTTTCCAATCTTTACGAAGAAAGTTTTGACACCATTCACCACGTTGAATCAGCCTTAAAAGCCCAAACCATTTTTGAGCGCGACACTGATTACATTGTGAGAGACGGACAAGTAATAATTGTAGATGAGCACACCGGAAGATTAATGTACGGCCGTAGATACTCCGATGGGCTTCATCAGGCTATAGAAGCCAAAGAAAACGTCAAGATCCAACAAGAATCAAGGACATTGGCTACTATCTCTATCCAAAACTACTTCAGGCTCTACCAGAAATTATCTGGTATGACTGGTACTGCTGTCACCGAGGCAGAGGAGTTTAGAAAAATTTACAGCGTTGATGTCATTGTGGTACCTACCAATCAACAAGTGGTAAGGAAAGATAAAAATGACATAGTTTATAAAACCACTGCTGCCAAGTACACTGCCATTGCCAATGAAATTGAAAGAATTCACCAAACTGGCCAACCTATCTTGGTAGGCACAAGATCAATCACTCACAATCAAATTGTAGCCAACTTTCTTAAACGCAAAAACATTCCCCATCAAGTTTTAAACGCCAAGAATCATGAAAGAGAAGCTTTCATCATTGCAGATGCTGGCAAAAGAGGAGCTATTACTGTGGCCACCAACATTGCCGGAAGAGGTGTGGATATTGTCTTGGGTGGGGCAAAACCAGAAATCAAGGATTTTCGTAAAGAAAAACAAGGTAATAAAAAACCAGACCAAAAAGCCTTGGCTTTGGCCAAAAAGCTGGGACTACCTCCTTCATTTAATCCCTTAAATTACAAACTGGGTGAGTACCAAAAGGCCATAGATGAGTGGCAAAAAAAACACAATGAGGTAGTCAAAACTGGCGGACTTTGTATCATTGGTACCGAAAGACATGAGTCTAGAAGAATTGATAATCAGTTGAGAGGTAGAGCAGGTAGGCAAGGCGATCCCGGCTTTTCTCAATTTTTCATTTCTCTAGAAGATGAGATCATGCGTATTTTTGGCGGTGAACAAATCGCCAAAGTCATGGACTTACTCAAAATTGATGAAGGCCAACCAATTGAGCACGGCATGATTGGTAAATCTATTGAATCAGCTCAAGTCAAAGTAGAAGGATTTTTCTTTGATCAGCGCAAACGTCTAGTAGAGTTTGATGATGTCATGAACAAACAACGTGAGATCATTTACGCTCGCCGTAGAAGACTGCTAGAACAGGGCAGTGGCAACTTAGAAACCAGCGAAGGACTTAAAGAACAAATCTTAGAATACTTGCTTAACGAGATCACTGCTTTAGTTAATACCAATCTATCGTCCGAGTATACTGAAGAAGAGTACGCAAACTTGATCAAGGAGTTTGCAAAAATCATTCCTTTTGATCCCGCCTCTCAAAGACAACTGGCCAAAGAAGTAGGAGAGCTAGCTGACGCCAGTTTGATCACAGAAAAACTTTTTGCTATTACTCAAAAAATTTATACGCAAAGAGAAAAACAGCTTGGTCAAGAAACACTGCAGAATATAGAAAAATTTGTCACTCTCTCCACCATTGATGAAAAATGGATGGATCATTTGGACGCAATGGATAACTTGCGTGAGGGAATTTGGCTAAGAGGTGATAAACAAACAGTACTGTCCGAGTATAAAAAAGAGTCTTTTTCCATGTTTGAGCTATTGTTGGCAAGTATAGAAGAAACCATCGCCAAAAGAATTTTTAGAGTTCAACCCATCAGCAGGCAAGAGATGTTGGCGCGGCAACAACTAGAAGCAATCGCTCACAAAGACGACATTCACGAGGCTCTAAGCAAAGAAGTCCAAGACGCCACTTTACCTACTGCCGCGCCCCAAAAAATCGTAGGTGATACACAAGCTTTGGCCAACATGTTAAAAAAAGCCAAAACCACTGCCACTCCTCAACCCGGAGTAAAAATGGAAAAAATAGGTCGCAATGACCCTTGTCCTTGTGGCTCTGGGCTTAAATACAAAAAATGTGGTCTCATTAACGCTTCAACTCACAAAAATTAAAATAGTAGCTCTTGTTCACTCAACCACGTCACGTAATAAAAAGCTCTGATATACTAGTGCGTATGAAATTAATATCCGGTCTCTCTAATCCTGTTTTGGCACAAAAAATTGCCCAAGAGTTAAAAATAGAACAGATAACAGTAGAAATCAGCAACTTTGCCAACAGTGAAAAAAGAGTCAGAATCAAAGGTGATCTACACGCCCAGACAGTGATCTTGGTTCAATCACTCTCTTCTCCCGTCAATGACGCTATTATGGAATTAATTTTATTAGCTGATGCAGCTGAAAGATCAGGAGCTTCCAGAGTCATTGCTTTAATCCCTTGGCTTGGTTACTCACTACAAGACAAAATTTTCCGCACTGGCGAACCAATATCTGCCAAAGTGGTTTCCAACTTAATTTCCAACTCTTTTATCAGCCAAGTTTATCTTTTGGATCTTCACAACCCCAGTATTCCAGGATTTTTCTCTGTTCCCACATTTCAGCTCTCTATGCTCAAAACTTTTGGTGAGTATGTTAAAAGTAAACTAGACATTAACAATTGTTTGGTTGTCAGTCCTGATTTTGGAGGGTTAAAAAAAGCCAAAAAATTTGCTGATGAGTTACAACTACCGTTAACCAACATTGATAAAAGCCGAGACTTAAGCACTGGAAAAGTCAGCATGAGCGGTATTCAAGGCGAAGAGGTAAAAAACAAATGCGCCTTACTATTTGATGACTGCATTGTTTCTGGCAGCACCGCCATAGCAGCTGCGGAACTGCTCAAAGATAATGGCGCCAGTCAAGTTTATTTTTTGGCCACGCACGGTTTATTTGTCAGCAATTTTTTACAAAAAATTGCTGACTCAAAACTAGATCAAGTTGTAATTAGTGACAGCATTTACCACCCAAAGTTACCTGACAAAATTACAGTACTGTCCACGACTCAAGTTTTTGCCACAGTTTTAAAAGCTCACCAAATATGAAATTTTCCAAACTTCATGCTATACCACAGAAATCTAGTAAAACGGAAGCATCTATCAACGCTAGCTTATTGATTAAAGGTGGCTTTATCAATCAAGTCATGGCTGGAGTTTATACCTTTTTGCCTTTAGGCTTACGAGTACTTAATAAAATTGAAAGTATTGTCAGAGAAGAAATGGACACTGTGGGTAGGGAAATATTGATGAGTGCGTTGGCGCCACAAGCGGCTTGGGAACAAACCGGCAGATTGAACACTGTTGATGTTTTAATGAAAACTACTGGCGCCAACGCACTTTCTTTACAAAAAAATACTTCAGAGTACATTCTGAACTGCACTCACGAGGATGTCATTACTGGTTTAGTCAAAAATTACGCTTCAAGCTACAGAGACTTACCTGTAGCCTTGTACCAAATCCAAAATAAGTTTCGTAATGAAGCCAGGGCTAAATCAGGACTCTTACGTTGCCGAGAGTTTAGAATGAAGGATCTTTATAGTTTTCATGCTTCCAAAGAAGATTTTCAAACATTTTATGAAGCAATCAAGTTGGTTTACTTGAAAATTTTTGAAAAGTTGGGACTAGGTGAGACTACAGTAATTACTCTAGCTTCTGGCGGAGATTTTACCAAAGATTACTCTCATGAGTTTCAAACCAAGTGCATAAACGGTGAGGATCTTGTTTTTCATGCCGTTAAGGAAAATATTTACTACAACAAAGAGGTGACACCTTGCTTGGCACCCACTGTCATCCAAGATGAGAGCCAAAAACCAGCTCAAAAAATCCATACTCCAGGAGCAAAAACCATGGAGCAGCTGGTACCCATGCTCAAAATTGCCAAAGAAAAATGCGTTAAAACTATTATTTATCAAGCCGCCGATGGAGAAGTTGTTGCTGTAGCTTTGAGAGGCGACAGGGAAGTGGATGAGGGAAAACTAAGTAAAATTCTAGATAAAAAACTGAAACTAGCCACTCCTCAAACCATTTTGGAAGCTACTGGGGCAGAGGTTGGATATGCTGGAGTACTGGACTTGAAACCCAATGTGAGGCTGATCGCTGATGATTCTACAGCTCCATTAGTTAATTTTGAGTCAGGCGCCAATCAGACAGATTACCACTGGTTAAACTTGAATTGGGACAGAGATTTAAAAAAACCTAGTAAGTTTTATGACGTCAAAGTGACTAAACCAGGAGACATTGACCCTCAAACTCAAAAGCCCTATCCATATTTTAAAGCCAGCGAAGTGGGCAACATTTTCCCCTTGGGCAATAAGTTCCCAGACGCCTTCAACTACACATATACTAGCAACAACGGCCAAATCAAACCAGTCTTTATGGGTAGTTACGGCATAGGTACCTCAAGGCTTATGGGCGTGTTGGTAGAAATATTCCACGACCAAAAAGGCATTGTTTGGCCTAAGGCAGTAGCTCCTTACCAAGTTCACCTCGTCTCCCTTGGTCAAGTAGGTGACAAAGCCGAGATGTTATATAAAAAACTAAGGGCAACCAATATCGAGGTACTTTGGGATGACCGCGACATTTCAGCCGGAGCAAAATTTGCTGACGCAGATCTTATTGGTTGCCCAGTGCGCTTGGTTGTATCCAATAAAACTGGAGACAATGTGGAGTGGAAAGAAAGAAGTAAAACAGAGATTGAGATGTTAAACATTTCGCAAGTTATAGAAAGATTGATTGACGCAAAAACTACAAGAAATATATAGACTTATATATATTTTTTCCTTTATTCAAGTAAGATTGTTATACATTGATCTATCCTAAATTTTTCTTCATTTTCTTTTCTGTACTAAACTGTATAGTACCAAACTATATCTTCCCGGTAAGGGATAAACACTCGCTGATACTCACCAGTTGGATTTAAATCAACTAGGTCGTAACGGCGAGTTTGTTTTTTTTCTGTCGTTTTTTCCAACATGGTATACTCTTGGACAAAGAGTTTTATGGAAAAAAAATTAATAGTCACACATCACGCCCCAGATATTGATGCTATTGGAGCAACTTGGTTACTGAAAAAATTTGATTTTGAAAATTATGCCAATGCTAACATTTCGTTTGTTAATCCGGGAGAAAAAATTTCTGCCACAGCCGCCAATATTTTAGGCTTTAGTCTGGAACAGGTCACTCATGTAGACACAGGTCTTGGGAAGTTTGATCATCATCAACCGGAAAGAGCCCACCAAAAGGTGAGTGCTACTTCTTTGGTTTTCGAATATTTATGTCAAACCAAGCCAGAACTTAAAACTGATCGCTCACTTAAAAGCATGATTGAGTACATTGTGGATATTGATCATTTTGGCGACATTCATTGGCCAGACCCTGCCAACTTAAGATACAACTTCATGATTCACGAGTTGATCAGGGGAGCAGAGTACTCTGATCCCCATAATGATGAGTCTCAGCTTCATTTTGGTTTTACCTGTCTGGATAATCTTTACGCTGTCCTAAAACAACATCACAAAGCTGCAGAAATCTTGGCGGAAAAAGCCAAAGCTTTTTCCGCAGGCAAGTATGATTGTCTGGCACTAGAAACTAGAAACGATGACACCATAAAACTGGCTTTAAAACAAGGTTATGAACTAGTGATACGCAAAGATCCAGAACGTGGTCATATCAGAATTAAAGCCAGACCAGATAGTCAAATAGAACTCAAACCGTTATACGAAAAGATTATCACTGTTGATCAGAACGGCACTTGGTTTTATCATAACAGTGGCAAAATGCTTCTCAATGGTTCTCACAAACACCACAATCAAACACCCAGTCCTCTTTCTGTCACCCAAGTAATTGAGCTTGTTAAAATAGTTTATGCCAAAGATTAACAAAAGTTGTATCTTTTGCCAGATTGCAAATGGAGAAATACCGTGTCATAAAATCTGGGAGGATGAGAAACACCTAGCTTTTCTTTCTATTTTTCCTAATACTGAAGGCTTCAGCGTGGTGATTACTAAAGAGCATTTTACAAGTTATGCCTTCAACCAACCAGACCAAGTACTGACTAAACTGGTGCTAGCCACCAAAAAAGTAGCTTTGGTTCTGGACAATTACTATCCAGACGTTGAACGCTGCGGGATGTTCTTTGAAGGGTATGGGTTGGATCATCTGCACAGCAAGCTTTTTCCTATGCACGGCACGGCCAAAAATAATAGCGATTGGCAGATGATTGAGTCAAAAACCAAGCGCGAATTTTTTACTAAATACCCAGGCTACTTATCATCTAATGATTCATACAGGGCTGACGATGGCCATCTGGCAGCCCTAGCCCAAAAAATTCGCGCTTCTTATCAAAACTCACCGAATATTTAGCCCGTGGCTTTGGTAAAAAGAAATGTTATAATTCGCTTCTTGACTTAAAGAAGTTTTAAAGGAGGAAAAATGCCGATTGTTATTAAAGCTAGAAGTAAAGACACTACTCAAGACTTAATTAAGCGCTTCAAAAAAGCGATTATGAGAACCGATATTGTCCAAGATGCCAAAGATAGCATGTACTTTCAAAAACCTTCAAAATTGCGTGCTATCAAGAAAATCCAGTTACGAAGACTGGGTAAACGCTTGCGCAAACTCAAACGCATGAAAAACATCCCAGCAAGTTCTCTTGAGAGACTAGCTCAAAGATTGGGATAGTCCCACTAATCGATTTTTAATGATTCTTGAGTCTGGCTACAATTTTGAAGTCCCATTGGTCACCATCGCTGGTGTCAAAACTTGTTGAGTTGGTCAGCTGGTAGTAGTTGAGCAAATGGCTGTTTAAAGTTTCCTCAATTTCTTTTTGCTGTTCTCTTAAATCAGCTAGCTGGGTTTTTAAAGCTAATGTAGTAGGACTTGATTGCACCCTAGCTTTTTGTTGCCTCAACTCATCTGTCATTTTTTTGCTTTGCTCTTCTGCTTCTGCCAATTTAGCATCACTAGCAAACATATCTTTTAGACTTTCTCTTTTTTCCTTCAGCTCACCACGCAGTTTCTGCAACTGTCTAGCATTGTTCTCAATCACGTTTTGCAAATGAGTAAGAGTTTCAGCAATTTGATCTGATTGCTTTATTTCATCAAGTTCCGAGTTGTTTTGCTCATCATTTCCACTGTTAGCCAAAGCCTCTTTGACTAAATCATGGCCTGTTTTAAGATCTGCTACCATAATATCCCTTTCCAATTTTCTCTTTAGTTATTACACTTGTCTTGGTATACTAGAAAAGAATCAAGATGTCTATAAGAAAAAAGTAAGGAAGTTATGAATAAATCCACCAAAATTGTTGCCACTATTGGACCAGCCACAGATACAGAGGAAAAAATTGCACAACTAATTGATGCAGGTATGAACGTGGCCAGATTTAACACCAAACACGGCACTGTGGAGTGGCACAAAGAGAGAATTGAAAGAGTAAAAAAAGTAGCTAACGCACTTCACCAACCAATTGGTGTACTACTTGATTTGCAAGGACCAGAAATTCGTATCACTATACCCAACGGTGAGACTTTCCCAATCCAAGATCAAGAAGTGGTAGTGTTTACCAGCGATCAAGCAAGCACTGACCCAAAGAAACCTATTGTCCCAAAAATTGTGATTCAGTCTCTTAAGCCCGGAGACCACATTATGATTGATGATGGTTTGGGTGAGTTTGCCGTCATGTCTCAAAGCGAAAGTGAGATGACTGCAGTAGCTTTGGGTAATTTTAAAGTCTCAAACAGAAAAACTCTCAATACTCCAGGAGCGATTATTGATTTGCCATCTTTAATTGATCAAGATCTTAAACAGCTGGATGCCAATATAGGAAATTCAATTGATTTTGTCGGACTATCATTTGTACGCAATGCCCAAGATATCCAAATTCTCAAAGACGAACTTAAAAAACGCAATATTCAAGCTGGCGTGGTAGCCAAAATTGAGAACCAATCTGCGGTTGACCATTTAGAAGAAATTATTGCTGTTTCCGATGTAGTCATGGTGGCCAGAGGAGATCTAGCAGTTGAAGTGCCCTTTGAAGAGTTGGCTTTTTGGCAAAAAACTATTATTAACAAGTGCAGAGAACTGGGCAAGCCGGTGATTACCGCCACCCAAATGCTTAAGTCCATGGTAGAAAACCCCAGACCTACTAGGGCAGAAGTCTCTGATGTAGCCAACGCCATCTTCGATGGTAGTGACGCTATCATGCTTTCTGAAGAAACGACTGTGGGTAAGTTTCCTGTTGAAGCAGTCAAAACCCAAAGAGTAATTGCGGAGTTTAACGAAACTCATGCCAATTTTCAGCCAATCAAAAGTGTGCTTGAAAATACTGCGGCCTGCGTGACGCAGGCCGCCATGCAGATGCTTCAAACTATTAACAAACACTCTTCTTCTGCAAAGAATAAAGTAGACAAGATTGTTTGTTTGACAGAGACGGGCAACACTGCCAGACTCACTGCCCGGTTTAGACCAAACATTCCTATTTATGCTTTGACCAGTAGCGAGCACACTTATGTACAACTAAGTGTTGTATATGGCGTAACTCCACAAATGATCAAGCTGCCAGACGGAGATCAACTAGAAAGCTCTCAAAACTTAATTGATCAACTACTCAATCTTAATATTGTCAAAAAAGGGGAAACTATTTTACTTATTCACGGCACTTTTTGGAAAAAACCTGGCCTCACCAACACCTTAACTTTACTTAACATACCGTAAATAAAAAAATAAAGGAAAATAATATGGCCAAAAATTCTAATCTTTTTACCTTGCTTACTGGAGTAGTAGCAGGAGCAGCTGCGGTTTTTTTCTCAAATGAAAAAAACCGCCAAAAAGCCAAACAAGAGCTAAACAAAGTGAGCGCTACAGCCAGAGTTTACAAAAAGAAGTTTGAAGATAATCCAGAAGAAACTGTGGATGAGCTTGTGACCAAAGTAGAAACAGTAGCCAAAAAACAAGTCAAGAAAATTAAAAATAAAGCAGCTAAGTTTAAAAGCTCTCAATTTTCCAAAGAAGCTGCCAAAAAAAGAGCAAAAAAGGTTTAATCTTAGCCTCAAGAGTAGATTTGGTTTATAATACGCTTCAGGATTTTATGTGCGCCTATAGTTCAACGGATAGAACAAGGGCCTTCTAAGCCTTAAATCTGGGTTCGATTCCCGGTGGGCGCACAATGGGTCAGTAGCTCAGTCGGTTAGAGCACCTGCCTCTTAAGCAGGGTGTCCCGGGTTCGAGTCCCGGCTGACTCACAAGAGGCAGATGGGACGAGAAGTTTATCCCGATGAAGCTTTTGCGAAATCGGGAAGTCACAGCTGGATCACTTGAAAAATTAACATTCAAATATGGTGGCTGTAGCTCAGTTGGTTAGAGCACCGCTCTGTGAAAGCGGGGGTCGCGGGTTCGTGTCCCGTCAGCCACCCAAATAGTTATAGGTCTTGACTTTTGGCAAAACTGGATACATAATAATCCCACTAAAACCACCTGCAAGAGCTTCGGCTGTTTGCAGGTTTTTTTGGTATACTATCAATAATATGAGCAAAGCGGTAATAATAATTGATGGGAGTAACTTCTATTTTAAACTTAAATCGCTTGGTCTTAAACACCAGCTAAACTTTGATTACTCTCGGTTTGCCAACTTTTTGGTTGGAAATAAACAGCTTGTTTACTCTACATATTACGTCGGTAAGGTAAAAACAAATAAAACCCAAGAATCCCAAAAACTTCATAAGAACCAACAAAGGTTGCTTGCTAATCTTAAAAAACATAGTTTTCAATATAAGCTTGGTTATTTATTGAAAAATGAAAATCTATCTTGATACTTGCGTACTATCTCGCTTAGTTGATTTACGAGTCAAAGATGCTCAACTAGATGCACTTGAGTTTATTGCATATTATGAACCAGCTAAATTGGTTACATCGCCCAAAACTCTTGATGAGTTCTCAAATGTAACAAATCAAAAAAGGCGAAAGTCACTTATAGTTTTGTTCAAAATCATCGAGAAAGTTTATGCAGTACCACCTGTGACACCTTATTCACCGTTGTTTGGAGATGCTCCTTGAGGCGTTCCATTTGGGGAGTCAGGTGAACTGATCGAACCACCATACGATAAGCTAAGAACTTTCTTTGATGATAACGATTCAAGCCATATTTACTTTGCATACAAGAGTAACTGTGACTTTTTTCTCACATTGGATCAAACCACTATAGTAGATGTTGTTAGAAAAAATGAGAAAGAAGTGAACTCATTTTTGCAACCAATGAAGATAGTCAATCCAGTTGAATTGAAAACCAGCATTTCTCAATCAGAATAGAAAAGATGCAGTGGTCGAGGTCGATTTTCCTCAAGCTCATAGCATTGGTATAATGTTCTAACAAGACTTCTTACTCTACCCCAAAATCAAATTTTTTACAAAACTTCCACTTCTCCCACCACTGCCTTGTGATCACTGATCCCACCTACCACTTTCACATTTTTCATCTTGATTTTAGGCGTGCTGAATATTCCATCCACCACCAATTGTAAACCACTAACTCTGTGAAATTTTGAGTCAATCGTGGAAGTCACATTAGCAGGAACGTTGTCTTTTAATTCTTTTGCTAAGTACCCAAAAGTGGACTCGCCACGCGGAGCATTAAAATCTCCGCACAAAACAAACTCACCGTAAGGTCTTAAGTACTCCACTATTTGCTTGGCGTGATCAAACTGGACAGTGGAGAAAGTACCAGATTTTACCCACGTAAGATGAGTGGTGGCAACATTAATTAATAGCCCGTTAAGTACAAAACTTGCTATTATTAAAGCCCTATTGGCTGGATTGGGAGTATCATCAAATACAGGAACCTTAGTCTTGTCACCGTGATAATAATAAATTTTCACTTTTTCAGCCAGATTTTTGCCAAACATAGCAACTCCCCAATTACCTTTGGTGGACAAACCAGCTATGTTGGGTGTGTGATTAACACTCATCAGCGGCACATAAGCTAATTGGTACAAACCAGTTTTTTGTAGTAAATAAAGCAGGTCAAGCTCAAACACTTCTTGCAAACAAACAACGTCTGCTTGTTCTTTTCGTAAAAAATCAGTCACTAAATCCAAATGGCTATCACCCTCAATGTTTAATGTAATAAGTTTCACGTTCATCATTATACTTGAATCAGATTGCCCAACCATCTCACAAAAAACCCCCTTATCTATTTTTTATAGAGCGGTCTGTAGTCATAGCCATCGGCATCAGGAGCCAGATAGCCTTTATCAATGAGTTCGTGCAACAAAACATAACTAAAAATGGCGGCACCTTTTGAATTAAGGTGATCGGCATTACCAAAAAATGAGGTTGCGGTTGATAATTCTTTTCTACTTGAAAAATCAATGTATTCAGCTCCAAGTAAATCAACCTTCTCTAAGTTTTCATATAAGTATTTATCCATATAATCATCCAAAACACCATCTTTTAAAATCTCTGTTACCGGAATAGTAATCAGCACTGGCCTCCAGTGGTTTTTCCTACAATAACTGATTAGCTCCGCCAAATCCCGGCGATTAATCTCAAAATACTTTGGGTCAAACTCATCTGTTTGATACCATTTATTAAAAATAAAGTTCATGTTGTCTATATATTGAGCCGAATCAACAGGGGATGGGCTAGTAAGTTCTGCCTTTATAGCTTCAACATTAAAAAGTATTTCTTCGGGGCGAATATTTAAAATGGGCAATTTAGGTTGATTGTCGTTTTCAGTGGTGGCTTCTGTTTCAATTATTTTCGGCTCTTCCCATTTTTCTTCTTTGGCTATTCTTTCTTTAACAAGATCAGCATAAAATTTACGCAAAAGATATCCAGACCGCAAAAACGGTAGAAGCTTTTGCTGAATATAGTCGTCTATAATTAGATCTGGAATTAAAAAGGGGCTGACAGAATCATAATAGTTGTACTGCATACCATCATTTCTGTCAGCCTGTCTATGAGAAAAAGAAATAGGTGTAACAGCAATCAAAATAACCGCGTTATCTTCAATTTGTTTGTGGTACTGTTTAAGTAAAACTAAATCATAACTAAATCTTTGCGCTACACCCGCCAAATCTAAACTGCGCAAGTTGAAACCTTCAAAAGTAATGCCGACATCAGCGTGAGAATTACCCAGTTTTACAATTTGATACTTGTCGGTAATGCTCCTATTGACTAATAAACGAGGAAGAGATGGATACCCACTTTTGCTTATTTTTCGATAAACAAGATCAAGCATCAAGCAAATCAAAATAACTAAAAATAATAATAGACAAAAATTTTTTAAAAGTTTTTTCACTCTGGCTTTCTAAAATTGTACATAAATAAACTCGTTTACATTCGCGTTTCTCAATAAAATAATCAAAGAAACTAATGCAACATAAATTGACCACCGCACTAGCGCGCTCTGCCTCGCCACCGCTTGCGATAAAGACTCCTTATTGGCCAGAAGTTCAGTTAAAAAGATCGCAAAAACGCAAAAAAATACAATCACCATTTCTACCACGTTGGTCTTAAACAGCTGACTTAAAGTAGCCCACACATAACCAGGAGATAGGAAATGACGTAAACCAGAAAGAGAGTTTTGATAAATATAAATTGCTTCAGTAATATTTTTGGCTCTAAACAGAACCCAAAAAACCATTACAACAAAAAAAGTAAAGGGCATGGCTAAGTACTTTAAAAACTTTAATTTAGTCGCAAATACTGGACCAAAAAATCTTTCAATCGAGATAAAAAGACCATGACCCAAACCCCAAAGCACAAAATTCCAAGCAGCTCCATGCCAAAGCCCACAAAGCAAAAACACAATAATGTTATTGATATAAGTTCTCAAAATACATTTCTTACTTCCTCCAAGAGGAATGTAAACATAATCTTTAAACCACGAAGAAAGAGAAATATGCCAGCGCCTCCAAAACTCCCTAACAGAAGTAGAAAGATATGGAGTTTTAAAATTTTCCAAAAGATTAATCCCCAACATACGCGCCACACCTCTAGCCATATCTGTATATCCAGAAAAATCCGCATAAATCTGCAAAGAAAAAAAGAAAGTAGCAAAAACCAAACTCAAACCCTTATATTCAGGGAGATTGTCAAAAACTCTATCAACCACCACTCCTAAGTTATCGGCAACCACTAGTTTTTTAAACACTCCCCAAGCAAATAACTTTAAACCACTGACTACTGACTCATATTTAAATTTATGTTGTGCAGTTAGCTGTGGAATTAAATGCCAGCCTCTTTCAATTGGGCCAGAAATGATATTTGGAAAAAAAGACACAAACAGTGCCAAGTTTGCAAAGTTTCTTTCTGGTTTAGTCTTACCCCGATAGACATCAATTAAATATCCGATAGTTTGAAAAGTATAAAAAGAAATACCCAAAGGGAGAAGTAACTTAAACTGAGGTAAACCAAATTGAAATCCAAAGCTATCAAAAGCAGAGTTTAAAGTAAAACTAAACAAGTTGTAATACTTGAAAATAAATAACAAGCCCAAAGAATACAACAAACCTGATAACAGGATTATTTTCTTCTGACCAGAAAATTTTTTCAAACCCAAACTTACAAAATAAACAACAAGCGTGGTGATAAAAATAAATAAGCCGTAAGCCGGTTTCCAGGAAAGATAAAAGTAGTAACTGACCAACAAAAGGAGTATTGACTGGTATTTTTTGTTAATTCGCCAATACAAAACAAACACTAGTAAAAAAAACAAAAAAAATGTCAAAGAAGTAAGCACCATATCTTGTCATCCATAATAATCGGAAAAACCAAGAGTGGCAATAGTGTTTGTCATATACTATCCTATAGCTTTTTTAGAAGCAAAATGTTACAATTCAAACACATTTTATTGAAGTAAAGAAAGTTTTTTTATGTCAGTTTTTCAAATCTTAAACATAGTTGCTGCTATTCTCGGCATTATTTTTCTTTATCTACTCTTCACCTACAACGCTTTAATCAGGTCGCGCAATCGCGTCAAAACCGATTTTTCTGATGTGGACGTACAACTGCGTCGTAGAGCAGGTATCGTGCAAAGTTTGGTAGAACTGGTCAAAGACTATGCCAAACACGAGAAAGAAACATTCACTGGTGTAGCCAAAGCCAGAACCGCTCTCAACACTTCTCAAACTATTGAACAAAAAGCCAAAGCTGACAACATGCTGACGGACACCTTGCGCTCTCTCATGATGGTGACTGAAAGCAATCCGGAAATAAAAGCCAATAAAAATTATCAAGACCTGCACAGAGACTTACTGGAAACCGAGAATAAAATAGCAAACTACAGAGAAGAGTACAACAAAACAGTGGAAGATTTTAACAACAACGTTCAAACATTCCCCAACTTGCTAGTAGCCAATCTTTTTGGGTTTGAAACACAATCTTTGTTTCAAGAAAAATCAGCTAATAAATAAACATCATGCACTCACCATTTAACACTGCTGATAAAAGTGTCAGACGAGCCGGAATAGTTTTTAGTCTTTACTCTTTTTTGCTCATCACTACTACGGTTACTTCACTATCCACAGGCACACGTACTCAAGAACTGCAAACTAGGGTGCTTGAACCTACGCAGGTTGTCTTGAAGTACACTCTTGATTTGATCAAAACTTGGAGCAAACTTTATAGAGAAGCAAGCCTCACCGAATATACTCATCTTGAAGATGACGCTAACGTAAATATCAATACTACCAACGTTACTTCTATCACTAATACTGCAAACGGTCAAAAACAAACCATCACGCACACCAAAACTTATCAAGCAAGTCCAACGCAACCAGTGACAACCTCCAAAACATCAAATCAAACACAAGACTCAATCAATTACTATCCAGCACAAAATTCTGATTACTCTCCTCCTGACTGGTTTATCCAAAAAAACGAACAAACAAAACAAGATTTTGAGGCTTTATCTAAACAGAGAAGAGAAGAGTTTGATAATTATGCCGCGCAATCTAAAACTGACTTTGAAACCGCCAAAGCTAAAGCTCAAGCCGAGTTTGAGGCCATCAAACAAGACATGGGGTTGTAAAATAATATGCAAGTTGCAAACAATAATTATAAATAAATTATATTATCTCCTAATGGTTTTTGTCTTCCCAAATGCCCAATGTGATTTTTTAAAAGAGAAATATTCATGATCGAGCTAGCTTGATGATCTATAGTGCGTTGCAGATAATGGAGCACTAATCTTGGGTTGAGAGAAACCGCGTGGGTGAGGACGGCAAATTTTTGACCTAAACTATCAACATAAAGCCTATAAATAGCCAAAGGCATTTGCTCTCTACTAAAATCCAAAAATGGGTTTTGTCTCCTTCTGACCCTGATCACTCCCAGCATTTCACCTTGTAAACCACGATCATAAAAAAGTCTTGCATAAACACTGTTTAATACCTCTGCTATGGTAGTGTTTAAAATACTCTTCATTAGCATATTTTTTTGTAAACTACGATCAGCAATCCTAGATAACCTAGACAATTCACTAGACCCTTTCTCAATAAGAAGGAATACTTCGGCTTGCATTTCGGCATGTGTAACTTTTCTTTCCAATCTTAATTGACTTGCTAAAGAAAAACCTTTTGGTAATCCATCAGCTCCATATTCAATCACCCACGGCATGTATGACCGATCATCCAGCTCTCCACCGGCCATATACTCTCGCCAAGAAAATATTGACTTACTTACCCCAGCTGACATAGTATCCATCATTGCATAAGCCTCTTGTGGAGTAGGGGGAAGACGCGCCTCATTTGTGGACTTTGATGCTACCAACTTTGGGGAGTTTACCAAGGTTACATCAAATAATTTGGCGCAAAATTCTAAAAACTGATGGTCGGTGGTAATTTTGTGAAAAAATACTTCAGTTGACATTTCCTCTAATTGATCTAGTTCTTCTTCAATACCCAAGACACGATCAAGTCCAATTTCTCTAATAAGAACAATGCTTTTATGTTTATCCGCGCATAGCAATACTAAACCTTCCCTGATAATCTCTTCTCTACGAAAAGCCTCAACTGAGATTTTTCTAACTTTATACAAAATATGAAGCAAATTGGCGAAAAATAATTTTTTTTCTGTTTCAATCTCAATTTTTCTCTCTCCAAAAATCCAGTTAGCTGGAGAAAAAAGCTCTAAACGAATCAAGGAAAGAGCCGCATAAATAGCCTGATCAAAAGACACATACTCTGTATTTTCTACTCTTGATGGTAGACCAATCTCAACGAGATTAGCTACAAGTTTTCCGAGACCTGAAGCAACAGCAATTCTGGTAGTGGTGGCGACAGGATCGGTCGCCGCCACCAGATCCACACTGACATTACGCTTTCTTGATAAATGAGTACCAAGTCTATAATCACGTTTATATTCGTCTTCTGATTGCGGGACTCTAGTTATATCAATACTGAAACTTCTGCCCTTGCTAGGACTCAAAGTCACAATAATCACTTCCACATTTTTTATATGAATATACTCAACCCTAGCTGGTAGTGACCAACTGCCACTAAGATTTTGCAATAACCTAAAAAGTTCCTCAAATGAAAAATCTTGTGGAATTTTTACATCCATATCATAAACACTGGTTTCTAATCTTTTCAGAGTGGAGGCAACAACTGGACTGACTTGCGAATGCAGATTATTGTAAACCTCCTCAAGCAACTTGGCAGCTGCCATTCTACAAGGCTGTTCACCAAATAAAGCTCGCGCCATACTACCACTCAGCTCAGCAAACTTTTGATAATTGCCATCTTTTATTTTATCTTTAAGTAACAAGTTGGCTATGGTGGATAAAATTTCCTCTATAGAATTAGCAATACTGACAAGCCAATCAGGTTGTTCGTTAGGAAAACACTGTTCCATTAACCAAGTAATCGATTGGACTCCAGCTTCTACCTCTGTTATGTCATCGATTTTTCGAGAACTATCAAGACTAATTAAATCTAAAACAGGGCGTTGAAAAGTATGATCATCATCCTCTGAAATTGTTCCAGACAAAATAAATCTTACAATTTTCTTTATTGTCAACTCCTCCATTGCTGCAGTTAAAGTAAAAGAGAAATCTCCTTCTGCAGAAGCATTGCGAATCAATAATCGCGCTCTGTCCTCAACTTGTTCAGGAGTCAATTTTTTTGTCAAAAAATCATCAAGCAACTGGCGTAAACCAGTCAAAGTAATGAAGAAAAACGCCGGAAGTAACTTATCTACAGGAGAAAAAGAATATGCCCAATCATACCCATTTGCGCCGTGAAATTCATTTAGATGAGGAGCTGGCATATTAGATATTTAAACCTCAATTCTGTACCCAACATTTCTCACAGTCTTAAGCATAGCCGGATGCAAGCCAATCTCACCGAACTTAGCTCTAACTCGTTTCACCAGTTGCTCAATCGCCCAAGGTGAGTATTTTTCCTCTACTTCTTGACCCCAAATAACATTGGCGATTTCATCACGTGTCACAGCCTTGCCGGGCAAACCTAAAAGCAACTTAATCAACTCCTGTTCTTGCTTGGTAAAAGAATGCTTGAGGTTAACGTTGTTACAAACAATTTCTCCGCCTCTGATTTGTAGAAAAAGAGATTTTCTTTTGTGCAAAAGGTATTGATAGAGCAACGGAATTACACACTTATTGTTTTTAATCAATTGTAGTTTATGTAAGTGTTGATAATCTAAACTATCCCCTGTAGCTTTACCCAATAAAACATTGATCTCTTCTGATGTAAATGATTGAGCAATCTGCTCTAAACGAAACAAAATCCCGGCAGAAGACATCATGTTGCCAAGATCAATTTTAGGATTAATCCGATACTCGCGCAAAACATGGCGCAGTAACCACATTTGTCCGGCACATAAAGAGACGATTTTTTGCACCGTTTTTTTGCTAAGTTTGGGCATCTGCCATTCTTGGGCAGAGTAATAAACAAAGCGTTCTGCATCATCGTCATCATATAGTGGGTAGTAATAAACTTGGGCAAATAAATGCGTTTGATTGAGTAAAGAAAAATAGTGAGGAGATGCAATATTTGATTCAAAAAAATAAACTGTTTTTAATCTGTCGGAAGCGTACTGCAAACGCAACAACTCATTGATTGCGCTCATGTTTTTACTTTTCAAACAATAATCAGCATTGTTGACCAATAAATAAATAGGCGAGTTGTTAAATTTAGATTCTTGAGTAGACAGTAGCTCCCGAACTTTTTCTGTATCTTCACAGCCTGGACCCAAATTGAGACTGATGAGTGGACGATCAAATGAAGACTGATAATCTTGAATCAATTGTTCTATCCTCTGGGGCATGCCGTTTTGAGGGGGAGAAATAATGGTACCCGGCTCTTTGGATTGTAAAAAAAGTTTGATCGTTTCCACGAACTCTGAATATTTAGTAGGCACAAAATAAACATATTTTGATTCATTGACAGACATATATAGCTAATTATATCACAATAGGTCATATTTCTGACTAAATGCTGTCAGAGATGCCATCAGGTGTTTCTAAAAAATTTAAATATACTACTTTGATAGCTTAAGAAAGGAAAACAATGACTTCATTTGAATTAGCAAAACAAGTGGTAAAACCACCTAATACAGGTCTGGTGGCATTGGAAATAACAGCGGGGCTAATGAAAATATTAAATGAGGATGGAGAGGAGATAAATGATCTCAAAAAGATGATTCTTGCACTAGAAAAAGAAAAGAGACTCGCTGCACTTTTTAACCAAACAAACGTTCAATTTTTGCAGGGGCTTTATTATACCCTTTCTCATTACGTACATCAAAATAGAAAAGATGCAAGCGATCCGGACTGGCAAAAAAGAACAGCTATTATGCAATCTGCTATAGAGTTTGCTATTGCTCATGTTGCAGAAGGCAACTTACTTGGCTTGGTACTGGAAGATCAAGAGCAAGAGCCAGAATATAGAGCATTGAGCTTAGCGCAAGTTCATACACTTATTTATATTTATCAAAACGCTGGATTAATTAAACAACATCTTACGTTAGATCCAAACGGTTTCATCAACCAAAAACCTAGAGAAGAAATCTTAGCCATACTGAAAGAATCAGTAGGTATATAGGAAAGGAAATAATGACAGTTCGGGGAGTGGAAGAAGAAGAGACAACGAGGATTGTTGGAGGTGCAGTTGCCGAACCAAATAGACTGGTAGAAGCAGTGCAGTATGACCCCAATGATATTGAGCAAGTTATTGCTCTGCTTGTAAAAAAACATCCAGAGCTCGGCACAGCATTGACCGATTGGGAAATAATTTATCTTAAACCAGCGCAAAGTATTGGTGATTTCTCCCATTTTATTCTCTTGGTAAAAATAGGTGGACAAGAAACGTTTGTACGCGGCTATGCAAGACTGAAAAATGGAAGAACACCTGCTGCCACAGTGAATCATCCTACTCATCTTTGGGATGTTCTTTATATCTGTAGTGGTCCACTGATAGAAGAAACACCAAATTATTACAATCATTTTGTCAATATATTTCAAGGTCGTGAGAAAAAAACTCAAAAAGATATAGATTACTTAGCTACATATCTTCAAACATCTTTTCCTAATTCTTGGGGCAGGATTGAACTCAATAGACTCAAAACATTACTTAATAATATGCCTTACATAAACCTTGGCGCATCTTTTTCAGTAGGCGAGTAATGATTGATAAGAAAAAGATATTTTGAGCGGGAAACAGCCTGTCCCGCCACAGGCGGGAGGACTCGAACCCGCGACCTCCCCACTAAACGGGGTGCTTAAGCCAACCTAAGTTATTCCCGCGACTTGACTATATCAACTTGTTAATTTGTTTTACTTTGTGCCAAGCCAAGGAATCGGACCTTGATCTCATGTTTTTCAGACATGCGCCGTGACCAACTTGGCTAGCTTGGCACAAACGTAGATTTTACCACGTTTTGTGGACGCTGAGGGACTTGAACCCCCGACACCCGCGATGTAAACGCGGTGCTCTAACCAACTGAGCTAAGCGTCCATGGTGCCCGAGAGAGGACTTGAACCTCCACGCCTTACGGCATACGCACCTCAAGCGTACGTGTATACCATTTCACCACCCGGGCGCAGACAAGATGCTATTATAAACTATCGCTAGTGCCGAAAAGAGGACTCGAACCTCCACTCCCGTTTAAAAGGAACACGCTCCTGAAGCGTGCGCGTCTACCATTCCGCCATTTCGGCTCAAAAAAACTTGAGACATTATAGCCTAAAAACCTTAACGCCGTAAAAGATCTCTGTCAGAGAACTTTTGATGTAAAGCAGAAATAATAATATCTCTAGCGTGAGAAATGTGGAAATATCTGGTATTGATAGTAATATCATAAACCAAAGGTTTCCTGGCATTCTCACTAATGTATTGGTTAACAAAGTCTCGACGTTCCTCTTCCACCTTAGCAATTCTTTCTTTGGCAGTTTCTAAATCTAAACCTTCAAAGTCCATGGCTCTTCTGACTCTAGTTTCATAAGGAGCTGTCACCCAAACATGCAAACCCTTAGCAAAAGGTGTAATAAAATTGGCTCCACGCCCCACAATCACTGTTCCACCTTTGTGGGCATAAGTCAAAACTACTCTAAATAACGCTCTGATATATCGTTGTTCACCCAAGTACTCGGGATTAAGGAAAGCATGCACCAAATCTTCAATCATGGAACGGTTTTTCTCATCAATTGTTTTGACAATTTCACGGCGTAACTTGGTAGATTTTGCTACTTCATCAATAATCTTTTCATCAATCAACTCAAAACCCAATTTCTCCGCAACCGATCTAGCGATTGGCGCGCCACCGCTACCAGGGTCTCTGGCTATAGTAATAAATGGCTTGGTAAAGAAAGAATCGTCAATTTCCTTAAAATATGCTTTATTTGCTGATCTTTTCAGGTTTAAAAAGTCTTGAGCTTTTTGTACAAAAGGCAACCAATTAATGTTGGCTTTAAACATAAAAGACCTTTCTTAATACGGGATTATACAACAACCATAAAAACACCCAATGCTATAATCCAAGATAAGGCTCCAATAGCTCAATTGGATAGAGTAACGGTCTTCGAAACCGTAGGTTGCAGGTTCGATCCCTGCTTGGAGCACAGTTGGTTAAATGCCAAACAAGCTCGCTCGATCAATTAATGAGCTTAGTTTGGTCTTTTCCTCCATCCTGGCGATCGTAGTTTTTAAACTTAAATACTGATGAGTAGGTCTGTCTTGGTCATCCAAAAAACTAAAAGCAGAAAATGGCCCAGGCATGCCTTTGAGAACAAACGGCGTCACAGCCTTCACCCGCTCATTTGACCAGACATGATTAAAAGAGTACTCATAATAACTACTCAACCAATTTTGAGTCAAATGATTATTTTGCCATCCAGTCTCGGTGATGAATACCTCCAATTTTTTAGGTGTTTTTTGATCAAGCCAAGCCAATTCTGCTTCAAAACCTCTGATTGAGTGCTTACCATTGTTTTGTGGAGAAGAACTAAAAGCTGGATTGGGGTAGGAGTGTGAGTTCCAAGCATCAAGCAAAGCAAGAACTTTTTTGTCAGCAGCGTCAACTTGAGCCCAATATGTAAAAGCTTCCCTAGTAACTTGAGAGTTTGGGGCAGAAAGATCGAGGGCGGCCGGCAAAACCAAAAACGGCTCATTTTGAGTATGAGCCCAGTCAAGCACAAAACGTAAAACTTGAGCATAAGAGGCTGGGTCTAGCCGGCCGCCCCATTCTGCCGCATGATTAACCTCGTTGTAGGCAATAATGTATTTTTGCTCACTTGGCCAATCCAGTTGATCAAGAAAAGTAAGCTGATCTACTACATCTTTTTTATTAGGGATTTGCCAGTTCTGGCCATCAAACCTAGTGACTAACCTGACAATTGGTGTCAGTTTTAATTCTTGCGCACGATCAAAAGCCTCTTGCCACTTGTTCTCTTGTTCCAAATCATTCAAACTCAAAGGTATCGTGACGTATCTCCATTCATTATTACTCAAACCCACACCTTGGAAAAACTCTCTAGCTTTAACCAATTCGTCAATAGACATGACATGCACACCTAGCTTTTCAGTAGTTTGAGCTAGTACCGTATTTCTAGCCCCAAAAACAAAAAACAGTAACAAAAAAACGAAACATGCTAGGTAATAATTTTTGATATTTTTCATCTTGTTTTCTGGTCATTATAGCCTATAAATGCAACTCACTTTGCTATAATGACCAAAAGAAATAAATTATTTTATGAAACGGATTTTTAAACTTTTTTCATGGCTACTCTTTTTAACAGGCTTCGGCCTAACTAGTTTTGCATCTTATCAAATATATATTCAGAAAAACGGACAAAAAGGATCCCCTTTTTTAGGGGGAACCATTTTAAGTAATTTCGCTACCCATCTCAAAGAACCACAGGAGAAAATCGTGGTAGAAACAGTAGATGGCAGAACCCAAGCCTTGGCAGAGTTTATTAAACGCTACAATCCTGATTTACTAGAAAAAGAAAGCGATTTTCACGAGACCTTGGTGAAAATCGCTGACAAACACCAGCTAGACTTTAAATTGCTTCCAGCCATTGCCATGAAAGAAAGCGGGTTTTGTAAAAATATTCCCAAGGAATCTTACAACTGTCTAGGATTAGGAATTCACAGCAAAGGGACATGGACCTTTGATTCTTACGAGGAAAATTTTGACACCGCTGCTAGAATTTTAAAGAAAAATTACATCGACCGCGGTTTAATCACACCAGAACAAATCATGACCAGGTACACTCCTCACAGCCCCAATGGTGAGTGGGCTAGGGGAGTCAATCAATTTATGAGCGAGATAAAATATAACGATCGGCAAAAAGGCAGAGAAGCCAACGAAACTAACAATGTAGTGGCTTCTCCCACTCAAATCAAAACTCAATGATAAATCTAAAGTTTAAATCAAAATCACTTCTCACTTTGCTTTTAGTAATCTTTGTAATCTCTGTCAGCCTGACTTTCTTCCTCAAAAAAGAATCTTCTTCTGCCACTAAAAAGTCTACTGATACTATCTTAGAATACGAGCTGGTAGGAGGCTTTTCTGGGTTCTGTGATTACTTGGAAATTAAAAACAGTGGTAAGTATTTTTACCAACAAGAATGCAACGCAAAAAAAATTGAGGGCGAACTTAATGACGAAGAGAGAAAAAAATTAGACAATTTACAAAAAAACGTCGGCCAAATTAAGTTCGCCACCGACAAAAAAAAGATTGTAATTGACGCAGTCTATAAAAGACTAGACTTTTACGGCCACGGCAGTGAGAAATCAGCAGGAGCTCTAGAAGCGGTTGATGTTTTTATCAATGAAATATTGACAAAAATTAAAACTCAAATTTCAACTCAGTAAACTAGTAAGTTCTTTACTTTAGGCTCCTGTTTACTTTTTTAAATAGTGCCGAGAGGGGGAATCGAACCCCCACTCCCTCGCGGGAACACGGTTCTAAGCCGTGCCTGTCTACCGATTTCAGCATCTCGGCGGGTTTGCTTGGTGATATTGTAACTCAAGTCCAAAGCAAAAAGGACAACAATAAAAATTACCTAATATTTCTAGCGTTCCCGTTCTTTTCTGAATATGTAGTTTTGAGGACATTTTTAGACCAACCACCAGCAAATAGTTGCCTGCAATTTCTTCTAACAACCTCCAATAACCCCATTCCCTTTAGTTCTTTGTACTTATAGACTAATCTCCTTGGGGAAACCCAAACTTCTGCTTCTTTGTTAGCAAGTAACCTAATATTTCCAAGCCGAGATAGAGATAACCCAAGCACACTATCTTCTCCAGGGTATTGGTTCAACTTATACCCACCAACCTCTAGGGCCTCAGATTTCCTGAAAGCCGTACACGATCCAGCAGTAGGCGAAAAACGCTCAGATTGTTGTTTGTTGACACGTCTAAGTAGTAGCCGTCTACCATAGTTGATCCCAGCATCATAAGCATATAAAAATGGGTACTGAGGACGGTGATAATTTTTCACCTTTCCAGATACAGCAGTTACTTGAGAATTTTTAAGTGGAGCTAGCAAAGTCTCTATCCATTCAGGACCAACCACGACATCTGCATCAGTACTAATGATTAATTCGCTCTCTGCGGCCAGCAAACCTTTTTGTCTAGCCAAGGCAATTTGAGACAACCCCTTATCCGGGTTATCAGGTTCCAAGTGATAATAAATCACTCTTGCTCCACATTGTTGAGCAATTTCCGCGGTTCTATCATTAGGACCAGAGTTATTATCAACAACCATAATTTCAACCGAACCGGCAAATTTTTGTCGGGACAAACTTAATAATACTTGCAAAATATTGCGCTCCTCATTATAAGCTGGAATAATTACTGTTACGTCTGGATTTTCCTTTTGCTTTAATAAGCTCAGGTTTTCTTTTATTTCTAAACAAATACTCGTCAGCAAAGCTTCAAACTCAGATTCGCTTGAACTTTCTTTTAACAACCAAAGGTTTTCTATTTTCACTAAAATTGGCTGAATAAATTTTACAAAATACTCGTCTCTTAAGTCCCTCTCAGCTCTCCATGTTCGCAGGTTTTCAAAAATACCACCACCAGACTCGCTCATAGAATACATTTCAATATTATTGCATAAAACATTTATGAGTGTAAAATTTAAATCTTAATGACGACCAAAAAAATAGTTATTGACAATAATAGCAGTAAAAGGTTATATTCCAAGCTGGAATTGACATCATCCCGAACTGTCGCAATTCAATGCGCGCGTTCCCGTTAAGGGATAGGGGTGATGTTTTATTTTGGCCAAACTTGGACAATTTTTTCTCTTTTTCGCAACATCTTTCTATACAAACCTTTGTCATCCTTGACCGAAAAACTTCTGTGAATTGCACCCACAACCATGTCAGCAAGCTGAATAAGATTGTTTTTGCGTGAATCTTGAATTTTTACTTTCTTGATTAACTTTGATCCAACTTTCTTTTTTAGATAAGTGGTGAACTGCTTTTTAAACTCTCTTGAGCCACTTCCATCGATAACCACAGTTGCGTGTTTGAGCTGACTTTTTGCGTTTTCAAAAACTAAACTAGATGCATATTTATAAAATGACTCTTTAACTTTAAAACCTACTCCGTATAATTTTTTGGGGTCTTTATTGATCACAACGCCGTAATAGGAGAACGAGTATTTTCTCACAGTCTCAAGAAATGCTACACGCTGTTTTTTACTGGATTTGCTAAACTTGAATTCTTGATAACTTTTTATTCTCAATTCATGTTTTAATGACTCAATTCTCTGATCGCATGCTAATGCCTCGCTGTTTTTATCAAACAGCGCAATCGCAATAACAAAATATTGGCTAGAACCTCTATTTGTTTTTAGCCCAGTATCACCAGATTCATTGATAAATGCCAACATATTTTCATGGGAATCATACTTCTTACTGTCGTGACCGACAGTAGTGACTTTGGGGGCATTTTCGGCTATAATTCAGGCCTCCTTTTAACCTATGTCAAACTTTGCCGATCAGGCCTTTATTCATATCACCGGAGCCAGGGAACATAACTTAAAAAATGTTTCCTTAAAAATCCCTAAAAACAAGCTGGTGGTTTTTACTGGTCTTTCAGGCAGTGGCAAAAGCTCACTCGCCTTTGACACTCTTTATGCCGAGGGTCAAAGGCGCTATGTAGAATCCTTGAGTTCCTATGCTAGGCAGTTCCTGGGGCTTATGAAAAAACCAGATGTAGATCATATTGAAGGCCTTTCACCTGCTATCTCCATTGACCAAAAAACTACTTCTCATAATCCTAGATCTACTGTAGGTACTATCACTGAAATTTACGATTATCTGCGCTTAATTTATGCCAGAATCGGTCAACCAAAATGCCCAAACTGTGGTAAAAAAATCACAGTTCAATCTGTAGATCAAATTGCCAATCAAATAGAAGAGATTGCCAACCAACACTTAAGTACAGAGGGAGTGGCGAGGATCATGATCCTCGCCCCCATTGTCAGAGATAAAAAAGGCAGTTTTGTCTCCTTACTAGAAAGGTTGCGCAAACAAGGATTTGCCAAAGTCAGAGTAGACAAACAAATTATTGATTTAAACCAAAATATCAGTCTCATCCAAACCAATCGCCACACTATTGAAGTGGTAATAGACAGACTAAGCTTTAGTAAATCACAAACAAAATCAACTAAATCTATTAATCAATTCAGAAGCGAGTTGCGTCAGGATACAGAATCAGCACTCAAGCTTGCAGACGGTTTGATCGTAGCTAGTCTGGTTCTTGATCATAGTTTAGATTTTCCCCAGAAACCAAAAAGCTTTCAGGATCATCTTTTTTCTGAAAAGTTGGCCTGTAGTGAGTGCGGTATCTCCATCCCAGAGCTAGAGCCAAGACTTTTTTCCTTCAACTCGCCTCACGGCGCCTGCCCAGCCTGTACCGGCATTGGCTCAATTTTGAAAATAGATGAACAAAGAATCATCGCTCCAGAATTAACTCTGACAGAAGGTGCAATTATCCCTTTCGCTCAAGTGCTAGGAGGAGACACTTGGTGGGCAAGACTGATCAAAAAAGTGGTAGAAGCCAGAGGCTATGATTTTAGAAAAACTAAATGGGCAAATTTTGATCCGCAAACTCAAAAAATTTTGCTTTACGGAGATAACAGTACATATATCGTTGAAGGCAGTAACAAACAAGGAAAAATCACTTCTATCCAAGAACAGTTTGAAGGCTTTATTAAAAATTTAGAAAGGCGTTTTAGAGACACAGAATCAGATTACATCCGTCAAGAAATCAATCAGTTCATGCAAAAACAAATCTGTCCAGAGTGCAATGGCAAAAGGTTAAATAAACAAGCTTTAGCGGTGGATATTGATGGTTTAAACATCGCTCAAAACACAAGCCTTGCTATCGGCCAAAACCTAACATGGATCCAAAACCTAAATGATGAAACAAAATCAAAGTTAAGCGCAAAAGAAAAGATTATCTCCCAAAGCATTATTAAAGAAATCGGCAACAGGCTTGAGTTCCTCAATGCCGTAGGACTAAGTTACTTAACTTTAAACAGAGAGGCTTCTACTCTAGCTGGAGGAGAAGCTCAAAGAATCAGATTGGCTAGTCAAATTGGCACTGGTCTTTCTGGTGTACTCTACATTCTTGATGAACCCACCATTGGTTTGCATCAAAGAGACAATAGAAAGCTGATTGAAACTTTAAAGAATCTGCGTGATAAAGGTAACACAGTATTGGTGGTAGAACACGATCAAGAAGTGATTGAAGCAGGGGATTATGTCTGCGATTTTGGTCCAGAAGCTGGCAAAAACGGAGGCAAAATCATTGCTGTAGGAAGCGTAAAAGATATCATTGCCGAACCAAAATCGCTTACCGGTCAATACTTAAGTGGCAAAAAAGTGATTAGGCGCCAAAAAAAACTTAATCAAAGCAAGGTCATCGTGGATGAAGACACCCAACCAACAGCGGAAACAATCCAAATTTTTGGCGCTTCACATCACAACTTAAAAAACATTGATGTCAAACTTCCTTTGGGAAAACTTGTTTGTATTACCGGCGTCTCTGGTTCGGGTAAATCCACCTTACTCCACGACACTCTTTACCACCATCTAGAAAAACACCTCGGTAATCAACCAAGTAACGAACCGGGTAAAATTGAACGCATTATGGTACCTGATTCAGTCAAAAAAGTTTACTTAATTGATCAAAAACCGATTGGAAAAACACCTCGTTCCAATCCCGCTACCTACTCCAAAGCTTTTGATTACATCAGACAGCTCTTTGCCTACAGTCAAGATGCTAGAATCAGAGGCTACAATCCGGGAAGATTTAGCTTCAATACCAAAGGTGGAAGGTGTGAAAACTGCAAGGGAGACGGACAAATTAAAATAGAAATGCAATTTTTACCTGACGTTTACGTCATTTGCGATGTATGCAACGGCAAACGCTACAACCAAGAAACCTTGAGCATTGAGTACAAAGGTAAAAGCATCGACCAAGTCCTCAACATGACCATTGACGAGGCTTTTAATTTTTTCCAAAACCATTCATTACTGAAACGTAAACTGGAAACTCTCAAAGCTGTAGGTTTAGGTTATCTTCAGCTTGGTCAACCAGCACCCACACTCTCTGGAGGAGAAGCTCAAAGACTCAAACTAGCCAAAGAACTTTCTCACCAAACTCCCCAGCATAATGTTTACTTACTAGATGAGCCAACCACCGGACTACACTTTGCCGATGTGCAAAAACTTCTCAACGTCCTAGATCAATTAGTCAAACATAACAACACCGTGATTGTGATTGAACATAATCTTGACATTATTCGTAATGCCGACTGGCTAATTGATCTAGGACCTGAAGGGGGAGAAAAAGGTGGAGAGATAGTTTTTGCAGGTACAGTGGCGGATGCTCTTCAACGCCCAAACTCCATCACTGGCACTTACCTTGAAAAAACATTAAAATAGCAAACAATGCAGAAGATTTTTTGCTCAATATTGTTTTTTGTTTTGTCATTTATCTTTTCCTTTAACCCAGTTGCAGCGCAAGCAGAGTTTGCCACACACTCACAGGCCACCTATCGCTTAGACGAAAACGGCAACTGCTTTGTGACCAGAGATTTTAGTATTAAAAACCTGACACCATCCACTTATATTACCAATTACGCCCTGCAATTAAGCAGTCTCAAGCTTGAGAATATTCAAGCTTTTAACGAGGGGGAGGCAATAGAACCCTACGTTACCACCAAAGACGATATCACCACCATTGCCTTTAGCTTCCCAAACCCCGTAATAGGAGAGGGAAAATCAAGGAGTTTCGGCGTCAGTTTCGAAAGTCCAGTTTTCGCCAACCTCAAGGGCAATGTTTTGGAGCTTAATATTCCCGCTCAAGCTTTGGCTGAAGGAGAAACCAACAGTATCAATATTGATGTACCTAAAAAATTTGGCAAAGTATACCGCGCCCAACCGCCAAATGATGAGTTTTTAGAGCTGGATAATTTTTATCGGTACACTTATAGAAATCTCAAGCAAACTAGTATTTTTTTGGTTTTTGGCAAAAAACAAGCCTACGACGTCACTCTGAAGTATGATTTGGTTAACAACACACCCAAACTGCAATATGTAGACATTCCTCTGCCTCCAGACACCACGTATCAACAAGTAAGATATAATCACCTTGATCCAAAACCTGCAGTTCTGAAAGTTGACCAAGATGGCAATTGGCTAGCCAAGTATTACCTAGAACCAAACAGCACTACTATCGTGACTGCCCAAATCAATGTGCAAGTTTATCTAGAACCACAAACAACAGGGCTTGAAGTTTTAGCCACAAGCCAACACCTAAAGCCAGACGAATACTGGACTGTAACCGAGCAACAAATACTAGAGTTGCTTGGGGGAAACAACACAACAGAAGCAATTTATCAAACAGTGACAAAAACCCTTGATTACACTGATCAAGACATTGTTGATCAAAAGAAAAGACTGGGAGCGGCGGGCGCTCTAGACCAACCACAAGAAGCCGTCTGTCAAGAATTTACTGATTTATTTATTGCCTTGGCTAGAAGCCAAGGCATTCCCGCCCGCCGCGCTGTAGGTTACGCCTTTTCCAATCAAGAGGAGTTTCGCCCTTTAGCCTTTGAAGGAGATGTTTTGCACACTTGGCCAGAGTTTTTTGACGCACAAACCAATAGCTGGAAACCAGTAGACCCCACTTGGGAAGACACCACCGGTGGAGTAGATTACTTTAATCACTTTGATCTCAATCACATTGTTTTCGTCTACAATGGCGTCTCCAGCACTCAACCTTTACCTCCCGGATCGTATCAACAAAAGTTTCTCAATCAAAAAACAATTACTGTTAATCTCTCAAGTGATCCTCCAGAAGAAAAACCCAATCTTACAACCGAGTTTATACCTTTTCAATTGTTAGGCATAAAACTTCCGTTTTATCAACTAACCATTAATAATCAGACAGGTAAAGCTTGGTATAATCTAACAAACAGCTTCAAAAACGACCGAGCAGAAGCAGTTGAGTCAAAGTGGTTTAGTGATACGCTTAATGATTATATTTTGCCCTTTGAGCAGGAAACTTACAAGGTAGTATTTTTGAATAATCAAAACACTCCAAGCCTTGAGAATCTTAACTTGAAAATTGATTTACCAGCCAATCTATTTTATGAAAAAAAACAAACCGTCATCACTATCCCAAAGCACTGGCTGTCTGCTTATTTCTTCTGGCAAATGGCAGGATTGGCTACGTCAGTTACCCTTGTTACCGGCAGTTTACTGGTTTTTAAACAAAGAAGGGCAAGTGCTTTACGTCGGCAAAGCCAAGAACTTAAAAAACCGGGTTCAAAGCTATTTTCAAATTAATGCTCTACCAAAACACAAACGTCAGATGGTTCTGCAAGCCTTTAAGCTTAAGTATCAGGTACTAAATAGTGAGCTAGAGGCATTGCTTACAGAGGCGGAATTAATCAGAACCTATCAGCCAGCTTTTAATATCTTGCTTAAAGATGACAAAAGCCCACTATATATCCAAATCACAAAGGAAAAATACCCAAGGGTCCTTCAGGTCAGAAAAAACCAGCCTGCAAAAAACTCCACAGTAGCTACTATTCTTGGACCTTTTAGTTCAGGCTATCAAGTTAAGCAAGTATTAACAATCGCAAGAAAAATTTTTCCATGGTGTAACCAAGCCAACAAAGACCAAAACAAGCCTTGTTTTTATTATCACATAGATCTTTGTGGCGGCGCCTGTTGCAAAAAAATGACAATAGATCAGTACCAACAAATGATACAAAACCTTGTGATTTTTCTTAAAGGCAAATCTTCCAAACTGATTGCCAAACTAAAAAAGCAAATGCTTGAGGAAGCCAAAAAAGAAAACTATACTTTAGCAGCAAAAAATAGAGATGCAATCAAAGCTTTACTGGCGGTAACTCAAGAAACGTACAAGCTCAAACCAGACTTACAATTTTTCGGCTTGGCCACCGGCCAAGCCGAAAACAGGCTGAAATACTTGAGCCGATTGCTCAAGCTCCACCTTGGTATTCCAGCGTTTTATCCTTTAAATAGGATTGAAGGCTATGACGTCAGCAACATTCAAGGCACAGCTGCAGCTGTAGTAGCAGTGGTATTTATCAAAGGCAAACACGAGAATCAAGAAGATAGACGCTTTAACATAAAAACACTTAATACTCCCAATGATGTCTTAATGCTTCAAGAAGCCCTTGCTAGACGACAGAACCATCCAGAGTGGCAATGGCCAAACTTAATTGTAGTGGACGGAGGAAAAAGTCAGGTTAAAGTTGCTTTAAAAACTTGGCAAGTTACCAAAATTCCCATTATCGGTATCGCCAAAAAACCAGATAGATTGATCATACCACCCAAAGAAAATTCCAAAAATCCTATGTGGCAAATCATCAAACCATCTCCAGAACATCCCGGTTTTAACTTGATTCAAGAAATCCGAGATCAAGCTCATCACTCCAGCAGAAAACAGCATCGTTTGCGTAAGATGAAAATTTCTTTTACCTGACTTTTGCTGACTTATTTGTTATATTAGACTGATGCTTAAACCATTTATCAAATCTGCCTTGGCTTTATTTGTCTTGGCTTGGCTGTTACCCAACGTTTCCTACACAGACTGGCTTACCTTAATTATTTTTGCAGTGGTTTTTACCTTAATTAACGCTTTAGCCAAACCAGTTTTAAAGATTCTTACTCTACCTATCAACGTCATTACTTTGGGAGCGTTCTCTGTAATTCTTGATGCCATTTTACTCTGGTTAGCCCTTTACATGGTGCCAGGATTTTCTATTAAACCCATGGTTCTTTTTGGTTTTCACTTGGGAGAATTTTTAACTTTAATTCTCATGTCTTTTGTAATTACCATTACCCAATCATTTGTAGGGATCTTTATCTAAAAATAATGGAAAAATGGTATAATTACATCTTAAATAATATGAAAAAAACACTATTTTTCCTTTTTTGTGTTTTGGCCACAATCACCTTAAACATAAAAACCGTTTCTGCTCAAACCAACGTACCAATTAAAGCATCAAGTGGTGATGGGACAGCGACCGCATCAACCAACGTCACTGATTTAAGCAGTAGTGAGTCAGCCAAAAGTACAACCAGTGGAGAGACAACCTCGCCATCTGAAATAGTCAACGAAAAAATTCAAGAAAAAAAAGATAAGGATCTTACTGACACCAGTGGTAAACAAAAAAGCGAGCTAGCATTATTTTTGGAAAATAATCCACCAAGTGAATTAAGCTGGAACAATTTTTTGCAACACTCGATCAGAAAAGCAGTGGCCGGCGGAGTACCAGCCAACGTGATTGTGTTGGTTTTGCTCTTTCCGGTGGCGGCGACTTTGATCGCCGCCTCCAGACATATTGTAGGACTTAAAGGTTTTGGCATTTATATACCCACAGTACTATCTGTTGCCTTTGTTTCTACCGGAATTTTACCCGGTTTAATTATCTTTGTTGCTATCAGTCTTACTACGCTTCTTACCAACAAAATCTTTAAAAAAACCAAGTTGCCATACTTACCTAGGACAGCATTGATGCTCTGGACTATCTCCATTGGTATATTTGCACTCCTAATGCTTGCCCCAATTTTAAACTTGACCAATCTGATGAGCGTTAATATTTTTCCTGTTTTAATTTTGGTACTTTTGAGCGAGAACTTTCTTGATGCCCAAGCCAGAAGTAAAGAAAGCCATGCGATCGGCCTAACCATAGAAACTATTGTTCTGGCCATAATCTCTAGTTGGTTGCTTAATTGGGACTTGCTACAAAAATTAGCTTTAAGAGAACCAGAGTTGCTTCTTGTCGTGACCGCTTTGGTCAGTATTGCTATCGGCAAGTTCAGCGGTTTGAGAGTCAGCGAGAGATTGAGATTTGGGGCTATTATTGAAGAAGAAGAGTAAGACACTAGAGTATGCCAATCAAGCCTTCGCAAATCTTGGGGATGAATGCCCGTTACTACTACACCAAGCTCAATCCTTTTCATGCCAAAGCCTACGGCTTCTCCAAGCTCAAAACCAAAAAATTGTTGGTAGAAAATCACATTCCTACCGCAGAGCTTTATCATGTGTTTGAAAATTTTTCTGATATTAAAAATATTATTTGGGAAAATGTGCCTTGCCCTTTCGTTATCAAACCAGCTAGTGGTAGCGCAGGTAAAGGAGTTCTGGTAATCGTCAAAAAATTTCAAAACAAACCTATTTGGCTTGATAACGAGAAAAGACCCGTTGAGATTGAGGATTTAAACTTCCATGTTCAAAACATCCTTGACGGAGAGTACAGTACCTGGGGCAACAAACACATAGCGTTGGTTGAAGAGATGATTGTTGCTCATCCAATCTTACGCAAGCTAGCTTACTCTGGAACCCCAGATCTAAGAGTTATCGTGTTCAACTCGGTGCCAATTATGGCCATGGCTAGAATTCCTACCCATGAATCAGATGGCAAAGCTAATTTGGATAGAGGGGCGATTGGTCTTGGTATAGACATCGCCAGCGGCATTACCACTTCTGCAGTGCAAGGTAAAAAAACATTTATCACTCACTTCCCCAAGTCCAAACGAAAAACTAGTGGCATTCTTATTCCTCACTGGAAAGAGGCTTTGCTCATGGCGGTCAAAGCAGCCAACGCAGCCGGTTACGTCTTTATGGGAGCCGATTTATTCATTCATGAAACAAAAGGCCCTATGATTGTTGAGCTTAATGGCTTCCCCGGTCTATCTATCCAGTTAGCCAATAAAGCTGGACTCAAAAAAAGAATTGAGCGAGTAGAAGGCATTGATGTCAGAGATGCAGAACACGGAGTCAAGATTGCTCAAGCGCTTTTCGCCGAAAACTTTGTGGACAGAAAAAGAGCAGAGAAAGGTTTAACCATTATTTCCAATTTACCCACCATAGAGGTTTATGGAGAAAATCACACTAAAAAAATCATTACCGCGATGGTCAACACTAGTAGAATAGGTTCATCAATCGCCAGGAACTTGGCCGAAGAACTGGGGTTACTGGATTATGACGATCTACTCTGGCAACAAAAAGAAGTAGTAGAGGGCAAAGTGCCGGTGGTAGAAGTAGCATTTAAGATCAAAGACGAGCTAATCAAGACACCTATGGTTGTCCTTAATAGGCTTAATCGTAAAAAATATCAAGTAGAACTGGGTAAAAGAGATGTCAAACAGTTTTTGATTGGAGAGATAGAAGAATGATCTTGCTAAGCTCGCTTATTCCAAGTAATTTCAATGAGGAAAAAGCCAAGTGCATGGCTGATGAAACATACAATCCCCAGTTTTTATATCATCAAAAAATAGACAAAAAATCACTCGACTTTTACGGCATGCCAGAAGAAAAAACCACAAAACTGGCAGAGAAAATTTTAAACAAAGCTTACTTTGGTCGCAATGAGTTGGATCTTGAAGCCATGGGGGGAGATACTTGTTCACAGCAACAAGTCAAAAATACCACTTTATCTTTTTTAAAACTCCATCAGCTTGAAAAACGCTTTGAGATTGTTTTCTCTAGTAGCTATATCTCCAAGGCCTCAATCAACAAAGACACAATTAAATTTCGCTTGCCAATCAATTACCGTCGCGAAAGCTTGATTAGCGCCATTTATCATGAAGTGGGCACTCATGCTATACGGAGGATCAATTACGAGAAGCAACCTTGGTTCAAAAAAAAGCAACAGTACCATTTCTCCTCATACCTGGAAACAGAGGAAGGGTTGGCTACTATCCACTCACTTTTAGCCAAATCTTATCCACTAGCTCACAAAACAGCTATGCTTTACTTGGCCTCACACTTGGCACAAACCTCTAGTTTTGCCCACACTTATCAAAAACTTGGTAAGTACATCCAAAGTAAAGAGAGAAGATGGTTGCTCACTTTCAGACAAAAAAGAGGATTAGAAAACACCAGTCTGCCCGGCGGGTTTACCAAGGACATTCTGTATTTTGGTGGTTTAATAAAAGTTTTTGCATATTTATCCAAGCACGACTATAACCCTACTACTTTGTATTTTGGCAAAATGTCTTTTGAAGATGCAGAACAAGCCTTGGCTATTAATCCCAAGTTCAAACCGCTTTTGCCTATTTTTTATACCAGTTCAAAAGTTAAGTACAAACAAAAACTGATTAATATTGGTAAAGAAAATTTTCTACTTGAGTAAGTTACTGATCTACAAAGTAATATTTTATGATATTTGGTATCCAAAGTATGTCTTTGTGATATTTAATATACAAATAGATACTATTTAATTACATACGATCACTTATGGAACTTGCGTTATACTTAAGTTGTGCTTGATAAACAAAATATTTTAATTGAGACTCAAAGCAAAAGACGCAACCTCAAAATTACTCTGAATGCTCTTGGCCAAGTTGTTGTGACGGCTCCCCCACATACACCGCGGTCTTTTATAGACCAGTTGCTAGCCAAAAATCAATCTTGGATAGAAAAACGCATACAACAACAAAAAAAACTAATTCCTTTAGTTACAAAAACAACTGTTATGATTTTTGGCCAAGCTTATACCAAAACTCAATCTGTGTTACCTAAAAAACTTCCTGGTTTTTATTTATCTGGTCAAAACTTGATTTTCAATCCTGTAGATACTTTAAATCCTACTCGGTTTCAAAACACCCAACTAAAACGCTTCTTAAAACTTACCGCCAGCCAATACATTACTCCAAAAACCCAAGTCATAGCACAAAAAATGGATCTTAAACCCACAACTATTGGTTTAAGAGAGCAAAGCTCGCGTTGGGGAAGTTGCAGTAGTAGAGGCCACTTAAGTTTCAATTGGCATTTAGTTCACTTTAGCCCAGAGATCATTGATTATGTTATTATTCATGAGCTAGCCCACTTGAAACAGGCCAATCACTCACAATACTTCTGGGAGTTGGTGGCAAAGTTTGATTCAAATTACCAAACACACCGCCGAAACTTAAAAAAGTACTTACTAAACAACGAATAAATATGTATCTGCTGCATGGCGATCAACAATCAGCTTCACGTCAAAAATTAACTCAACTGATAGAGGAAGCTAAAGTCAATAAGTTAGAGATAAATAGGATAGAAGCCGAGACTCTTTCCCTAGGGCTTTTAGAAAATTTGCTAGGTAGAACCTCGTTGTTTGGCATAGAGGAGCTGATTATCATTGAAGGTTTGCACTCTTTACCCATTAGCAAACTACGCAAGAACTTAATTGAAAACTTGAGCAAGCTAAACCAAAACAAATCATTAATCCTCTGGGAGAAAAAAGCCTTAAGTAAAACTCAACTGAATAAATTCGCCGGAGCCAAAATCCAGGAGTTTAAGATCAAGAAAATAATGTTTGATTGGTTGGATGCTATTGAGCCAAAAGCCCAACCCAATAAGGTTATTGGACTTTTCCATCAAGCTTCTGCCCAAGAAGATGTGAATTTTTGCTTTTTGATGTTGGCCAGACAAATTAGACTTTTGATTCAAACCAAGGAAAACAAGGTGCCGCTAGCCGGCCATCCTTTCACCTTGAGCAAACTCCGCCGTCAAGCTCAAAAATTCACCCTCAAAAAATTACTGGAGCTACACCAAAAACTGCTGGCAATCGATCTGCGGCAAAAAACCAGTGCCTCTGGTCTTGACCTGGTAGAAGAGCTTGACCTATGGCATTTGGAGTTGTAAAGTGTTGAAGTGTCATACTTTTTATGACACTTCCGTATAAATTAGATGGACAAAAAAACATGTACAAAATCATTAGTCAAATCAATAAAAATATTTTTCGTGGTTACGACATCAGAGGAGTGTCAGAAAAAGATCTTTCCCAGGATGTTTACTACACTTTGGGCAGAGCATACGCCACTTTTTTGAGTCAAAGACGGATTAAGTCCGCCACCATTTCTCACGACAACAGAAAGTATAGTCCAGAGTACGCTCAAGCCTTCACCGCTGGTCTTAACGACGGAGGTATTGACACAATCTTTCTAGGCTACGGTTTGAGTCAAGTATCATATTACTCGGCTTATGAGTATAAAACCAAGGGAACAGCCATGGTCACGGCCTCCCACAATCCAGGAGAATATAACGGTTTAAAACTGGGCATTGGTTATTCTGACACTATGGTCACTGAAGAGGTCCAAGCTTTAAGAGAGCTTTGTGTTCAAGGAAATTTTAGCCAAGGTAGTAAAGGGAAAAACGTCACTAAGGACGTTTTTCCAAGCTACAAGCAACACATTTTAAGTTATTTTAATCTGAAGAAAACTTGGAAAGTTGTAGTAGATGGCTGTAACACCACTTCTGGCATGTTCTACCCCACGCTTTTCAAAACAGCTGGTTGTGAAGTAATTGAGCAAAATTGTAATCTAGATAGTAACTTTCCTCTTGGTGCTCCCGATCCAACAGAGATAGAAGTTCTCAAAAGATTGGCAGAACGGGTCAAAAGTGAAGAAGCGGATCTTGGCTTTGCTTATGATGCCGACGGAGACAGAATGTCTGCTGTAGACGAAAACGGCAGAGTGTTGTGGATGGACACTATTGTTTCCCTTTTTGCCCAAGACGTGTTGTCCTCAATGCCGGGCTCAAAGATAGTTTATAACACCCTCTGTTCTAGACAAGTGACCGAGACCATAAAATCTGCTGGTGGTATTCCAGTCATGTGGCTGACTGGTCATTCGTTTATCAAAGCCAAAGTCAAAGAAGAGCGGGCCCCATTTGGCGGAGAACTTTCAGGACATATATTCTTCATGGATAACTTCTTTGGTCACGATGACGGAGCTTACGCCAGCTTGAGGTTGCTTCAATTCTTGGAAAGAACCAAACAATCTCTGTCACAAGCTGTAAACAAACTTTCTCAATATGTCAGTAGCCCAGAGATAAAGTTGGGTCTAGCCGATGAGATCAAATTTGATTTTGTCAGCAATAGAATAAAAGACGAGTTTAAAAAACACTGGCCTCAAGCCGAGTACAATGATATAGAAGGCGTAAGAATGGACATGCCCACTCAAATGGCTATTGCCAGAGCTTCACAAAACGGTCCTTACATCACCTTGAAATTTGAAGGTAAAACCAAGGAGGAGTATGAAGCCATCAAAAAAATACTCAAAAAAACATTGCTTCAATACCCAGAGATCGACTGGAAGTCTGGAGTAAATACCCATGCTTTGGATTAAAATTTATGCAACAGATCACTTTGCTAGCAAAAACTCTAGTGCAAAAAGCTGGTAAGATTGCATTAGAGGCTTTTTTGAGTGAAAAACTTGCGTTCCAAAAAAAAGCTGACAACTCTCACCTGACTCAATATGACCAACAAATAGAAAAGTTTTTGAGAAATGAGATAAATAAAAACTTCCCCTCTCATTCAATCAAGGGAGAAGAGTTTGGAGGAGATTATCGGGCCAATAACTACACTTGGTTGCTGGACCCAATTGAAGGCACTACCAACTTTGTCAGTGGAGTACCAGTTTTTTGTAGCATGATTGCGGTGGTTAAAGACGGAGAAGTAGTTTCAGCAGCCATTTGTGATCCATTAGCAAAAAAAACTTATTGGGCAGAAAAAGGGAGCGGGGCTTTTCTTGAAAAAAAGCCCATCCAAGCCCAAACCTTTCACTCACTTCAAGAATGTACCTTAATTTGCGATCCAGGCAGAATGATGGAAAAAAGAAGGTTTGGTCTAACTTATTTAGCCAAGTTCTTTGACCAATACCGCAGTTTTAGATATTACGGTAGTATGTCTGGAGCAGTCGCGGCTTTAGCGCATCATCAACCGTTAGTGACGTTTATTTTAGGGACCAAAGATTATGATCTAGCCGCAGCTAGTTTGATTATTCAAGAATCTGGCTGTAAAACTTTTGATCTTAAAGGTCAACCGTGGCGTTTATCCGAGATGAGTGACTTTATTGCCTGTAGCCCGGGATTAGAAAATGCTGTAAAACAAACATTGTAAAAAAAATAAAAGGAAACCCATGTCCAACATTGATTTAAACTCCAAAAAAAGTATCGCCACTTTAGACAAAAGTAACCTCCTAGGTTCTATTGAGGCGTTAGATAAACAGATAGAACATGCTTGGGCGGAAACCAGAAAAATTGCGTTTACTCCCAAAGCCAAGATTGAGAATGTGATTGTGGCTGGCATGGGCGGGTCGGCGCTGGGCGCCGACGTCATCAGGACTGTCTTTAAAACCAAACTTAAAGTCCCTTTTGAGATTATCCGCGACTATACTTTGCCAGGGTTTGTAGGCCCCAATACTTTAGTGATTCTTTCTAGTTATTCAGGTAGCACAGAGGAAACTTTGTCTGTGGCAGAGGAGGCCTTAAAAAACCAGGCTCAAGCAATGGTAATTGCCGCTGGAGGAAAATTAATTGAGCTGGCCAAACAACACCAATGGTCTTATTACCAAATTGATCCTATTTATAACCCCTCCAACCAACCTAGAATGGCTATTGGTTACTCTATTTTTGGCACTCTGGGTTTACTGGAAAAAGCAGGTGTAATTGGGTTGGATGAACAAATAGTTTCAGACGTTTGCCAAACTGTAAAACAACAGGTAGCTAGCTGTGGGATAGAAGTGGAAGCCAAAAACAATCAAGCCAAGCTTTTAAGCTATGCCATGTTTAGCAAGCAAACTACCCTGATAGCACCAGATTTTTTAGCTGGCGGCGCCCACGTTGCTACCAACCAAAGCAACGAAAACAGCAAGACTTTCACCAATTATCATGTTTTGCCCGAGCTTAATCATCATTTGTTAGAGGCGTTGAGCTTCCCAGAAGATTTGAGAAGCAATCATTTATTTATTCTCATTGAGTCTGCATTAGCTCACGTAAGTAATCAAAAACGCGTATCTTTGACCCAACAGATAATTGATGGACAAGGGATAGAAACTATTAAAGTAAGCCTAGAGGCTAGTGACAAACTGGCTCAAACTTTTGAACTAATTAGTCTTTTTAGCTTTGTCTCACTTTACCAATCAATGTTACAAAAAATTGACCCCAGCCCCATCCCAATAGTGGAAAAATTCAAACAAGCTTTAAAAAATAATTAAAGTCCTAAACAAGAAAGCAGAAGATTGACAACTGAAAATCTGCTATGCTAAAGATGTAGTAGGTATTGTTTGTTGTTTTTGTGGGGTAATCCTATGGCAAAAATTCAAGGCATTTGGGCCAGGGAAATAATTAACTCATCAGGTAAACCTGCCATAGAGTGTACCCTGTGGCTAGACAACGGTGGAATAGTGGCAAGTGAAGTCACAACTGACGAGGAAATAAACAACTTCTTTCCTACCGATCATGACCAAAACAAATTTCAGGGCGATGGCTTACAAAGTTTGTGCGGATTTATTAATTCACAACTTGCACCCAGTTTGGTCGGTCAAGATCCCACCAACCAAGAAAACATAGACATATTTCTCAACTCAAATATTAAACAATTAAAAAGAGGTGGCAGTTTGGTTGTTTCTCAAGCAGTTTTAAAAGCCGGAGCTCTGACTAGTCAGCTTCCTACTTATGCATACATCCAAAAAAAATACCAATTGGCGCCACAGCTCAAAATCCCTGCTGCAATTTACACAATCATTGGTGGCGGCGAATTTTCCACTCACAATTTAGATATTCAGGAGTTTCAAATTATCGCCGCCACTCACTTAGATTTCCCTCAATCATTAAGCATGGCAAGCACTATCTTTTCTCAACTGCAAAAAATCTTGAGCGCCAAAAAAGCAGTACCAGCAGTCAACTCCATGGGCGCTCTTACGCCCAATCTTTACGGCAACAACGACGCGTTTGAGTTGATTCTGGAGGCTGTCAAAACTACCCAATACGTACATAGCCAAGATTTCTTTTTTGGCGTCAACGTGATGGCAGGAAATCTTTTTTCCAATGGAAAGTACCAGTTTAAAGAAAGACAAGAGGGCTATCTTCCTGACGAGCTACTCATTTATTATCGTAAAATCCAAGAAACCTACCAAATTCTTTGTCTACAAAACCCATTTACTGATAACGACAAAAAATTGGCTACAGCCATGATGACAGAGATGGGACAGATAATGAAAATTGGTGGGGAAATTGCCCCTGCTCATATTCATAAAATTATTGATCAAAAAATCTATAATATCGTGATTGTTAAACCAAATCTGTTTAGCACTATTAGTGATCTTATCAAGCATGTTCAAACTCTCAAAAATGGGGGGCTAGCTACCATCATTGCTCAATCATTCTATGAGACCAATGATGACCTGCCTGCTGATATCTCTGTTGGAGTAGGGGCAGAGTACGTCCAGTTTGGGCCCACCAATAGAGGAGAAAGAGTGGCAAAATATAACCGTTTGCTAGTCATTAATGACGAGTTAAAAAGAGCTAAGTGAGTTTTTGACCTTATTTGATATTCTTTGATAGTTTTTTTTCTAGTTGTCTCAAGCACCAGTGTTCGGTTATTGTTGGACATATCTTTGGTAATTATTCGTGCCTGCCATCAACGAAGGAGTCAAGATGGCTGTCATATTATATAAACGTCAGAGACAAATCTACGATTTTATCAGTCAATACATTCAAAAAAACGGCTTTTCACCCACACTTAAAGAAATGGCCGAAGCAATTGGCGTCTCCTCTTTAGCCACTGTTCACGAACATCTTCAATCCTTGGAAAAAAAAGGCGTCATTAAAAAAACTGAAGGCCAAACTAGAAGTATAGAGTTGACAGAGCAATCATTTATCACTACTGGCGAAAGTGTTGATTTGCCGATCTTAGGACTGATATCTATTGGTAAACCCATTGAGTCGCAGGCGCAAAAAGGCAACAAGTTTAAAGTTTCTCCAGAGCTAGTCAGTAGTAAAAAAAGAGCCTATGTTTTGCAACTCAAAGATAACTCTATGAATGGAGACCTAATTAATCAAGGAGATTACTTGGTAGTGGAAGAAACACCTCAAGCAGAGGACGGAGATATTATTGTAGGTTTACTAGAAAATGGTACTGTAATAATCAAAAAATACTTTAAAGAAACAACCAGAATTAGATTGGAGCCTGTTTTAGCCGAGGTCAGCCCAATCTACACTACCCAAATTAGTATCCAAGGAAAAATCACAGGCTTGATCAGAAAATACATTTGAAACTAGCGAAAATATCTTTTAGCTTGGATTAAATTTTTTTTCTCTATACTGTAAAGCGTGATTGAGATAACAACGCAGGATATAAAGATAGTCTGAAAGCCGATTGAGATACTGCAAAACCACTGGTCTAATGCTACGTTTTTTGGCTACAGCCACTACAGAGCGTTCGGCTCTCCTACACACAGTCCTAGCAATATCTAAATAACCACCAAGCTCTGTACCACCGGGAAGTAAAAACTTATTATGCCAACCATCTGCCATCTTGATTTGAAGATCATCAGAGTACTTTTCCAGCTCGCTTACCATTTGTTTTTGGAGCTTGGTCTTTTTTGAACCAGCTAGTTCAGAACCCAAATAAAACAAGGTGTCTTGGATATTATACAAAAACTGTTGATATGAGTGAAACTCCACACCAAGCTTGGTGGCAATCAGTCCAAGCCAAGAATTAAGCTCATCTATGTTACCCATTGCTTCAAACAAAGTATCTGACTTGGAAAACCTCTCACCAGTGATCAATCCTGACTCACCCAAATCACCAGTTTTGGTAGATACCTTAATCAATTTCTTCACATCTTTACTATATCAAGCTTGATCTCACTTGTCTCATGGAATCTCACGTGTTTTTTTCTCATGTGGACTTGACAAAGAAGAAGAAGAAGAAGAAGAAGAAGAAGAAGAAAATAGTCCCTAGTAGTATCTAAAAACGGAGTTTTATGCCAACAACACAAGTCAGCGAAGCAGGTCGAGGATCTTTTGGTGGTGGGATTGAAGAAAACAGAAATCAAGAGGCATTGTCAAGAATATCTAATGAACTAAAACGCATTGGAGCTGCAGAAGCCAAAACACCAACGTCTGATGCTGATAAGACAACAATACTAGAAGCCATTGGAAAGTTAGCCAAAGAGGTAGCAATAGAGGTTAAATTTGGACAAACCCAAAAAGGTGCAGAAGGAATGGCAGATACCTTCCCAGTGATAATCAGTTACGTTGATCACTCTGGAGAAAAAAAACCATTCACGGCTTTTGACGTTCTCGCTAGCGCTGGCTACGCAAAGCCGTCTGTTAGATCAGGAATCTCTGAAGCTCATGTATACGAAATAATTGAAAACGCTCTAGCAAATTTAAGAAAGCAGTAAAAACAGATATTAATTACTACCACCATTAAACCAGTTCACACTGGTCAGTAACTGGGCATAGGCGTCGTCTACTGGGTCGATTAACCAAGATTTGATTTCTTTATCCGATGGAGGTTTCTTGGCAAACTTTACTATTTCTGGTAAATCTGAAACCATGGCCAAAGGCTGTGCCTCTTTGGTTTCTCCCATGGTTAAGACTCCTGCCACTGCCACTGCTTCAGCAATATTGACCTGTGTCATTTTCATCTTTCGGCCAAAAAGATCAGGCTTGCCTATTTGGTTTTTTAATCCATTAAAACCGCAGTAGGCTAAGGCAGTGCCCATCACACCCCATTTAAGAGGAAAAGTTTTACTATCGGTGATAACCACTCCAAGTTTTTTTACTCCAAACTGTTTTCTACAAAATGACCAGATCTTTTTGGCCGACACAAAAGGATTGTCTGGTAACAAAACATAATATTTCGACTCCACGTTGGACTCATCCACACCAGCATTGAACGCCAGGATACCATGCTTGATGGTTAGCATAAAATCATACTTGGAGGTGCTTGGTTCAAGATAAGCTTCCGCTTCTTTCCTGACTAAGTCATGTTTTTCTTGGCGGGTGGCTAATTTTTTAAGAGCCACCCGCCCTTCACACAAAGCCACTATTTTACTTGTTACCACCAGGATACTTTCTTCCGGCAAAGCTTTAACCGATGTTACTAGAAAATTTTCTAAGTTATCGTAAGGTTTGACTATTTTGGTTTTGATTGGTTTGACTTGCATAGTTTTTTGTTCAAAATGGTATCATACCACCTGCAAATGCCATTTAAACTAGAAACTCACTACCAACCAACCGGCGACCAACCTAAAGCTATTAAAGAGCTTGCCAAAGGTATAAGAACAGGTAAGAACAGACAAGTGCTTTTGGGCGTGACTGGTTCTGGCAAAACCTTTACTATGGCTAATGTGATTGCCCAAACCCAAAAGCCTACGCTAGTAATTGCTCATAATAAAACTTTGGCTGCCCAACTTTACCAAGAATTTAGAGACTTTTTCCCCAGTAACGCAGTAAGCTACTTTGTCTCGTATTACGACTACTACCAACCAGAAGCGTACATCCCTAGAACTGACACTTATATTGAAAAAGAAGCGACTATCAATGAAGACATTGATAGATTGAGGCTCTCAACTACTACCAATTTGTTAACTAGACCAGATGTAATTGTAGTAGCAAGCGTTTCTTGTATTTACAATCTTGGCTCACCAGTAGAGTACGGCAAGTACTTGTTAAGATTAATGGAAGGCCAAGTTATTTCGCGAAAAAGTATTTTGTTGCAATTGGAGAATTTACAGTACGAGAGAAGCGAACATGATTTAAAACGAGGAAGCTACCGAATTAGCGGTGAGGTGATTCAAATCTGGCCGGCTTATGAAGAAGTAGCTTTAAAAATTGAGACACTGGAAAACAAAATCACCCAAATTTATTGGATTGATCCCACCAGTGGGAGTAGACTGAATAAGCCGGCCAACATGGCTTACGAGTACGTCATCTACCCAGCCAAACATTATGTCGTTGACCCAGTAGCTCAACACGAAGCGTTAAGCACCATTAGGCATGACTTAAACAAAAGGCTAAAAGAATTTAAAAACCAAGGCAAGCTGGTAGAAGAAATGCGTCTCAAACAAAAAGTGGAGTACGATTTGGAGATGATTGAACAGTTTGGTTTTGTGGGCGGGATAGAGAACTACTCTCGATACTTCGACGGTCGGGATCCGGGCTCACCGCCCTTTACCTTGTTAGACTATTTTGCCGCTAATGCCCAAAAATTTGGCCAAAACTCCTTTTTAACCATAGTAGACGAAAGTCACATGACTTTGCCTCAAATTAAAGGCATGCATAGAGGTGATCACTCCAGAAAAGAAACTCTGATCGCTCATGGGTTTAGATTACCCAGCGCCCTAGATAACAGGCCGCTCAAATACCAAGAGTTTTCCGATAGAGTCCCTCAACTAATCTGTGTTTCAGCCACACCGTCTGAACTAGAGATCAATTTGGCTGGTGGCAAACTGACCGAACAGTTAATAAGACCCACCGGCTTACTGGACCCCACCATTGAGCTTAAACCAGAAGAAGGCCAAATTGAGGATTTAATTATTGAGATCATGAAACGCAAACAAGCCGGTGAAAGAGTGCTAGTCACTACTCTAACCAAACGCATGGCCGAAGCTTTAACCGAGTATTTAAATGATGAAAAGAAATTGCTCAATATTATAAGAAATTACTATAAAATCAAGAGAAATGATGATGCACCTGAAGACCCAGATAAAACCCTTTGGCAAGCGGAAGAACTGCCGATAGAACAAATGCCCATTGGGCCAATTGAGGATCAATACTACAAACATTTGAGTAACCAAGAAACCCGTTTTCAAAGTTTCAAACAGCTTGAAGCTCAAAAAAATACGGAGTTGAATTTGCCTAAGGTGGCTTACCTGCACTCCGATATTGAAACTTTAGATAGGTCAGACATTTTGGCAGAATTGAGAAAAGGCGAACATGACGTTTTAGTTGGAATCAATCTTTTACGCGAAGGTTTGGATTTACCGGAAGTGAGTTTAGTAGCTATTTTGGACGCGGACAAAGAAGGTTTTTTGCGTTCAGCTACTGCCTTGGTCCAAACTATGGGCAGAGCGGCTAGGCACGAGGCTGGCCATGTGATTATGTATGCCTCACGTCTGACTGGCTCTATGAAACAAGCTATCAGTGAAACTCAAAGACGCCGCCAAATTCAAAAAGATTACAACCAAACTCATAAGTTACAACCTCACTCCATCATTAAACCCTTGCGAGACGACCTAATCACCAATCGTAAGAAAAAAGAAGAGACCAACAGAGCAACAAAAACCTTGGTTAGACTTTCTGATAAAGAAATTGTCGATCTACAAAAATTGGATCCAATGGCCTACACGCCGGCAGAAAAACTGAAGTTGAGCAAAAAAATCCGCCAAAAAATGCGCCAAGCAGCCAAGGATCTCAACTTTGAACTAGCCACCAAGCTACGCGATTTTGCAAGAAAACTAGAAAGCTAAAGAGCAAATTTTTGATACTCTAGCCCTTGACCAAACTGCATTAGTTTGTCATTCTTGTGATCAATTATTTAAGCGTTTTTATTCAAGTAAAAAACATCAAAGAAAGGTACTCATGAAAATCACTCATATACAAGCTCAAGAAATTCTAGATTCCAGGGGAAATCCTACTGTTGAAGCTACTATTACATTAGACAATAAAATTTTTGGCTGGGCAGCCGTTCCTTCCGGCGCTTCTACTGGTTCATATGAAGCTTTGGAGCTACGTGACGAAGATAAAAAACGCTATTCAGGTAAAGGAGTTTTGAAAGCAATAAACAACATTAATACTAAAATTTGCCCAGCAGTTTTGGGAATTGATGCAAGTGATCAAAAAAAGTTGGATGAGACCATGATTGAGCTAGATGGAACTGATAACAAAGGTAAGCTTGGAGCCAATGCTATTTTGGCTGTATCGTTGGCGGCCGCAAGAGCGGCCGCCGCCTCCTCCCACTTGCCCTTATACCACTATATTGCTCAATTAAGTGGTAAACCAACTGACAGTTTCACTCTGCCAGTACCAATGATGAATGTACTCAATGGAGGCAAGCACGCTCTCGGTTCTACCGACATGCAGGAATACATGATTATGCCTATTGGTGCCCCTAGTGTCGCAGAAGCTGTCCGTTATGGAGCAGAAATTTTTCAAACCCTTGGTAAAATCTTAAAAAAACGAGGTTTTCAGATTACTGTAGGTGACGAAGGAGGATATGCCCCAAAATTAAGCCTCAATGAGGAGCCATTAGAATTAATGCTTGAAGCAATAGAAAAATCAGGTTACCGACCAGGTATCGACGTCGCTCTGGCTCAAGATCCAGCGGCCAGTGAGTTTTATCAAGACGGATTTTATCAGTTAAAAACAGAAAATAAAAAACTAAACGCTGCCGAAATGGTGGCGTTATATTCCAAATGGGTAAAAAAATACCCAATTGTCTCCATTGAGGATGGATTAGCTGAAGATGATTGGCAAGGATTTAGCCTAATGACTGCCAAACTCGGTGACAAACTACAAATCGTAGGTGATGACATATTTGTAACTAATCCCAAACGAGTGCAAAAGGGTATTGACGAAAAAGCAGCCAACTCTGTTTTAATCAAACTCAACCAAATCGGCACACTGACTGAAACTATAAATACTATTAAGCTGGCACATGCTCACCACCTAACTGCCGTAGTCTCTCATCGTTCCGGAGAAACAGAGGACGATTTTATTGCTGACTTTGTGGTAGGCATGGGAACAGGTCAAATCAAAACTGGGTCACTTTGTCGAAGTGAAAGAATTGCCAAGTACAACCGATTAATGAGAATCGAAAAGGAACTAAAACAAAAAGCTATCTATAAAAATCCTTTCCGTGCTTGACATATAAGTATTACTATTGACATACTTATAATTTATGTTATAGTACTTATACCTCAGAAGGTTCTTTCCTTACCGGGGAGCTACGTTCTGAGCCCAAAAAATCTCGCAAATAGCGAGATTTTTTGTTGGATAACTAATTTAGAAAAAAATTATTAAGCTCTGGAGACGTACTGCTTGGTATCAGTATCAATCACCAAAACGTCACCTTTTTTGACAAAAAGGGGCGCCATGACTTTAAGACCAGTTTCCAGTTCCACTTCTTTTTTGGCTTGACCTACGGTATCTCCGGCCACCGCGTCTTCTGCGTAAATTACTTTAAGTTTAATCTTAGCTGGTAAACTGGCACCTATGGCTTTTTCTTCGTAAAACAAGACGTAAACCTCCATCTCACTCATCAACAAATCTAATTTATCCTCCAAAAGTTTGGTGGGCACGCTAACTTGTTCGAAGCTTCTTTCGTTCATAAAAACCACTTCATCACTGTCGTGATAAAGATATTGGAGACGTTGGGTTTGTACATCCAGTTCCTCCACCATTTCATTGGATTTGTAGGTAAACTCTACTGTCAAACCGGTCTTGACACTCTTGAGCCTACAGCGCATAAAAGCCGAGCCTTTGCCGGGACTGACAAAAGTAGTTTTGGTCACAATATGAGGCTGATCTTTAAACTTTAAGTAAATTCCTTTAGAGATGTTGCCTGCTTTGATAAATGACATAGATAGATATTGTATCACTAAAAACAGTTAATTAAAGCTTTTTACTTGACAGGAAAACCTTATTGTCATTAATCCATAAATAGTTAAATTGTTTGTAACGGCAGTGACCAAGACAGATAAACCCTTTATCAACTTGGTCGTGGCAAAGTAGGTGAGAGTGGCCGAAAACCCGCAAGGTTTTCGGCCTTCGGTTTTGGTTGGCAAAATTTTTTAATTGTTTGAGCAGTTGGGCATGCCTAAACCTCATGTAATTTTGATAAACTCTGGCAAATTGGTTTTTTTTAAAAAGCAAGCTATCCAACCAAGGATATAGCCACGGAGTAAACTTATTAGCCAAACCGGTGAGTAAAGGATGTTTTTCCTGAAACTCTGGCGCAATTCTGTCCCCGTGCTCGATTAGTAAAGTTTGATCACCAACTTTGAGTTGCCAAGTTTTTGCTTGGGTATGAGAAAAAAGCTTGACATGCCCATCCATTTGAGTAGCCGGATCATGGTTGCCATAAAGATAAATAGTTTTGCCTTTAAGTAAAGAAAAAAGTTTCCTCCACCCAGAACTCATAAATTGATCAAAACTAGTCAGGTATGAATCCCAAAAATCACCGTTGATAATAATTTGATCAGCCTTTAAAGCCAAAGGGGCGATATAATCAAAAAGCTTGACGTCAAATTTTTCCGTCAAGTGAGTATCAGCAAAAATTAAAGTTTTCATGCCTACAAATTATACTGTCAAACTCCACAAGTTTATGGCTCAAGCCGGCATTGCTTCTAGACGCAAATCTGAAGAATTAATAGCCGCTGGCAAAGTTAAAGTTAATGACTTGGTGGCTACTGTTGGTCAACGAATTAATCCCAATCAAGACCAAGTAGAGTTTAATAAACAAATCTTAAATCCCAAAACCACCAAACGGTACTTTTTGGTCAACAAGCCAGTGGGTGTAGTCTCGACTACAAACGATGAACTGGGTAGACCGACAGTTTTATCTTTACTTCCCAAAGAGATTGTCCAAGAACAAAACTTAAGACTTTTTCCTGTCGGTCGACTAGACATAGACAGTCAAGGCTTGCTCCTTTTGACCAATGACGGAGAGCTAACTCAACGCCTCACTCACCCAAAATTTGCCGTAGAAAAAACTTATTTGGTAAGGTTAGATCGAAGGCCTACTGACGCAGCTTTAGTAAGACTGCAAAAAGGCGTTAAACTGACAGACGGATGGGCACATGTGACAGATTTTCATCGTCATACACATGAGGAAAAAGAACAAATTTGGTTTGAGATCTCTGTCAGTGAGGGAAGAAACAGACTGATTAGAAGAATCTGGGAAAGACTGGGCTATGAAGTGATAGAACTTATTAGAATCTCTTTTGGCCAACTCAAATTAGATCAGCTTAACAACCAATCCTTCATAGAAATACCAGCTCCCAACCTCTCAAATATCCTTGTTTAGCAACGCTTGACATTGTCTGCTAATTGTGGCAAGCTACTTAGCAGAGTAGTAGTTGGACTGCTAAAAAAGCAGTCTAAGAATAAAAAGGAGGTTTTTATGTCAATCATCAGATGGCAGCCTTTTGCTAATACCTTGGCCAACTGGCCTAATATCTGGGACGAGGAAGATCTGTCTAGCCTGACGGCTGGCAATAATAATCTGGATGTCTACGAGACCAATGACGAAGTGGTGGTCAAAGCCAACGTAGCTGGTGTCCCTGCCGAGACTGTTGAGGTGATGTTTGAAAATGGCGTCTTACGCATCAAGGCAGAGAAAGCTGAAGAAGTGGAAGACAAAAAGAAACAACACTACAGCAAGTCTTCTTGGAGTTACTCATATAGAGTGGCCATTCCCGGAGTCAGCATGCTGGATCATACAGTAGAACCAGAGGCAGTGGTCAAGGATGGGGTAGTGACCATCACTTTCAAAAAAGCAGAAGCCAGCAAACCAAAGAAACTGCAGATCAAAATTAAGTAATTAAATATAAAGTGCTACCCACGAAAACAAAAAACCACCCCCGCCGAAGCTTTAGCGTAGGCGGAGTGGTTTTTTTTGTTATTTACAAAACTTCAATATCATGTGGATGAGACTCAATCAACCCACTGTGACTGATCTTGATAAACTGGGACTTCTTCCATAATTCCTCAATGTCTTTCGCTCCACAGTAAGAAAAACCAGAGCGGACACCAGAAGCCATTTTTTTAATCAACACTCCCACCAGACCTTTGTAAGGAACCAAGCCTTCTACACCTTCCTGGGCATACTCTTCTAAATCTTTTTTGATTGAACCATCTTTTTTGGCTCTCTCAAGATTGGCGGCAATAGAAGCCATTCCTCTTGTTAACTTGTATTTTTTATCACCTCTTTTTACAAGAAGTGCCGGACTCTCATCGCAACCTGCCAACATAGAGCCGATCATTACGCTGGAGGCTCCGGCGGCCAAAGCCTTGACTATATCCCCAGAGTATCTGATTCCACCATCAGCAATGATCGGAGTATGGGTTTTTGCGGCTATCTTCAGACACTCCATAATAGCTGTAATTTGTGGCACACCAGCACCTGTCACAATTCTTGTAGAGCAAAGAGAGCCTGGGCCGATGCCCACTTTCAGGGCATCGGCCCCATTTTTTATAAGCTCTTCTGCTGCCTCGGCAGTGGCAATATTGCCAGCAATTACCTCTGTTTTTGGAAAAACCTTTTTAAGTTTTTTCAAAGTCTTGATTAGCTGGGTACTATGACCGTGAGCTACATCAATCAACAGAACATCCACTTTAGCTTCAAGCAGGGCCTCGGCGCGTTTTAAACAATCATCCTTAACTCCAATAGCCGCTCCAACCCTAAGTTTGGCCTTCTTAACCAAAGACACTTCTCTTACTTGATCCTTAATCGATAAAAATCGGTGAATAAAACCAATTCCTCCCACCTCCGCCATAGCGATTGCCATTGCTGATTCGGTGACAGTGTCCATGTTGGCGGCAATGACGGGCACTTCAAGCTTGATTTTAGGAGTCAAAAAACTGGAAATATCTATCTCGCTTCGGGAATTAGAGCTGGTTTTTTGGGGGACAAGTAAAACATCATCAAAAGTAATACCATCACCCCAAATTTTATTTATCACAAACAAAATAATAGCAGCTTAACGTAATTAATAAAATACTAATTAAAAATGGCAGACTAAAAAAAGCTAATTCTTAACAGGTTGCGGTTGAGTTAATTTTTTACCTTGATCTATAAGATCATCGGGAAGTAAAGAAGGCCAATGGGCATTTAATAAATCTTCAAGTTGTTTTATGTGTTTAGCCAACGATTTTTTTGGCGATGTTACTTCTCCGCTAATTATTGATTGAATTATTTGTATTTTTGCACGAATAACATCTTCATAATGCATTAATTTAATAACGACACCATTAACAATAATCTCTGCAGCACGACCAAACTGCTCCTCGGTAAAAGCATTATATAACCATTGTGCATCTATAAAGATAGATTGATCTACCGTTTCCATATATTTCATAAACTGAAAGAATCTATGCCTATCTTCTGGCTCAAGTCCTGATTTCAATAAACAATCTACATCATCTGCAAAACAAAGTGCTTTATAGAGACTTCCTGTAGACCAAAATATTGTCGCCACACTTCCAGTCACAAGCATCAAATTGGCAAAAATTAATCCCAAATCAGAAATAACCTGAATTCTTCGGTTAACAAAATCTATCTCAGGATTAAGAAAGGCTTCTTCTGTTAACATACAAAATGTTATGTTTTTTTGTCGGAGAGACAGGACTCGAACCTGCGACCCCGCGGTCCCAAACCGCGTACTCTAGCCATCTGAGCTACTCTCCGTAATAACCAACAGTCAGGTGTTATTTTACACTAAAAACAAACAATTCATCGTACAAATATTATGTAATATGGCTAAATATTTCTGTCAATAAAAATAACCCGTATAAACCAAGCAATAATAGCCCCTCATGTCTACTAATACTATGCTTGCTTTTGGCGAAAATAAAAAACGCAATCAAACCTATCAATAAAAATCCAAGCGAGACTAAATAGCTATTGGTTAATAAAATTGGTTTTCCATACCAAATACTCAACCCGCCAAACAACAATGTGTTGGTAGCCGCCGAACCCATGTAATCACCAAAGACTACTTGGCTATCCTTCATAAAAGCAGAGCGAAAAACAAAAGAAATTTCCGGAATATTTGTCCCTACAGCAATGAATAATAAACCAATTAAAAAAGGTGACCAGTTCATAATTTGAGAAAGCAACATTGTTTGATGCACGATCAAATAACTAGAGCCAAAAACCAGCGCAACTCCTATTAAAACTTTAAGTGATTCTAGTTTTAAACTAAATTTTTTGTGCTTGAAAATAGAGCTAGTTTTTTCTAACAAGCCTTGTTTCTTTTGAATAAAAAAACTAGTGACAATGAATAAAACCAAGGCGATAATGCCATCTAGTTTGTTAATTGTTCCGTCAATTGATAAAAGTACTGGCGCAGCCACAGTCACCAAAGGTAAAATCATGCGCTCTCCACGTAATTCTTTATTAATATTAATTTTTTTACCCACAATGGCCAAAAGGGGAATAACCAACATAAAAAGCACAATTGAAGCACCGATTAGGTTGCCCACAAAAATTTCTGGGTCATCATCTAAAATCGCATTCACTCCCACTGATAGTTCACCGAGTGAAGTAAAAAATCCCAGCAACAGAAACGACACAGCAAAAGAAGAAATGCGTAAACCATGAGAAATCCGTTCAATTGATTTGATGGCAATCCCAGATCCAATCCAAATTCCACAAAAAGCGATAGCGAATAAACCAAAAACGAACAACATAGATTATCAGTCTAACAAAGCCAAAAGCAAAAAGAAAGACTTTTGAACAAAATTTATCAATTGGCTGCTTTGGTTTTTGGCTGACCAAAAACCAAAGCAGCCAACAAAGTAGCCAGTGGTGCCACTAAGATCAGACCAATACTACTGACAAGCATTCTCACTATTTCTTCAGCCACCGGCTCTACTTCTATTACCTCCAAAAAGCTCTTGTTATTATCAAAAAATAATAAAAATAAAGGTAAAGCAGAACCAGCGTAAACCAAAATTAAGGTGTTAACCATAGAAGAGATATGATCTTGACCCACCTTCATACCTTGAGTAAAAAGCTGCCAAAAAGAAAGTTTGGGATTGGCTTTTTTGAGCTGTTCTACAGTAGAAGCTTGACCAATAGTAATATCGTCAAGAACACCAAGTAGTCCAATCACTATTCCAGCCAATAACAAAGCTTGAACGTTAATACCTCCGGCAGTCTCTACTTGTAAAAATCCAGCCTCTTCAGAGGCAAAACCAGTCAAATGTACTGAACCGACAGCATAAACCGCTAGTAGCCCGGTCAAAATCAAGCCTAAAAATGAAGCAATAATACCCACGTGAGTTTTTTTGTTAAACCCATGAGAAACATAAAAAGTGACTGGTAAGACTAGGGTTGATCCTAATACTACGGCCAAAACTGGATCAACCCCTTTGAAAATCAGGGGAATAATGAGTTTAAAAATCAAAAGAAAAGAAATTACCAAACCAAGCAGAGATAAAGCCCCCCAAACTCTGCCCACCAAAATCACTACCAAAACAAATAAAATTGCCAAACCAAGCAAACCATCTTTTCTCACTTGACCATCAATGTAGTACTGTTGGCCACCGGCGGGGGAAGTGGTTACCACAATCTTCAGTTTATCCCCCTGACTGTACTGCTGATACTGCACATCCACCATCCCCAAGCCGGCGGCCGAGTGCTTAATCACTGCCACCTCTCCTTTTTTTTCACCAGTTAAAAACTTGACTTTAAGCTTCTGAAACGCCACCAGCTCCGCTCCCAATGATTCCTGACCACTGTCACTCACTTCTTCCACCAAAGCTTCATATATAACACTGTTTTCTTCTTGGGCCAAAACTTTATCAATCAAGAAATGAGATAAACAAATCAAAATCAAACTACAAACAGAAAATAAAAGCGTTTTTCTCATATCTAAACTGATATCAAATAATCTATTACTTCTTTAGGAGTCTTATAAAACATCACCAACTCATCCAACCTTTTAACCAAAAAACCTTCTGTCTCCATTTTGCACAACTGTGAGTACAGCTCATCATAAAATCCAACGGTGTTTAAAAAGATAATAGGCTTTGGATAAAGTCCGTGGACCTTTAGCTCAATTAGTTCCGTTGCCTCATCTAAAGTACCTAAACCACCCGCCATAACTACTGTAGCATCAGATTTTTCTGCCATCAGTTTTTTTCTTTCCGGTAAGTCATTGGCTACTAGCATTTCGTCAACATTTTTTTTGGCAAAGTGTTTCATCATTTCCACCGTGATACCAATCACCTTGCCACCTGCTTTTTGCACTGTGTCTGCCACAACTTTCATCAAACCTTTGTCAGAGCCACCATAGACTAAACCAAAATGATTTTGAGCTAGTAGCCGGCCAAATTCTTTGGCCGGCTCCACATACTTTTCCTCCAAATCATTGGCAGATAAAAAAACACAAACATTTTTCACTATTATTCCTCCTTTATCAAAGATATAACCAATAATCCAACACTTTAAGACTTTTGTCAAAACAATAACAAACCAAAATTTCGCGTCGATCGCTTTTCATAAATAGTTTGCTTTTCACAACAATTTTTTTCTTAAAACAAAACATCAAACTAGTGCTAAAATTGTCAAAAATGAACAAAAAATACAAGACAGATATTTATGCTTTCATTGATAGCCAAAATGTTAACCTTGGAGTAATAAGCTCTGGTTGGAAGTTAGATTTCCATAAATTCTATTTTTACTTAAAAGAAAAGTACAATGTTAAAAAAGCCTATCTTTTTATTGGCCATGTAATAGGCAATGAAAAACTTTATGCATATCTAAAAGAATGTGGGTATATTTTGATTTTTAAACCCACCCTAGATTTTAAGAAAGATAAAAAAAGAGTCACAAAAGGAAATATAGACGCTGAATTGGTTTTACACACCATGATCCAGCTCAGCAATTTTGGTAAAGCCATTATTGTCTCAGGTGATGGTGATTTCTACTGTTTAATTGAGTATCTATTTGATAACAAAAAACTAGAAAAAATCATTGTTCCCAATCAAAAATTTTCTTCATTACTTAGAAAATTCGCCAACAAAATTGTTCAAATAAGTTTGTTTAAGAAGAAAGTAGAAAAAAGGTAATAAAAAAGGGAGGCATTCCCTAGAGATTTCCTCTTCGGTAGTCCTCCCATCGTGATCTGGCTATTATACTCATAAACAAGTGCAACAGTCAATTTGAGTTTTCTGGGTAGAAACTTAAAAAATTTGCTTAAGAAATAAGCAACCCCGATGCAGAGCATCGGGGAATACTAGATTTATGCTTGGTATTTTTTTTGTCCCAACTGATAAACAGCGTAATTTGAGGGTAGAGATAACAACATTCCGGCCAATAACTCTGCCTCACTACCCACTGATCGGCTTTGAAACCAAGTGGGTAAAACCCAAACTTCCTCAAGGGGAGTAAAAACATAAATTAAACTAAAAGACCAAGAAACAACAATCATCCAAAAGAATACCCGCCAAAACAATTTTGAAAAAATAGCTTTTTTGTAAATAAAAGCAAACAAACCAATTAACCCAATTATGCTGGTAATTATCTCTACCCAATCACTAAAAAGCCAAACCTTTGCTTGTCCATATACAGCCACCAAACCAATGACTGAAAGTACTAAACTCACCCAAAAATAAATCTTCCACCACACCATAATCAGTAATTATAGCAAAATAAATTAGTTGCAGTATCACACGAATTAGAAAACGGCGGGATAAAGTTAGCGAAGTAAAACAATGAGAAGAAAAACCACTCCCAAGTGAGTTGCTTGATAGGTAAAAGTATCAATTCTATCCAAAAACGATGGCTCAACCTCCACAAATAAATTATTTTCCCTTAACTCAAAAGTTCTCAATTGCAAGCCATTCATATCGTAGAATTTCCAAACACCATCACCCGTTTTTACTAAATATGACTTTTTAAGCCATTGGTAACGGAAGGGCTTTTGCGAAAAAAGTTTTTGCCCTATAGAAATAGAATTATCGGGAAAAGTAATAATTGACATCCCAGGTTCTTGGCATTGTTGATCTTCTGGTATCTTTTCTGGAGATAAAGATGAGAAAAATGCACAATTGGTAAAAGTGATCATGTCTTTTTTTCCATCCCCATCAATATCTGTAATAGCATGCAAGGCAAGATTCCAGTCCGCAAGACTGTAATACTCTTTCCAAGACTGAACTAAACTGTAACTTTTACCCGTTTCCTTAAAAACAAGAAGGTAAATAGTTATAAAAAGAAAAGCAAATATCACACAAACGAGCAGGGTCAATTGCACCAATTTTAATTTTGCTGATAGTCCTAAATTTTTTAACATCTTATTCTAGTAATTTTGTGACTTCTCAAAAACAAAGTCAACTTATCAATTCTCAACTAATTTTATAACTTAAAGTCTTAAAAAGTTATGCAAGCGTCAAAAGCTTAACTGCTTCATTTAGATCAGCGCCTATAACCACATCAGCTGAACTAGCAATGTCACCTTTAGGGTTAACTGCAATTGCATAGCTACTTAATTCAAACATTCCCTTGTCACTGGGAGAATCTCCCAATGCAATGATGTTTTCTGATGTCACATTCAATCCTTTCAGGATGGTTCGAATACCATCCGTCTTAAAAGATTTACTTGAAAAAGCAGATTCATCAATTCCCATAATAGTTACACCATCCATTTGAGGTTTTGATCCAATAA
>Ga0172371_10000287_pt1 | contig 76178 bp, 71 predicted proteins | sample Lak12m_FD_114543 | JGI IMG/M metagenome (GOLD analysis project Ga0172371, IMG submission 114543) | Freshwater microbial communities from Kabuno Bay, South-Kivu, Congo - kab_022012_12m | ecosystem: Environmental > Aquatic > Freshwater > Lake | place: Democratic Republic of the Congo: South-Kivu...
CTTGCCGATATAACAAAACAGCTTGAAGATTTAAACAAAGCTTTAGACCAATCTGTAAAAGCCACTCAACCTCTTGAATCCCAATTAAACTCTATGAAAACCCAAATAAAACAAATTAAAGATAGAATTGGAACAATCGAGCAAGATATTCAAGTTAAGAAAAAAAATATTGATGAGGGTTATAAAAATCTTGCCAAACAACAGACGATTTTAGACAGAACTATCCGGGAATATTATATTAAAAGCTATTACAACTCTCCTATTTTGGTCTTCTTATCCTCAAGCTCTGCTTCGGATATTACTCAATTACTGGCATACCACAGAGCAACTACCAACCGGGATAAAGCAATTATTATGAACATTGCCCTTTTAGTTGGAGATTTGGAAAACAGAAAAAGACTCTTAGAAAACGAGGAAGTAAGATTAACTGCCGCCAAAGCAAATTTAGACGAGCAATCGGCAAAGTTGGACAAAATTGTTTCGGGAGCAAAGGATTATCAGTCAAAACTTTCCGGACAAATAGCTCAATTATCCGCAAAGCAACAAGATTTATTAGCACAAAAATTAGGAAGCTTAAATATTCCAAAGTCTGCTTATACAACACAAGGCGGGTGCTCCAGTGACTTAACAAACGGCAAGGATCCCGGTTTTAGTCCTAAGTTCGGATTATTTACCTATGGCGTTCCGCATCGGGTCGGCATGAGCCAATATGGCGCAAAAGGAAGAGCCGATGCGGGTCAATCGTATAATGATATCTTGAGTTTTTATTATCCGGACACTCAACTTTCTACCGTTAGCACTTCTACCAATATCCACGTTGTCGGCACAAATGAATACGGACAATCTTTTGATGACAACTGGAGCATAGAAGATTATGTTAAGCATATTTACGAAATTCCAACCGGATGGAACTCTAGTGCCTTAAAAGCCCAGGCCATTGCTGCAAGATCTTACGCATTAGCTACGACAAACAATGGCTCCGGATCAATTTGTCCTTCTCAATCTTGTCAGGTAGTTAAAAAAGAACTTAATTCCGACGCTTGGGTTCAAGCCGTAAACGACACTGCCGGACAAATTTTAACAAATGGAGGAAATCCTATTCAAGCTTGGTTTTCTTCCACAGCGGGCGGATACACATTTGGATCCGGTGATGTTTGGGGAGGAGGAAATAAGCCCTGGACACGAAATTCTTTTGATGGAACCGGATCTATTGGTGGCTTTTCCGATCTCAATAATAATACTTACGATAAAGGGTCTCCCTGGTTCTATTGCGACTGGGGTGCTCGAAGCCAATATTCGGGCACTGCCTGGTTAAAATCGGAGGAGGTCGCGGATATTATAAATGTTTTAATGCTTTCTCAAAAAGATTCTTCAACACAAAAACATTTATCACAGGTGGACAAACCAAACCCGGATGGAGTTGACACCTGGGACGCGGCAAGAGTAAAGCAAGAGCTTTCTTCAAAAGGAGGCAATCCTTTTAATAGTATCTCCGGCGGATCGGTCGATTGGGATAAAGGAAGCGGCAGAACAACCACAATTACCTTTAATGGAGATAAGGGAACCGTGTCTTTTTCCGGATCGGATTTTAAAACCTTTTTTAACCTCAGAGCTCCAAGTAATATAAACATTGTCGGGCCGTTGTATAATGTGGAACAGAGGTAGTATGACAGACATTTTCGTGGCGCCTAAAAAAGACCCAATAGCTGCTCCGGAAAATAAAATTTTAAGAAATAAAAAAATCCTCGTGGAAGAAAAAAGAGGCACTCCTCTCGCAGAACAAAACAAAAACAATGAACCCTATTCTTTTAAAAAAAGAATGGGATTTTTAACTTCTTTTGGCGTAAGACCTTACGGGGTTTCTTTTGGAGAGCAGGCAGAAGATGAAGAGATTTTTCTCTTTTTAAGAAGACATGTTGTAACTAACGTCCCATGGATTATCGCCGGATTTTTTTTATTAATCTTGCCCATCTTCCTATTTCTGATTTTTGATTCTTCTCCTTTTCCCTTTACTGTTCCAATAAATTTTTTGATTGTTTTTTTATTATTTTATTATTTAATTGTAATTACTTTTCTTTTTATTAGTTATATTACTTGGTTTTTTAATATCTCATTAGTAACAGACAAAAGGGTCGTTGATCTTAATTATTCCGACGTTATTTATCATAATATGGCAGTAACTAAGCTTAATTTAATCGAAGATATTAATTACGTTCAGGCAGGTTTTATGCGCTCATTTTTTGATTATGGAGATGTTTTTATTCAAACCGCAGGAGAAAAGTTAAATTTTCATTTTCTGGCAGTTCCCAAACCTGCCAGAGCAACTGAAATAATACAAAATTTAATGGGAGGAGATAAAGATGTTTGGGGCTAACCTAACTATTCCCGAATTTTTACAACCTTTATTCATCTTAAAAATTGGCTTATTAGCCTTAATTGCTATCTTTATTATTTTTTCAATTATTGCATCTAATCAAGTAGCAACTATGAATAAGTCTCTTAATCAAAAACAAACATCGTTATTGTTGCATATTTTTTCAATTTTATTGGTGCTTTTGGCAATTTCGCTTTTTTTGACAGCGCTTGTTATACTATAAATTAATGCCTGACAAAAATATTTCTTTTGCAAACATTGCTGCTACTCCAACCAGGAACTCCTGGTCGCAAGCATATAATGCAGGAAAGCTCTTTGCAGTTTTATCTTTGGAAAAAAAACATAGTGAGGAAACGGACGAAGAAAGCTTATCACCGCTTGGGGTTTTGGGCAAAGACATCTTTACCACACTTGAACAGGAATTCTTTTCCCTGGAAACAAAAGACCTGGAAACTATAAAAGGTGCAATCTTAATTACTGCTAAAAAAATTCCGGAAGAGATAAATTATTCTTTTGTGGTAGTTACTATTGTTAAAAACGTTCTTTACTTCTTTGTTTTAGGCGGCGGGCGAATAAACATTAAAAGAGATAATGAATTCGGAACAATTTTATCAAGCGAATTGGACGATCATAAAAAAGCAGGTTCCGGATATCTTCAGGATTCAGATTTAATTATTATCCAAACTAAACAGTTCGCAGATGCTATTGATTCCGAAAAATTAAGCTCTGTTTTAGACCACCAATCCCCTTCCGAAATTTCCGAGATCATAGCTCCGATGGTTCACGGGGGAGAAGAAGCAGGGGCAGCTGCGGTTATTATTAAATATACAAAAGAAGAAGAGGAAGAAACTTTTGGAGAATCTGAAAAAGAATACGAAGAAAAAGAAAAGTTTATAGAGTCCCCTACCTACGAAGAAAAGAAGAAATTCTCCAAAAACTATTTTGCTTTTATTTATCCTCTAATTTCAACCGTAAAGAAATTGCCGCAAAATTTTAATATTTCACGCTCTAAAAAGGGTTTTCTAACAATTGTAATTATTTTAGTAGCTATTTTTGCCATTGGAATTTTCTTAACCATTAAAGGACAAAACGACTCTAAAATAACAGCTTTGTTTAACGATGTTTACCCTCAGGCTCAAAAAAAATATGATGAGGGACAAAGCTTAACCGGTTTAAACCAAAATCTGGCAAGAGAAAGCTTTCAAGCATCGGAAAAAATTCTAAACGGCTCAAAAGATAAGTTTCCTAAAGATTCAAAACAAGCAAAACAAATTGCGGATTTAGAAAAGAAAGTTCAGGATGCTCTTTTGCAAACATCGGGTGTTAATTCCGTTGAAGCAAAAGAGGTTGGAAATGATGCAAGCAGTCTTCTCTCTTTTGAAAATAAACACTCGGGAAAAAGTTTTACCACAGATGAAAAAAACAATTTTTACATTACAGATAAAAGCGTTTTTAAAGAAGAGAAGGAAGTTATAAAAAACGATAATAACTGGGAAAATCCATCCGGAATTGGTGTTTATTTTAGTAATATTTATGTCTTGGACAAAACAAAAGGCGGAATTTTGAAGTTTGTTCCCGCAGGATCAGGATATTCAAAATCCAATTACTTTACAGGGAATACTTCACCTGATTTATCCGGAGCAGGCGGCATGGCAATAGACGGGTCTATTTGGATAATTGAAAATGACGGCACAATCTTAAAGTTTACTAGAGGAAAAGCAGATAGTTTTAATGTTTCCGGGTTAGATAGACCACTTTCTTCTCCAACAAAAATATTTACAGGGGTTGATTTTAGTAATGTTTATATCTTAGACAATGGAAATGGAAGAATTATAGTTTTAGGAAAAGACGGAAGCTATAAAGAACAATACCAGGCAAATATGATTAAAACTGCTAAAGATTTTGAGGTAAACGAGTCGGGTAAAAAAATCTTCATCCTCTCCGGCGGAAAAATCTACGAAATCGACCTAAAATAAATCTTGTTCTTGTTTATGAAAATTCTCTGCCCAACTTTCTAATTTTTGGTTTAGGTACCTTAATACTGCTTTTCATTTCTTTCATAAATGCCCGTATTGTATTTAAAGTCATGTCTCCTTTTGGCAGATCTACCTTACATTCTCCGAAAATGTCCGAAAAAGCAACGTAATCAGAACCAATTTCAACATCAACTATTCCTCCAAATACCCTGTTGCCAGGAAGTTTTTTTTCTTCAACCAAAATTGTCATAAAAATTGGAGAAATCTCTCTAACGCAAAGCATAGGTTTTTTACCGTTAACATTGACTTTTCTTATTGCAGTACATTCTTGAAGAGGACGGAGTAATATTAACGGTTTTTTTCTTATATTTTGAGGAGAAGATCCATTATCGGAAGCAAAAGTCTCTTCGGGCGATAATGCTTCAATTGTCGCATCTAGCACTAACCCTACTAAAGGAACTATGACTGAATCTCTAATCTCTACTGCACGCCTAGCCCGAGCCTCTGAGGATTTATAGTGAGAAATCATTGCCTCAGCTTCGGTTTGCCGATGTTTATCTATTTCTGATAAAAACCTTCCGAGAAAGCTCTCTGCTCTCATCTGCCCCAATCTTATACTAAGATCTCTTAAAAATAAAGAAGGAAAATGTTTTACTTTTTATCCGGTTTGAAGTAATATCTAATCATGAAAATTTTTAATAAACGGGCGCGTTTTGATTATGAAATTAAAGAAACTTTCGAGGCTGGAATTACCCTTTACGGCGCAGAAGTAAAGGCGATTAGATTGGGTCAGGTAGACATTACCGGCAGTCATGTCCGCATAACTAATGATGAGGCTTTTTTAATAGGAGCAAAAATTTATCCTTATAAATACGCAAGACCAGGTCAATATGATGAAAATCGCACCAGAAAGTTACTTTTACATAAAACACAGATTATTTCTTTAAAATCAAAAATAGATGGACTCGGGCTTTCTTTGGTTCCAATTTCTCTTTACGACAAAAGCCACTTAATAAAAGTGGAAATTGGTCTTGGCAAGGGCAAAAAAGAATACCAGAAAAAAGAATCCATAAAAAAACGGGATATTCAAAGGGATACCGAGAGAGCTTTGGACTTAGCCTCGGAAGATTGACTTTTAAAGCTTAAGTTGTTATAATTTCTGTTAATGGGGATGCATTGCATCGACAGGATTCGCACTTTAAAAACTGCAAGCCGGCTTTGATTAATAGCCGTAAAACATAATCAAAAATTAAATGCTAGAAGCAATTTTAGCGACCATCAGTTTGCTTACGCATACGCGTAAATAAATTTTTGATCTGTTCATAATGTCTTTTCTCAATGGGGCAATATGAGCATAAATACAGTTGAGAACTTAATAAGGAAGCCGATTAGCTCCTTATCGAATTTATAATCTTGGTTTTATTTATTCCCTTCTATTGGAAAAGAATAAAGCGACTCTTAAAAGTAGAATAAGCTTGTAGAGGTTTTTAAAATGTTTTCTTGGACTCCGGTTCACTGCCGGACATCTCCACACAAAAACCCTTGTTAACTCAAGGGTTTTTTTATTAAAAACTTTAAATAAATTTTTTACTAGATATATGCTATAATCCTCAAGATGTTGAATATATTTCCAATATTTGTATCGCCAACAAGCGTGCCAAGCCTTGATCTTGGTCCTGATTTTGAGATATGTCCAGGATTAAAAGACATTGAAAAACAAACACCCAAGAAGCAAGCAGAAATTAGGGAGTTTTATAGTTTCCTCTTTAACGAGGAAAAGCCCACATCGCTTGCTGAACGACTAAAGCTTTATCCCTTCGAACCTTTTTCTAATCAAAATCAGCCTGCTACGGGTTCTCATGAAGGAGGGAAAAAAAGTTTGGTTAGAAAAATCTTTCACAGAGGTAAGGAAAGATTTTAATCCCTCACCAGAGTTAGGCCGATAACCCAATTTGCTATTTTTTATAGAATAGGATTTATTTTATTTGCTTCGACAAGGTTTTTCTTTGTTGAAAATTACATAATATTGATGTAAACTTCTCCAATGACAGAAAGACCCCGTTTTATTATTGAACATCCAATTCCCATATCTTTGGGAGAAAAAGTTTTACCTTTCCGGGAGACACAAGATTATCTAAGGACTATGCCAATAGCAGAACCGGGAAGCGAACTGCTCTGGAGAGCACTACGCTACAAAAATATGGATGGCTGTGTTAAGGCTACTGCGGTTGACGTTTTCCAATCGGGCTGGGAGGAAATTAAAAAAGCCGAAATGCCGCTTGGTCCCGTAAATATAAACGCTGTTGCCGATAACAACAATGTCCAAATTCAGGAAACTCCATTAACCCTAGGAATGGGATTTAATGTTAAAGACATGGTTCAATTAATGGATATTCGGATGCTGGAATGCGAAATAGTTGTGGGTGAAAAAAAATATTATCTAAATTGGAGTGATCCGGAAGATATTTTGGAAATTAGTAAAAGATTAAAAACCGGCCGAAACGGATATTTATCCAGGGATCTTAAAACAGATCAGGGAAACACCGTGCTTCTTCCATTAGACCTTTCTAAACTATCCGAACAGGTAAGTATAGAGGTTGTTCCTGCAATGGAAATGTTTATGAAAAGATTTGGAAATCTTTTTCTTCCTGAAGTTCTCCATTAACCTTTTAATCCCTCGCCAGAGTTGCCCCAATAACACGCTTTGCGCCTGCTCTTTTTAAAACATTTGCCGCTTCCAACAATGTTGAACCGGTTGTAGCCACATCGTCCACAAGAAAGATACTTTGATTTATGATTGATGATTTATGATCGATGATTTCGAATGCCCCCTTGATGTTAAGTTTTCTTTCTTCCACTTTTAAACCTACCTGAGTTTTTGTGTCGCGTACTCTCTTTAGGAGATTTTGGGTTTTAAATCCAAATCTTTTCCCTAATTCTTTAGCTAAAATTTCCGACTGGTTATAACCACGTTTTTTAAGTTTTGAAGAATAAAGAGGAACCGGAACTAAAACCCATTTGCTTGCCCCTCGAAGCCTTCCTGATCCTCGAAGCTCTAGCGAAGTGGATGGCGAAGTGGGACTATTTTCCATTTGCCCCATAAATCCCTCGTTTTGAATTAAACCCTCGTAAAACAGATCACTTAAAACCTGTTTAAGATCGGTTAAATATGGTTTATATTTAAAGTTATAAATTAATCTTTGCGTGGTTTTATTGTAAGAGAGACTGGAAAAACAGCCGTCAATTGTATATTTTCCGCGACATTTTGGATGAGTTAAATCAGTAATAGACGGTCTGTTGCAAACAAGACATAAGCTTTTTGTATCAAAGGAAAGATATGAAAAACATTTATCACAAATGTATGCTCCCTGTTTTTTACAAACCACGCACCTTTTTGGAAAAATAAAATCAAGAATAGACATTAGTAATCAGCCTCTAGCCTTCAGTTTTAAAATTTTAGTTCGGCTATTTGCTAGTAATTTATCCCTAATAGTATTATTATTATCTAACTAGTGGCTAGATGCCAGTGGCTAGTTACTGAACATATGGCCAAGATTTTCATTTTCCGGCATGGACAAACCACGGATAATTTATCGCATACTTTTTCAGGCTTTCGGGAAGTTGATTTAACCGAAAGCGGGGTTGAGGAGGCTAAAACAATAGGAGAACAATTAAAAGACGAGAGACCAACCCGTGCCTACTGCTCCGATCAAATCCGCTCTAAACACACATTGGAACTTGTTTTAAATGGTTATCATAATGATGTACAAGTTTTTGAAGACGCAAGAATTAAGGAGCGTGATTACGGCGACTTAACCGGAAAAAATAAAGACGAAGTTGCCAAAGAATTTCCGGAGCAATATCCATTGTGGCACAGGTCTTTTAATGTTGCCCCTCCAGGCGGAGAATCCATAGAAGATGTTCAAAAAAGGGTTCTTCCTTTTTTAGATCAACTTATGTCAACCGTAAAAAGCGATGAAACAATTTTTATCTCCGCCCATGGAAATTCCATCCGTCCAATGAGAATGTATTTTGAAGGAATTACTCCCGAAGAAGCTGCTTCTTACGAATATACCCCTGGAGAAATTTTTTACTACTCAAATGAGGAAGAATAAACTTCTAATCTTCTCTTTCGAATGCTATAATACTCATTGCTAGATCCTGATTTGGAGGAGTCGCATAGCACGGTCCATTGCGGGGGGTTGCTAACCCCCTGAGCTGAATAAGCTCGCGTGGGTTCGAATCCCACCTCCTCCGCCCGCATTTTTCTCCTTTTTGCTATTATAAAAGAATGGATTTAATTTTAGAAAGAGAAAAAGGTTTAACCGCAAAAGAAGTTGAAAAAAGATTAAAAAGAGACGGCTATAACGAACTCCCCTCACAAAAGAAAAAAAATATTTTTACACTTTTATTTACGCTTATAAAAGAACCAATGCTGCTTCTCTTAATTGCAACCGGAAGTATTTATCTTCTTCTTGGGGAGCCAAAAGATGCTTACATGCTGCTTGTTATGGTTTTTATGGTTATTGGAATTACTCTCTATCAACAGCGGAAAACAGAAAGAGCGTTAGAAGCACTAAAAAATCTTTCTAGTCCAAGAGCGCTTGTTATAAGAGACGGAGAACAGCAAAGGGTGGGAGGGAAAGAAGTCGTAGTAGACGACATTATTATTCTCCGTGAGGGAGACAGAGTCCCTGCAGACGCAATAATCCTATGGCAAAGTAATTTGATGATTGATGAATCACTCTTAACAGGGGAATCTCTTGCCGTACATAAAACAGATTGGGATCAAAAAAAAGATTTTAAAGAATTTAAACCCGGAGAAGAAAAAATTCCGGTTGCCTATTCCGGAACTCTTATTTCTCAAGGGCATGGAATAGCAAAAATAGTAAAAACAGGTATTCAAACCGAAATGGGCAAAATAGGAAAGTCTTTGCAATCAATACGTGAAGAAAATACGCTTCTTAAAAAAGAAATTGATAATTTAGTAAAGGGATTTGCGTTGTGGAGTATTTTTCTCTGCGGAATTGTTATTGTTCTTTATTTTTTGCTTAGGGGCAATTTATTACAAGGGTTTTTGTCCGGACTGTCGTTAAGCATGTCTCTTATCCCCGAAGAATTTCCTGTGGTTTTTATAGTTTTTCTGACCTTAGGAGCATGGCGTATTTCCAAAAGTAATGTTTTAACCCGCAATACTTCCGCCATAGAAACTCTTGGTGCGACTACTGTTCTTTGTGTAGACAAAACCGGCACAATCACTCTTAATAAAATGCAGCTTGAAGCTCTTGTTGCAGGAGAAGACACTCTTGATCTTTCTCGGGGAGAAAAAGGACTTGAAGAAAAATACCATCGTCTTTTGGAATATGCTATTTTGGCAAGTCAAAGAGATCCCTTTGATCCAATTGAGAAAGAGATTAGACTAACCGGACTTAAGATGCTTGATAAATCCGAACATAAGCATATTCCCCATAATTGGAGTTTAATTAAGGAATATCCTTTATCTAAAACTCTTTTTGCTCTTTCCCATGTATGGAATTCTCCGGATAAAAAAGATTATATTGTTGCGGCAAAAGGTGCCCCCGAAGCAATAGCCGAACTTTGCCATTTAAATAAAGACGAAGAGTCAAAAATGCTTGAAAAAGTAAAAAAACTTTCGAACGAGGGAATGAGGCTTATTGCCGTTGCAAAAGGGATCTGTGGCAAAGCAGATCTGCCTAAAAATCAGCACGATTTTAAGTTTGAAATAGTAGGGCTTCTTGGATTTTCCGATCCGATTAGACCAGGCATTCCCCAGGCGGTAGTGGAATGCAAAAAAGCAGGAATAAAGGTAATGATGATAACCGGAGATTACTCCGGAACAGCTCTGTTTGTCGCCGAAAAAATCGGTTTAGAAAATCCTCACAAATTTTTAGCAGGAGAGGACTTAGAAAAAATGGAGAAAAACAAACTAAAAGAAATTATTAAAGACATCAATATTTTTGCAAGAGTTGTTCCCAATCAGAAACTTGCCATAGTAAGCGCTCTAAAAGCAAATGGAGAAATAGTTGCTATGACAGGAGACGGAGTAAATGATGCTCCGGCGCTAAAAGCTGCTCAAATAGGCATTGCCATGGGTGAGCGCGGCACAGATGTTGCGCGGGAAACAGCCGATATAGTTCTTTTAAAAGATGATTTCTTATCTATAGTAAAAGCTGTTAGTTTGGGAAGAAGAATTTTTGATAACCTTAAAAAGGCAATTGCCTACATTATGGCAATTCATGTCCCGATTGCCGGAATGACTCTTTTGCCGATTATTTTTAATCTGCCAATTGTACTTTTTCCGGCACACATTGCCTTTTTAGAACTTATAATTGATCCTGCATCATCAGTGGTTTTTGAGGCGGAAAAAGGGGAAAGAAATTCCATGAACCATCCGCCGAGAAATCTTAAAACACCGCTTTTCGGCAAAGGTGCGTTGTTATTAAGTATTTTACAGGGGACAAGCGTTCTTGCAATCGTATTTATTGTCTATCTTCTCTCCTTGTTTTATTTTGGAAAAACCGAAAATGATGCCAGAACTCTTACATTTGCGGTTATCGTATTTTCCAACCTAATGCTAATCCTAACTAATTTATCCTGGTCAAAAAATATTTTAGACATATTTAAAGAAAAAAATATTGCCCTCTTCTTGGTTGCTGGAGTTGCCATTTTCCTTCTTGCGACAGTTATATATATTCCTTTTTTGCATGAACTTTTTCATTTTACCCCGCTTCACTTAGACGATATTCTAATTACTTTTAGCGCAGGTTTAATTGGTATTTTATGGTTTGAGGGTTTAAAACTACTGAATGTGCAAAGAAATCTTAAAACCCCTGTTTTGCCTATTTAGACTGAAAGCATTTAGCCTCAAGCCTCTAGTAATTAGCCTTCAGTTTTACTATAATAATTTCGAACTAGTTGCTAACTAACAACTAATGCCTAATTTTGGAGAGATGCTGGAGTGGACGATCAGGATAGTCTTGAAAACTATTAGGGGCGCAAGCTTCTCGTGAGTTCGAATCTCACTCTCTCCGCCAAGTTTTACATTCAGCGAAATTGAGATTTTTTGAAACTATGGCACCCAATAATCCCATTGATGAATTTATTGCTGGCTACCCAAGGGAAACGCAAACCTTACTTCGACAGCTCCACTCAACCATTAAAAGGGCTGTCCCCAATGCGGAAGAAGTAATCAGTTACGGAATTCCGACTTTTAATTTGAACGGCCGGCACCTGGTGTACTTTTCAGCTTTTAAAAACCATATTGGATTTTATCCAACCTCATCAGGCATTGAAGCATATAAGAAAGAAGTTTCAAAATACAAATGGGCAAAAGGTTCTGTGCAATTTCCTTTAGACAAACCGCTTCCTCTTGGTCTTGTAGCCAAAATAGTAAAATTTAGGGTAAAAGAAATTTTAGAAGCAAAAAAAGGGGAGAGAGATTTCGAACTCGTTGAAACAGGATAACCTTATCTTAATTCTATAAAATAAGCTTTACCGTCTGTGTAAAAAGCATCTCCTGCAAAGTTTTTACCTCTAGTTTTTCCAACAAGCTGAATTTTTTCGTATTTTAAAATCATGTTGCTTTTTAAAAGATCCTTAAATAAATATTCCCGCTCCGCATCAATATTTGCATCTATTTCATGAGTAATTAGCCACTTTATTCTTATATCGTAGCTTGCCGTACCAAGATAAAGTCTTTTACCGTCTCTTGTGAAAATATTTGTTTTCCAAAACCTAACATGATGGCGCTCTCTAATTGTGTTTTTTGGAGTAGGTTTTTGAAAACCAAAATCATTTACCTTGCTATTCCAAAAAGAAGGAGTCATTACGTTAGTCGGATAGCTTTGATTTAAAACTGCAGCAATTATCATCCTTGTCATTGAATTTCGGTTAAAATAATCCGCTTCAAGCCATCCGGATTTTTTAAAAAATATCGCTAATTCAGTGTCATTTTTTGCCACAATTAAAAAACTCATTGGCTCCTGACTATTTCCCCTTAAAGTTTCCGAATACTTAGATAAATTGCCTTTCTCATATTCGGCCAAAGCATTATTTACTATAATGCTCGTCACCGAAACAGGCTTTAAATTAAAAGGTTGTTGAAAATTTAAGGCAAAAATTATATAAAAAATAATCCCTAACAAGTATAGGCTAAAAATTATTTTCTTAGTTTTTGAAGAAAACGAAATTTCTAAAGTTTTTTTCAGTTTTTGCTTGTAAGCCACCCATTCAAAAATTGAAATTGAAATAATTAACCAAAGAAAACCCAATAAATAACCGCCTATTATGTCGCTAAAATAATGAAGACCCAAATATGTCCTGCTAAAACCTATAAAAAAAATTATTACAAAAGCTATGCTTAAAACATTTAATTTTTTTCTTCTTCCCTCTCTTGTTCGAAGAAGTACATAGGCGATAAAACCATAAAAAGCAATTGCCATTGCCGAATGTCCGCTTGGGAATGAGTTTGAGTTTTCAATAAAAATTGCGCTTTGCGGGCGCGGACGAGCGAAGGCAATTTTTCCTAAAGTATCAAAAAGCTGAGTTCCGATAATAGCAATCCAAAGGGCAAAAATGTAAGCTCTTTTTCTTAGTATCCAAAAAATAATTGACAAAATAATGCCGAAACTAACTATTATCTGCCAATTAGCAAGAAGGGTAATCCAATAGAAAAATTTAATTAACTCATCGTCTCGAAAAACATACAATAGGTTCTCTATCCGTATGTCCAAGGTATAAATCGTGCCGGAAAGAATAAAGTTTTTTAAAAATCCGAAAAATAAAAATAAAACGTAGAAAAAGGCAATAGATAAAAGCGTAAAAGGCAATCCAAAGAAGTTTTTCCTTTTAAACCTTGCGGCAAAAAAATTAAAAAAATTAGGAAATCTTTTAACAATATTTGTTTTAAAAAACGTTTCTTTTGCAAAATCTGCGAAAACATTAAAAACCCTAACTGAAAATTTTACCTCTTTAGACGAAAAATAAAGATTTATTAAATAAATAACAATTAAAAAGAAAATCAGAAATGTGATAATGATTTGTGCTCGGTTAGAATAGTTTTCAGCTATTTGCCATGCTTCACCAAAACTAAAACCTAAAAAAAGATACAAAATCGCCCATAAGAAACCGCTTAAAATATTCCAAAAAAGAAATTTTTTAAAATCCATACTAAAGGTTCCGGCAATAAAGGGAGCAAGCGATCTTAATGGACCCGTAAAACGTCCTAAAAAGATGCTTTTTCTGCCGTGTCTCTTAAAAAAACTCTTTCCCTTTTCAAGATTTGCTATTTTTAAAACTCTATTTCCTTTTTTAAAAAATCTTGTTCCTTTTTTACCTAAAAAATAACTTATTATGTCACCAAGAACAGCGCCTAAAAAAGCCATAAAGATTATTAGGGGAATATTTAAAAATCCTGTGGTAAGCAAAAAACCGACAAATAATAAAAATACCGTTCCGGGAACAATAAGCCCTATAACAACCAGGGATTCTAGAAGAGAGATAATAAAAATGGCAACGTACCAAAAAGCACCAAAACTTAGAAACTGTAAACTAAAATTATTAAATAAGTTCATGATTTCTCCTATTTTATTCTTCTTACTTCGGTTTTTCAAATTTTTATTGACTTAATAAACCAAGTAAGCTACATTTAAAATATGACTGCCCGAAAAGAAATTACAAAAATAGAACACAGCGAGCCCGAAGAAAAAGAGATTAGAATTGCCAATAACGAAATTAAGACTCTGCTTTCCTGGAAAGCTCCGGGAAGACCTTTTAGAAAGAGAAGCAAACAATACTACTTAAGCAGTCTCTTAATTGCGCTTTTGGTTGAAATTGTTCTTTTTTTGTTTTCTCAATATTTATTAATGTTGGTCGTTGCCTCACTTTTATTTATGGCTTTTGCTCTTGCTTCTGTTCCTCCGCGGGATTTTCATTACAGAATTAGTACCGAAGGAATAATGATTGAAGATCATTTTTTTCTTTGGCAAGAACTTTATGACTTTTATTTTAAAAAACACGACAGCGAAGATACTTTGCGTGTTGGAACTCATGACTTTTTCCCCGGGGAAATTACTTTAACCCTTCGTGGAGTAGACAGGGAACATGTAAAATCGGTTATGTTACCTTTTTTACCTTTTAGAGAAGTTGTAAAACCGACCTTTATGGAAAAATCAGGAGATTGGCTTTCCCACAATTTTCCTCTGGAAAAAACCTCTTCCGAATCAAAATAAGCTCAGTTTGCGGTGTGCTTTCGAAAAAATTCAAACTGATTTCGCCCAAAATTTGTAGGGCGGGCGGAACTCCGAGCTTCGCTCGGTTTGGAGGCAAATTCTTTTTACATTTTCCTACTGTCGTAGGCCCAATGCAATACAGCTTGTCGCTGTTTTCTTCGACAATCCCAATCTCCTGGAAAACAGTTATTTTTAATTTGCGCAATATGTCTTTTTATCGCTCTCCATCTTCTAATTTGTCTTGTATCATCCTCGTGCCTTCTGCCCATATAGTACCGACAATACCACTGAAACCAGCCCCTTGGATCATCGGGATAAATCCAGCCCTTCTGGCGCCAAACTGATAAAGACTGGCTGGCGTTCACTCCGAAGAAATTTAGTTTTGCATCATGTTTCTCGGAACACAATTTGGCTTTTTTAAACCAGTCCTTAGGAAATTCTTTTTTGCAGTCGGTCATATATTTTCCACCAAATACGCCGAGCTCTAACATTTCTTTCGGTGTCAATTCCGGCTTGAAGTTATGATCAAAATATTCACCCTGCTTTTCTGAAAGAGAATAGACATATTTTGTCTGCATTTTGTCACTGACTGTAACTGTTTTTTTCATACTTTTTTGTTGGTAGCGGGAAAAAAACACTGGTTCTTTTCTTATATTCTTCAAAATCAGGATTCCCGGCATATTTCTTTTCCAAAAGTGGAATGCCGGAAACTTTCAATATCAGGAAAGTGATCGTAAGCGGACCAATTATCGCAAGCAAACCGTTCGGCACGGAAAGGGCGATCAGCCAGATACCCCACCAAAGCGTAATCTCGCCAAAATAATTTGGATGCCTTGTATACGCCCATAATCCGCTTTGCATGATTTTTCCTTTGTTCGCTTGGTTTTTTACAAACTGTGTCAGTTGTGCATCTCCCACAGCTTCGAAATAAAAACCGATAATCCAAACAAATACTCCTACTAAATCAAGCCAACCCAAAGATATTCCATTGTTTCTATTGATCGCCATAATTGGTATGGCTATGAGAAAAAGTAAAAAACCCTGCAGTAGATATACTTGCAAATACGAGCGAAGGTAAAATAATCTACCCCATTCTTTACGCCAAGCCAAATAACGATAATCCTCCGTCTTGCCTTTATTGCGCGAGTGGATATGTAACGCGAGGCGAAACCCCCAGATGCTCGCTAAAGCACCAACAAGCAACCCTCGTGTTCCGGAGTTCTCGGAAAAGAAAAAGGAGACCCACGCCATAAGCATGAACCCTAAGCCCCAGGCTATATCAGCCACATCATTTCTCTTTTTAATCAAAAAAACCACGAACCACAGGCTCATGTAAACAAACAACAATATGGCAAGCGTCAAATAATAATTCATAGTCCGATTTTATGAGCGATGAAATACGTAATCGTAGAAACTGAAGCGGCAAGTACCGCTCCCCATATCAAATCAACAATCGTGACCAAAAGAGGCCAATTTTTAGCGACTGCAAGATTTGTCAGGTCGTAGGTGGCATAACAAACCAAACCAAAGAGCGCTCCAAAAATAAGAGCGTGCGTCCAAGAACCTTTTTCCACAGCCGGAGTAATGACAAACACAACAAGACCAACAATAAAAATCAAATAAAAAATAATGGCAGCCACCCAGTTGATATCTGTTTTCATCAAATGACCAATTTGTTTGGCGTAAAAGTTTTTTGCCACAATCCCAAGCCAGAGCATATCAATGGCGAAAAAAACCGGAAGAGCGATGAGATAAAGTTTGGTAAACATAATTATTTCTTCTTTTTCTTAATACTTATAAATACGATTGTTGCTAAAAATACCAAAAGACACAGAGCTGCCGTCCAAATGACGCTCGGATACTTTCCGGCAAACCCGCCTTCGGAAATGTGTTTGAAAAGAATCGCCCCATATGCCCAAATAAGCACCAATCCGTAAGGGGTAAAGCGGTCGTGAAGCATTCGCCATGAACCAATCAGCGCTCCGACCAAGAGCACTGCGACTGTCCAAAAAACATCAGGCAATCCAAATCTGTTCCAACCGAAGTAGATGAGAAAAACGGTAATATTGGCAATCGTGGCAACGGTAATCCAGCCAAAATACACACTGAGAGGCAAACGAACGAGCCAAGTCTCTTTTGGAGTAAGAGCGCGTCCACGGAAAATATTGGAAATCTTGATCAGAGTAATTAACAAACCACCCATAATAATGACCGACAGCCAGATCAAATCGTAGTGCCAAGCAAATATCCATGAAGCATTGAGAAGCGCGTTTACAATAAAGATCTTATTAACTTTTTCCACCAATTCATCTTTTTCTCGCCAAAGCTGATATACAGCATAAATTCCCAAAAGAGTATAAATCAGCCCCCAAATAGAGAATGCATAGCCAGCCGGCGCAAATAGATTTTGATAATTGTCGGATATTTGTCCTGTGCTTCTGCCTCCAAGCGGAAGCGCTACAGCAAGATAATTCACTCCGACCATGACGACATACGCTACCAGTGTTGATATTTTTAAAATTTTTGTGTTCATAGTTTTTTTATAAAAAATTAATTATTAAATAGTAAATATTTTTATACATTGGTTAATATTTTTGATTAATTCTTTTTTGCCATAATTATTTCATTAAATCATCGAGACTAATACCCAAACCTTTGGCAATTTTCATCACCGTTTGAATTGAGGGCTTAGTTATTACATTCGTCTCAATTTTGGTTAGTGTTGTATATGGAAGATCGGATTTTCTCGCCAATTCATCTTGCGTTAATCCCTGCTTATTCCTAAGCTGTTTTATCTTATCCCCAATAGTTTCATTATTTTTTTGACTTTTCATAGTTTCCTAAGTATACTAGTATTAGTATGGGGGCTTATTTAACCCTTCATAAATATGATAACAAATAAAATGCAATCCGTCCAATTAAAAATGAGGGAAGCTCGCTTTTGGCCAGCCCCTTCGGGGCAAAGATAAAAAATTCCAATTTGAGCTTACAATCGGCTGGCGAGCCATCGCAGAGAGCGAGCCAGCAAAGACATTTCCCAACTGGCGGAGAGGGCGGGATTTGAACCCGCGATACCCTTGCGGGCATACGCGCTTTCCAAGCGCGCGCACTAGGCCACTATGCGACCTCTCCAGAATTTTATATTATAAATTAATTCTCGCTTCTTGCCAAACTTTTTTATCGGACTTATATGTTAATTTTTCTTCAACCTTATCACTTGGTAACCACTCTACATTTTCCATTTCCATATCCCGTTTTTTAAAATCTCCGGAAATAAATTCCATAATAAAATAATAAACGGTTTTTCTAATTTTTACCCCATCTAAAACATACCAATATACAACCGAATCAAGGGGACGTAAAATTTTTGCTTTAATTCCTGTTTCTTCTTTAACTTCTCTCAGTGCCGTTTCTTCTTTTTTCTCATTTTTAACATGATCGCCAATTAATCCCTTAGGAAAAACCCAACCATGATGTTGAGAGTGTTGAGCAACTAAAACAAAGATTTTATTCTTTTCTTTTTTAAAAACTACTCCACCTGCTGAAAATTCAAATTTCATAACTCAACTTTTTAAGTCTAGCGGAGGAGGTGGGATTCGAACCCACGGTAACTTACGCTACAGCCGTTTTCGAGACGACCCCATTACAACCACTTTGGTACTCCTCCAAGGCGCTCTCGAAAGGATTTGAACCTTCGACCTCAACGTCCGCAACGTTGCGCTCTATCCAGCTGAGCTACGAGAGCATAAATATAGATCTTATGATTTAAGATTTTAGTTCTTAGCTTTTAGATTCTTCTGTATTTTACTTTATCACTAATGTTCAAGCAACTTTTATTACGTCCAGAGCTTTCCCCTGAGAGGACAAAGTGATCCGAAGGGTTGACATACTAAATCAAATAATTCAAACTATATTTAATGAGAGCTGCCCGGATTGTTAGCTTATTCTTTTCGTTTTTTATTGGTCTTTTCTTAATCTTCCCAAAAGCCTCTTTTGCTCAAAATTATTACCCTTCTCAAACCGGAGGCTATAATGTTCCCAGCACTAACCCAGATGTCCCACGGAATCTGCATACCTATAGCCAAAGCGTTGTTATTGAATTAATGTCTTCCTTAACTTGTCTTGTCGCCGGTTTTGATCCAACCTCTGTCAACCAAAAATGTCTTGGAGTAGATAAAAATACAGGCAAAATCGGTTATGTGGAAAAAAACGGAGGACTAATAGGTATTTCCGGAAACCTTATTGCCATGACGTATACACCACCGATTCACACAAATGATTATGTAAGTTATTTAGCGGGGAATTTCGGTATTGCTAAAAAAACTTATGCAGCAGCTCAAACTGCCAGTCAAGGAGTTGGCTTTAAAGGAATAAAACCGCTTTTAAATATTTGGGTTATTTTTAGAAATATCGTTTACTTACTTTTTGTTTTGGTTTTTGTAATTATAGGCATTGCTATTATGTTTAGGGTAAAAATAGATCCGCGTACGGTTATGACCATCCAAAACCAAATTCCGCGGGTTATCGTGGCTTTGGTTTTGGTAACTTTTTCTTTTGCAATTGCAGGAATTTTAATAGACTTTATGTGGATTTTTGTTTTTCTAATCTTAAATCTTTTTTCCGGCGCAAGTATTCAGCCCAAGTTTGAAGCAGCGACTGCAGCCAAAAATCTTATGGATTCTCCGTTTGGATTTTTAAGCGCAATTAAAATAAATTGGGCAAGTATTCCAGCTTCTATTGGCGTTTCTGTTGCCGAGATGGTTTCCAAATTGCTTAAAGGAGATGTAACTCACTGGTATAGTTGGTTTAATCCTCTCCAAGTTGTTCAAAATGTGTTGGGAACAATCGCCGGGATTGCTGCATTTTTAGTTATCGCCATTGCCATAGCTATTGCTTTATTTAGGCTCTGGTTTACGCTTATTCAAGCATACGTTATGATTATTTTGGACATTATAATCGGTCCGTTTTGGATAATGTCTGGCGTTATCCCGGGCAGATCCGGCGGTTTTGGCAGTTGGCTTAAAGAAATCTTGGCACATTTATCTGCTTTTCCTGCTGTTATTTTTATGTTTATTGTTGCCGAAAGGGTAATGAGCGCATACGATAAGACTGCCGGGACAGATGCTTTTGTTCCTCCTTTAATTGGAATGACAACAGCCCCGGATGCTATAAGAGGCATTATTGCCCTTGGCATGATTATGGCAACACCAAATATTGTAAATATGACAAAAGCTTTGTTTAAGGCGCCTAAATTTGATACCTCTTCTGTTATGCGCGGAGTTAGTGGCGCAATAGGCGTTGTCCAAAAGCCATCTAGCGCCGGCTGGAAAAGATTAACCAGAGCACAAGATCCATGGCTCGAAAAGGGTGAGGGTTTCCTCCGAACACTTGCATTAGGTAAACAATTGCATTTGAGGAAAGATCAAGGCAAAGGTGCCTGGTATAGAGGATGGAGAAGAAAGCTTGTTAAAACATATAGTCCTAGAGATCGCAGTTCTAGTCCGGGAGGACACGGTTAACCTTTAAGCAAAGCTTTTAAAAATTCTTTAAAAAATACGCCAATCATTTCTAAAGTCGTCCCTGCGCCTTCTTGCCCAGCTTCTACACCAAAAACCCTCCAATAGCTTGAACGTCCAAGTTTTAAGATATCCTTAAACTCTTTTTCTGTAAAGAAAACGTTTTTTGCAAGAACTATATGATCGTCCCCCTCTTCTAGTCCAAAAGCGTAGTGAGTATAAAAATCCATAATTCTTTCTATTGCAAGTGATGAATATTTTCTATTTCCAGAAATTCTGTGCACATGTTGTTCTATATCTTTTGCAATTAACCAGGCAAAAGCCATTCTGGCTACTTGCTTTCTGGATCCGTCTTTTCGAAAACCGTTCTTTTTAAATTCTCTTGAATCATCCTCTGTTAAATCCTCGTTATACATTTTAAGACTTCTAACTTCATCATTTAAGACAAATTCCTCTAATTTTTTTGAGGTAAACATAATTTCCTTCCCCTTTTTTTCCCAACCACGCACCTGAATTCCATATAAAAACTCGCACATATCAAGTGAGTAGCGAAGGTTTTTCCAAAGGCCTTTAAATACTTTATCCACTTCTTCTTGATTAACAACTGCGTGCCCCACAGAATCAATGTTAAGCATTTTTGCATAATTTATTCCATGTGCCTCCATAAGCCATTTGTAAACTGCAAAAGCGTTCATTAGATGATCCTCCATAAATTTTCTGGAAGAATTTCCCTGGAACTCAAAAATTTCCATCGGCGCATCAAGGTTTACCGTGTCTCCTTTCCCACCCTGCAAAAGATCCAAAAGCGTTCGGTCAAAAGAAGCCTGGGAATACCTGCTCCCTGTACTTACTTTTGTCCCTAGTAAAAAATCCATGCTTATTTTTTTAATTCCGAACATGTTTAAAAGGTCTCCTGCCGCGCTTTTGCCTTGCTGTTGTCTTGTCCTGTATTCGCTCATGTTCTGCAGTTTTGACCAAGCATCAAATCCGATCGCGCTTGTGTCGTTTTTTGCCCCGATTCCGGTCCAGTGAACCATTGTCGAAACCCACTCTGCTGCATATTCCGCCTCTTTTTTATCTAATCCGCTATCGTTTTGACAAAGCCTATTAAATAATTCGGGGTCAGCTTTTTTTAAGTCTTCAAGCAAATAGGCGTTTTTTCCAACTGCTCTTTTAAAAGCGTCTTTTACTAAATCTTTTATTTCTTCCGGAACTTTTGGATGGTTAAAAATATTTAGATCATTTAACCCGTCAAGCCCTCTTTTTGCAATTAAAAGTTCGCTTGCTTTTTCTTTGATTTTTTTAATATCATTAACTTCCGCCCAATTCCTAAGCTCGTCCAGCCCACCAACATTTCCGATAATATATTTATAAAACTTTAAAAGCCCTTCTTGTCCAAGCACTTTTTCAAACATGTTGCCACCCTCAATATGAGAATCGCCCGAGTTATAGCTGATTTCGGGAATATGGTAGTAGGAAATTAAAATTCTTCGGATTGCTTTTCCAACCGATCCTTGATCTGTTTGATCTTCTACGTCTATTAACTTGCCATGCTCATCTCTTTTAGAGATTACCAAAGCCATTTCTCCTGCGTTGTTTCCTCCAAGCATAAGAATTTTTAATAACCTCATTTTGTTTTTGGTAAAAACGTTGTTGTAAAAAATTTCTGCCATTGCTTCCGGCAATTTGGCCTCGTTTCCCATAAAAGCACGGTATTTTGCGTCAAAGTTATGAGACATTTGAAACAGCCATACTTCGTGAAGCGCTAATTTTTTTAGATTTTCTAATTCTTCGCTATGCGCATAAGACTCGCTTTCACGAAAACCCGCCTTTGGATTAACTCTTTTTTCACGGGTCATGAAATATTTTGAATATCCGATCATTTCTCCAAAAGAAATAACCCTATACATGGTACTTACGGAAATTTCTGAGAAAAGATTTATGTCTGCATCCGGAGTTTGATCGTGATACCATAAAATTCTGCTTCTTACCCATGCCATAAAGTTATGAGCCTGAAACTCTCCTTTTTCGTTTAAAATTGCAAATTCTCCGCCAGTTCTCCACTCTTCTTTTTCCGCATCCATGATAAGCCTACCTAAGTCTTCTATGCATTTTGGAATAATTTCTCTTTGAATTGTCTCGTACTGCAAAAGATAATTTTTTAGACTTGGTCCTTCTTTGTCGTCCGGGTTTTCGGCCAATTTATCCAGTTTTCCTTTAATATCTTCTAAAGAACGACCGTTCAAACCTTTGCCTGTTTGGATATCCGTAATTATTTTTCCTACCTCTTCCAAGTCTCTTATAAAACCTTCTTTTTTATCTGCGTCTATTGGCAGCTCTCCGCTACTGATCTTTTCTAAAATTGTTGTAACTACCGAATACCACCCAATATCCCGTTGGATTGCACCGATAAGGTCTTCTTCTGTTTGTGCTGTTTGATAAATAGATTTTAAGTGCGCATAAATTTCCGCAGGGGTTTTTTGGAGGTTTTTCTCCCTATGGACCATTAAAGATTTTACAAGCTCGCCTTCCAATTCGCTATGTGAATCTGTGGGTGTAATTGTTTTTTCTCCGCCCATTCCGTCTGGGAAACTAATTGGTCCCGTAGACTCCGGAGTGATCAAGCCACTTGCTAGGCTACTTGCAATGTGTTTTTCTTCGTCTGTAGGGATCCCAGAAGAAAAACCTTCCGGAATTTCTCCACAGCTTCGGTAAGCTTGATCTGCCTCTGATCTTCCGTATTGCCTACCTTCCCGAAAACCAGCTTCCTGTAATGATCTTTCTCTGTCTGTTAATTGTGGTTGTTCTGGCTGCCCCGAATCCGGCATAAAAATATCTCCTTTATCTCCCATTCTATGTGGATTAGGTTTGCCTGTCAACGCTTCCGGATTAACTCCTGTTGGCCTGTCTTGCTCTGTCATATGCCCGCAGTTTAATACCGATGAGAACAAAGAGCTTGATATCAAACCAACAAAAACCTTACAATATGACTATTATGGAACCAAAACATTTTGAATCTCTATATCCTGCTGAATCCCGTTTTGCCGAAATCGAAAAAATCTTGGGATTTATTAATAACGGTAATTCTTGCCAGCTTATTTCTTTTCCCGGCACAGGAAGAGCAAATATCTTAAATTTACTTGCCTATAATAGAGCTGTCCGCGAAAAACATCTTGGGGAAAACCAAAAATATATTCATTTTGTTTACATGGATTTTTCCGAAGTAAAAAACCGATCTCTTCTAGATGTTTATAAATTTATTTTTCTTTCTCTCACAGATTCCTTACTAGATCGCGGATTAAAAGAGGAACACAATAAATTACACAAAATTTTTACAGAGTACACTAAATTTAATGATGATTTAGTATTCTTTCAGGGCGTTAAGGAAGCAATTGGCTACTTAGCTCTAGAAAATAAACTAACAGTCGTATTTTTGTTTGATAAATTCGAAAAATACTTACCCAAGATCACAGATGAATTTTTTGCAAGCCTTAGAATTTTAAGAAATAAAGCCAAATATCGTTTTTCCGCAATTTTTTCTTTAGATAGGCCGCTTGAAGATTCTTTAGATCCTCTTCAATTTGCCCAATTTTATGAATTCTTAGCTGGAAACGACATTTTTGTTAATGTTTATGACGTTCCGGGGATAAATTTTAGAAAATCATATTTTGAGAAAAAATTTAATAAAAAACTGCCCGGTCAAGTTTTTAAAAATATTATTGAGTTTACAGCCGGACACGGAAGATTAACTAGGATAAGTTTGGAAACAGTTTTTAATGAAAGCAAGTTTTCATCAGACAAGGATGCCCTCGAAAAGCTTCTTCTTGAACACAAAAATCTACTTAATGCTCTTTTTGTAATCTGGACTTATTTAACCCCTAAGGAGAAAAGGATATTAGGCAAAGAAAAAGATGATTTTTTAGAAAAACTCGGATTAACTAAAAATAAAAAAAATGCAATTCCTCTCTTGGAAAAATATGTCCGGGAAAAAGCCGAACCCGAATCCGAAAAAATAGAATTAGACGAAACCACCGGAGAAATAAACAAGGGACAAGAAATTCTTTCGGATAAGCTTACATCCTCTGAGTATAAATTACTTAAGTATTTATTACAAAACCGAGGAAAGATAATGGAAAGAGAGGAAATAATTAAAAATGTATGGAAAGATACTGCATCTATTGTAGGAGTTACCGATCAAGCAATAGATCAATTAATACTAAGGTTAAGAAAAAAAATAGAAGAAAACCCCAATAATCCGACTTTTCTTATAACAATTAAGGGAAGAGGATTTAAACTTAATTAGCCTCATTTGGTTTCTTGCAATTTATACTGATTTTGGTCTACGATAAAAATATGTTAAGGAAAATCTTTTTTGCTATTGTCGTTATCATTTTTTTTTCATTAACAAATGCTCCTTATGTATCTGCTGCGTGTGGCACTGAAGGAAAATATTGCGATGTTACTTTTCCATGCTGTACACCACAATTTATCTGCCAAGCAGTAGTTAATACTGCCGGCGGAAAGTGCACCGCTACAACCACGAAAAGCTCAAATGTTCCGGTAATATCAGATTGCATACCAAGAGGCACTAGTTGCTACCTGGACAATAGACGCTGCTGCACTGACGGCGATACATGTTTTGCTTCAAATCCAAACGATAAAACAACACAAGCATGTGAATCCCCTGACACTGTTAAACAACTTAATACTGTGCACTCAACGGAAGAAAGAAAATTAGGCGAGCCTCCATGCAAACCTGATGCTTCAGGAACTTTCTACACCTGCGATACCGGGTTTGGCTTCCCCATAGACACCAGACCTGTTGATTTTGTTAAAGCAATGTTTCAAATTATTCTTAGCATTTCTGGCGGGATCGCTTTACTTTTAGTTATCTTTTCCGGGTATAGAATGGTTATGTCACGCGGAAACCCTGAAAAAATCCAGGAAGCACGGGACAGGCTTACTTCGGCAATTGTAGGGCTCTTGTTTATTATTTTCTCAATTGTTATATTACAAATAATAGGAGTTGATATTTTACATATTCCTCAATTTATGCCTTAAATGAAAATACTTGCTCTTACAATAAATAATAATGGACAAAATTGGATAATTCAGCCTCCGGCAGGAGTTCCAAATGGAGGTTCGGGCATGGGAGAGAAAATTATTGGAACCGGAATAAGCATTCTTTTGGTTGCGGCCATCCTTCTTGCCCTAATTTTTTTAATCTGGGGTGGTCTTGATTATATAAGTTCCGAGGGTAAAAAAGATAAAATCGAAAGGGCAAAAAGAAAACTTACTTTTGCGGTTTTAGGACTTTTGATTGTATTCGTTGCGTTTTTTATTGTAACTTTTGTCGGAAATATTTTTGGGACCAATCTATTGGGCACAAGGTAATACTTGACAAGGCCTAAAAAACGTCGTACGATTATTTCAGATGAAGAACAAATTAATTATTTTAGCCACAGGAATTCCTTATCTAATACTTGCTCCATCTGCTTTTGCTATTGACGTATGTCCTGCAGATCCTCCCGGCAGTGTACTTTGCAAATGGACAAGTGGCAATCTGGGACCTATCGTTGCCGGAATACTTAATGCCGTATTCATAATTGCCATTGTTGCTGCTCTTGCTTATTTAGTTTACGGAGGAGTTAAGTGGATTATTTCCGAAGGAGACAAATCCAAAGTCCAAGACGCCAGAAGTCATATTGTTGCGGCCGTTATTGGTTTAATAATTGTTTTCTTGTCTTACTTTATAATTAATCTTATTCTACAAATCTTTGGCCTGGGAAGCATAAACACCATAAATATTAAAAGTATCTCCCCATCTCCTTGACTTGACTGAGCAAGTCCGTTAATCTTTAAATAATGCTTTCTTTTATTTCCTTTCTTATCACAAGGGCCGACCCCGGTGGCGGAGGCGGAACAGGTAGTAGCTATATGGACTGGGGGTCATGTATGGACAACGGCGTCGCGACACTACAATGTATTCCTATTGTTTTAAAAAACGTAGTAACCGCAGCTCTTATTTTTTCAGGAACAATTGCTCTTATTCTGGTAATCTTATCCGGAATTAAATTTATAACCTCAAAAGGAGACCAGAAACAGGTAGACTTGGCAAAAAGAACTCTTACCTATGCTATTTTGGGGCTAATTATAATTTTACTCTCCTTTTTTATAATCCAGTTTGTAAGCTTTGTTACCGGAGTACAATGTATAAACGCGTTTGGATTTGATAATTGCGGCTAGTTATCTGTTTTGACTACCAGCGTAAGAAGCTGCCTGAATTACTCCAAGGAAAATAAGTAAAATTAAGCCTCCAATACCAAGTCCTGCTGTTTTTAAAAGTTTCTTGGCATGTTCCGCGTCCACATTTTTCCCCATCGCTGCCAAGGCTTCGTCTTCTGTAATTTTTCTCCCTAAAATTGTCTCGTCTAGTCCTGCTATCTTTTTATGAATCCCCTGTTTTATCATCTCTTCTAAATTACCGCTTAAAATAATTTTTCTTTCTTCATCTGTTAGTAACTTTACTTTTGGATCATTCATTATTTTGTCCTCACCTCTTTTAGCCGGAATCTCCAAGTCGGCAATAAGCTTGTTGACATCTTCTGCAGCCATTCCTTTTATTCCTGCACTCCTGATATTTTCCAAAACCTTTTTCTGATGAAATGCGCCATAATCACCGGTTGGTATGTCTGTTGCAGATTTCAAGTTTATAAGTAGGTTTTTTTCTTTTGAATAATCTTCTTTGTCTAATTTTTTACGTTCTATTTCTTTTTCCAAAAGCTCAACTTGACCTTTTAACCTGGCTTTTATTTCCTCTGTCTGCGCTTCCGAATCGGGTGCTTCCGAAGATTTAAAAGCATACAAGCCTTCTGCATTCATTTTTGCCTGGTCTTCCGGTGTTGCTGTGGCTAATTTTTGCTCCCAATCGGAAATATTGTAAAACTGTCCTTCGTATGCAACCTGTCCGTTTTGCTTCATTGACTCCAAGACTAAAGCCGGATCTTCTCCCTCTATTGTTGCAAAAAGCTCCATACCTGCTTTAAAAGCATCACTGTTTCCTTTATTCACTTCTCCTGTTGCCGTTGAAGTTGAGTACTCCAGGACCTTTTCTGCTTTCTCTTTTAAAAGTGGTTTATTTTCAAAATCTCCATTGTTGTATGATTTTTCTAAAAGATTTATTTGGCTAAGAAAAAGCTTTTTTGCTCCATCAACGCCTTCTGCCATTAGCACCTCCAGCTTTTTTTGTTGTTCTGATTTTTCCAACTCAGCGGATACCGGCTCTATGACTTCTGTATCGGAATTTCCCTGACTGGATACTTCTTGCGATTGAGTAGCTCTTACTTCTTGATTTTCCGAAGGAGACTTTGTTGACACCGGAGCAGGTTGTGGCTGGGCAATTTCTTGTCTGATAACTGGCTCACCATTTGCCGAAGAGTCCTTGGAAGACCCATTCCCATTTTCCCCAAGCAAAATTCCTTTATCTCCGGACGGACTTCTTACAACAGTAATTCCCATATCTTTAGGGGTTAATCCCATTTCGACCACTGTGGATCCGTTGCCAACTGCCATGATTTAATCGTAACCTATATTGCAAACAAAAATCAACTGTGTTAACTTTAAAACATGGTCACCGATGCGCTGTTAGATAATGCTGTTTTACAAGATCCGTCCAGAGCTCCTTCTCATGCTACTCCCACACCGGCACGGCCGGATATTAGAGTTGTCCCTCCGCCCGTAGATCAGCCTGCTCCTGCAGAACCCAGCTCACCCGCTACGACGTCAAATACTGAAACTACACCTGCAAACGAAAGCGCTCCAACGGTATTTGATTTTAACGAAACAATTCTTTCCGGAGATGTTAAAGTAGAATTATCGGACAAAGCCAGAGAAACAATAAAACTAATTTTTAAACAGCGTCTCGACGCTGTAAAAAGATTGGATAATTCCGCAATTCCGGACCCGACTCGCCCAACCTCTTTAAGAGATTTTGACAGAATTCTTACCTCTCTTGGACCTGATACTTTAAAACGATTTGAATCAAATACTTTTACCAAAGCCGATTTTGCTCTGGCTTGGGTTCTTATTACCCAACAGGCAGAAATGGTCCGCTGGGCAACAGGAACCTCTGCAGAAGTAAAAAAATCAATTTTTAGAGGAAAACAAAGCGTAAGAATAGAAGAAAGTGGAGTAAGCAATATTCCTTCTGACTATTCACGAACAATTGGCATCGACGAGTGGACAGGAGAGGCTCAAAATAGATATCTTGGCGAACTTTCTAAACTTCAGCTTACTTTAGAACAAAGCATTTTAACAGACAGTTCTTTGCCGACAATTGAACGACCCACAAAGGGCCTAATAAAAGGTTTCCCGGGACGATTTGCCGACTATTTTGGCATTGAACCAAGAGTCTCTCTGGATCTTTCTTTAGGCGACCGTAAGAGTGGACACTTGCTAAGAGACAGCATTTTAGATTTTGCTAGGCAAGAGTTAAGGGCAACAAATCAAGAATTATCTACTCCGGAACAGTTTGCCGAAGCTGCATTAAGTCTAATTAGAACCAATCCGCAGGAATACAATCGAATCTTGTTAAAGGCAATCGAAAACGCATATATGGATATTGCCGAAGACAGAGTAAGAGACATTCTTACAAAACCCGAGACAAGTATTAGCTCTGCCATTTTAGAAAAACGCGCAGCCGAATTTGAGACACCAGCCACTCAAGAGACAGTAATAAAAGCTCAACAGAAAGCAACCGAGGCCCAAACAGCACTTACCGAAGCAGAAGCTGAACTTAAAAAATTTACAGACCCAGAAGAAGAAATACGAAGAGGTATTGTTGAGCAAAAAAATAAAATAAAAGATATTAAAGACATTCAAATTGCTGACATTGAGAAAGAAATAGAAGGTCTGGAGCAAAGAAGAGACAGATTTGAGAATAATTTTCTGCAAACACCCCAGCCAACAACTGCAGATGCCAAAAATCTCGCAGAATACGAAAAGGCACGTGCCCAAAGCTTGCAAGCAATAGCGCATTACGATGATCTGTTGCGGCAACTTCATACAGAGCACAGAGGTTTTCGTATTCAACAAGCAGAAGCCGAAAGATTAAAACTAGAGCTAGAAGGAAAAAGGGATGCCTTAGAAGTGGACCAAGAGAGAAAAGATAAAAAAGAAGAAGCAGAGAAAAAGCTTAAAAAAGGCAAAGAAAACGCTGGCAAGGCGAATAGGGCACTGGAAAGGGAAAAAAGAAGACTTAGTGGAGAAACTACAACAGATGAGATCAGGGAACAGGCTGCTTCGATTAGGGACATTAAAAGAGCAAGGGATGAAAATTTCCGAGGAAGAATTGCCGAAAGACTTTTTGCCCCCGGTTTGGAAAACGAATTTGCAGTTGTTCACTTGGCAGATACTGCCGAATTAGATGGTAAAATTACGGGCGCAGAACGAATTAGGGAACTTGTTTTTGGAACAGGAGATCCAAAGTATTATCAGGACCATAAAGACCGTTTTAGAAAAATCTGGAGCGATAAAGCAATTGCTGATGCTATTATTTGGATTTATCAAGCTACAGACCCGGAGATATTAGCTCTTCAAGCAGGCGAAAATTCTAGCGCATTTCTTAAAAAAGTGCTTCCTCTCCTGCAAGAAAATCCAAGGGTAAAAGTGTATGATTTAATGAGGTTTTTAATTAACGAATCGGTTAAATCCGCGGCTCTTGGAAATCCAAATCTTGAGATTTCCGGGGATTATAGATCTCCGCTTCCCAATGAAGCCGAAGCACCTAGAGGAACTGACGATGACGAATTCGAAGCAGTAAGACCCGAGGATATGGAAATAATCCCTCCACCTCGAGGCTTTCTAGCAGGAGGTGGAACAACATGATTTCTAAAAAAACCTTAATTTCTATCGCTCCTCTTAAAGAGGAAACAAAAAACGACCTTTTGCAAAAACTGGAGACCATGGAAGAGGAAAAACAAATGGCTATAGTCGACCTTTGCTGGGATTTGATTTCGTCTGAATTTTTAACAAAGCTCGGTTTTACAAGACAAAACATGATGCTGGAAATGGCATCGGGAGAAAAAACTTACACCAAAGAGGACTTTGACAAAGTCGAGGAAGATATGTTTTCCGAGCTTTTGCAAAAACTGGACGCGGAAGGAAACGATGAAAAAATAGATGAAGTAAGAAAGCAGTTAGAAGAACATTCTGGAGGACAAACCCTAAACCAAAATACAAGCAATGACCCGACAAATTCCGACAATAATCCTTCTTCTTTGTAATATTTTTTAGTACTTTTCACGATTAGCCTCAAGTTAAGCATTTTTTGACCCACTTTGATTGTCTTGAAAACATATTTTTCACGTTATACATTGATTATATATGGAAAATCACCCTATTCCACAGGATATTACAGGCTTTCAATTTAAGCTAATCGGCAATATGACAGTCCGCCAATTCGCCTATTTGGCAGTCGGAATTGTCCTAGGCTGGATTTGCTTTATTCTGCCGATACCTATTTTAATTAAACTGCCTTTTGCGTTATTTTTCGGTCTATCCGGAATCGCATTTGCCTTTTTGCCAATAGAGGGACGGCCAATGGATTTAATGATTAGTAATTTTGCAAAGGCTCTTTTAAATCCGACTCAATTTGTTTACAAAAAAACAGGCGGACAATTTTATTCACCTCCTCCGAGCCATATTCCTCAATTGTCCGGTCAGCCAAAACAATCGGCATCTTCTTTGTCCGGAGATGCTTTAAAAAACTTTTTAAACGCACTGCCTAAACGGCCTAAAAACAAACTCGACGAGAGGGAAATGGTTTTTTTCCAATCTTTAGCAAACATGAGTAATCCCGTCCAAGGACCTCCCTCTGTTACGCCAAGCGCTCCCGTACCTCACATTTTTGCCGGCACTCCGGTATCTATGTCTAAAACAAAACCTCCGGAAGAAAAAGAAGAAGAACCAACTCCCGCTCTACTTGAATATCAAGCGCCGGAAACTCAACAAGATACAGTTTTATTACAAAAAGAGCTAGAACAAGCAAAGCTTGCAGAAGCGTCTCAGGTTGCAGGAAGCGTTCCTTATCAAGAGGCCCACCAAAAAGTTTTAGAATTAGAGGCACAGTTAAGCCAAACTGTTTCCGAAAAACATGAGCTGGAAAACCAAATACTAGATCTTCGCAAGAAACTGGAAGCCCGGGGAAAAACTATTTACACTCCTTCTATAGCAGTTCCCGAAAAAGAACCTACTAAAAACGTTAGAAGTATCCCCAAAGGCATGGGGAAAAGTGTTGGAATTCCAAACGCACCCGAATATCCAAATTTAGTTACCGGAATTATTAAAGATTCTCGGGGAAATCCTTTACAAAATATTTTAGTTGAGGTAAAAGATGCGGAGAATAACCCGATCAGAGCTTTTAAAACTAACGCGTTAGGTCAATTTGCTTCCGCAACTCCCTTAAGTAACGGTTCTTATACAATTGAGTTTGACGACACAAAGGGTCAAAATAAGTTTGATATAATTGCTTTTACCGCAACAGGGGAAATAATCTTGCCGATTGAAGTAATTTCGGTTGACACTAGAGAAGAACTAAGGAGGTCTCTATTTAACTAATGAGTAAAGCTGCCCAAAAAATTCATGCCACAACACAAAGATTTACCGAGGTAGAGGACATTGTTGACGATATTGTTCTTTTCCAAGGAGGAAGAGCTGCTCTTATTATAGAAGTTACGGCTACTAATTTTGCCCTTCTTTCCGCAGAAGAACAGGACTCAAAAATTTACTCATATGCGGCTCTTCTAAATTCTCTTTCTTTTCCAATCCAAATAATTGTCCGCAGTAAAAAGCTTGATATTTCTTCCTATCTAAAGCTTTTAGATGCCCAAGCAAAAGCAATCCAAAACGATCTTTTAGCAAATCAAATTAGACTTTACAGAGATTTTGTTCAAGAGCTGGTTAAAGTAAATACCGTCTTAGATAAAAAATTTTATGTTTGCATTCCTTATTCTTATATGGAAAAAGGCGTTGGAGCCACAGCAATGGGGGACAGAAAAAATACAAAGTCTGCCTTTTTAGAACAGGCAAAAACCGCCCTTCATTCCAAAGCAGAGGGAATCCATTCCCAAGTTGCCAGACTAAATTTAAGAGCCAAAACTCTAGAAAAAGAGGAGCTAATTAAGCTTTTTTACGAAACTTATAATGATCAAGCTGTAGAAACAAACCAAATTACAGACAACCTTAAAACACCAATCGTAAGAGGAGAGGAAAAACAATGATTTTTGGCAAAAAGAAAACTCAACAAGTTCAGTCTCCAAGCCAACCTCAAACAAAACAGGTAACTCCTGTTTCCAAAGAGCTTGCAAAAGTAGAAAAGGGTATGGTTTCTTTAGCAGATGTTATCGCTCCTTCTTCAGTTGAGGTTGATTTTCACTATATTAGGGTCGGGGAAATATATTATAAAACTTTTTTTGTAATTGGATATCCGCGCTATGTTTCCGCAAATTGGCTCCAACCCTTAATTGATTTCGATCATTCTATGAATATTTCTATGTTTTTGTATCCTACTTCTTCTCCTGATGTTTTATCCGACCTAAGACGAAAAATAGCCGAGATGGAAGCCACAATTGCATCGCAAATTGAAGACGGACAAGTTGTTGACGCAAAAGTCAGGGCATCGTTAGATGACGCACTGGCAATTCAAGACCAGCTTGCCAAAGGCGTTGAGCGTTTTTTTCAACTTAGCCTGTATATAACTCTTTGTTCAGACAATGTAAAAGAGCTTGATGAAGCCTCAAAGCAACTCACTGCCACTTTGGGCTCTATTATGATGATTTGTAAAACCGCAACTCTTCAAATGGAAGACGGTTTTAAGTCCAGTATCCCCATGGGGCAAGACAAGCTTTTTATTACCAGAAATATGGACACAACATCCCTTGCCTCTACTTTTCCATTTACCTCCGCAACCCTTGCCCAAGAAAAAGGAGTTATGTATGGAATAAACGAGCAAAACGGTTCTCTAATTATTTTCGACCGCTTTTCTCTTGAGAACGGAAACGAGGTTGTTTTAGGAAAATCAGGTTCGGGAAAATCTTATTTAATTAAACTTGAAGCCTTAAGACAATATATGTTTGGAACCGAAGTAATTATTGTTGATCCAGAAGGAGAATATGAAGAAATTGCCCAAACATTAGGCGGCGAACATGTCTCTTTTACGCCTTCTAATCCGATTAAAATTAACCCGTTTGATTTATCGGGACTCTACGAAGAAGGAGAAAACGAGCTTGGTCTTAAAATCTTATCCTTACATGGGCTTTTAAGAATTGTCATGGGAGAATTAGATGCGGGACATGATTCAATTTTAGACAGAGCCCTTATGGAAACCTACCGCCAAAAGGGAATTACCGCCGACCCTGCCACCCAAAAAAAGACACCCCCTTTAATGGAAGACCTTTATAAAGTTCTTTTGGGAATGGAAGATCCCGCGGCAAGAGAACTTGCTCTTCGTTTGGAAAAGTTTATTAAAGGAAGCTTAAATGGCATTTTCAATCAACAATCTAATTTTGATCTTAAAAATCCGCTGACTATTTTTAATATTAAAGCCTTGGAAGAAGAATTGAGACCGATTGCCATGCACATTATCCTTGATTTTGTTTGGACCAGGGTTAGAAAAACACTTAAAAAGAGACTTCTTATATTAGACGAGGCTTGGTATATTATGAAATACCCGGATTCGGCATCGTTTGTTTACGGAATTGCCAAACGTTCCCGAAAATATTACTTGGCTTTAACCACAGCAACCCAGGATGTTCAGGACTTCTTGTCCACGGACTATGGAAAAGCGGTTTTGTCTAATTCTTCTATCCAAATGCTTTTAAAACAAAGCCCAACCGAAATCGATCTTATTTCCAAGGTTTTTTACCTTTCCGAAGGAGAAAAAGAGCTGCTTTTATCCGCAGACATTGGAGAAGGTCTTTTCTTTGCCGGGCAAAGCCACGTTGCCATGAAAGTTATTGCCGCACCGTTTGAGCACACTTTAATTACCTCAAACCCTCAGGAGATTTTAAATATGCGCGAAGACGCAGGAGAGGATTCCGAGGGGAATTTACTTCCAACTCCAGCGCCCGAATCACCGGTTGAACCAATCGCTCCGGTTATGCAACCTGCTCCAGCAGAACCAATTGCGGCACCTCCTGTGTCCAACCTCCCTTCTCAAGTACAACCAAATGCGCCATTAAATCCTATGCCTGCTGGCTCTACTCCTCCTGCTCAGCCACCTGCCATAACTCCTCCAACTACTGATGTAGGAACAATTCCTCCATCTAATGTATGAGTGACAACGCACGTGTAAAAAATTTTGCAGATTATTGGAAAAATTTTAAAGCTGCAAATTCTAAAAATATTCTTGTTGGTCAACTGGAAAAAGCCATCGTTTCCACTCCTTCCGCAATTTTAGATTTACATCAAAGGCTCAAAGCAACAAGCCCTGTTATGCCTCCCGGGGTAAATTTAGATTCTTTAATCAGTACTTTATCCTCTCTTTCCGCAGCAGAAAGAGCGGAATTTGCTAATTCACTAAGCGAAAAACCCCCCGTAGTAGATGAACTTTTTGAAAGAGCTACGGAGAATCTGGAAAGAGAAAACGAAAGAAATGCAAACCCAAAAAAAACGAAGAAATCCGAGGACAAATCTCGTCCTCCAAAAAAATTAGAAAAAAAACTCCCTCCAAATGTAAGATTTTACAAAGCAATTAAAGACCATATTATCGAGCAACATTCCGGAGGAAGAACCAGCGATGAATATCTCCAACTTAAGGAAATGTCCGAAAAGGAAATTTTTGACAAATGGTATAAAAAGCAAACTGCGCTGGGCAAAACCCCAACCGAAGAAGAAATCCAAAAATACAAACAGGATGAAGATTACAAGAAAAAAATTCAGGAAGGAACAGACGAAGCTTATTTTAAAAAATATAAAGGAGAAATCCGTGGGCTAATACACGAAGAGCAAAGCCGTATTTATGATAAAGATAAGAATGACTATAAAAATGACCCCGTTTATAAAGAATTAAAAAAAATTAAAGCAGAAGGAGATGTAGGTTATTATAACCAGGCATTAGAGTCTTACACTAATAATTTTCATCAAAAAGCCATTTCTTATTCCTTTGCCGTTGATGATGATGTAATAACAGATAGCAGTAACATGCTCACAAGAGCAGAGGAATCTCCGCGTGTTGCTCCCCCCGTTACGCCCAGTGTCGAAGAGATGGAAGAATTACCGTCTATTCCTTCCTCTTCCTACGATAGTCCTTCCGGCGGATCAAACTCCGGCGGCTATAGCGGAATAACCCCCATCGCCCAGCCCGAGCAGCAATATAACGACGACAATAGTCAAAGCAGTTCCCCGGGACGATCTTCACAGTCCTCTTCAGGTAACAACAACCTCAGGTCACGTTACGATAAAGCAAAAAAATTTTTACGGGGAAATAAAGGCGCAGGCAAGGCAGAAGAAAAGGCAGTGGCAAAAATTGGGCAAAAACTTGCCTTGCAGCTTGGTTCAAAACTTGCTCCCTTAATGGCAAGTCCTTGGTTTTGGATTGTTTTACTAATCATTCTCTTACTTCTTTTAATTTTGTTTCTGCTTCTCGGCGTATTTGACGACCAGAGCGGAAACCTTGTCTCTATAACTAAATCCCGAGATAAAGAGTTTGTAGACAATCCTCCAGCCGATGCGGGCTATGCTACAGCACTGTCCACCCCACAAGATATTACTTATACTCTTAATGTTTCTTATTCCGATCAAACACAATCAATTACCGTTACCGACCCCATTCCAGAAAACGCAATTTTTGTTTCCGCAGATAACAATGCCGAACCTACAAAAGACGGCAATGGAAATGTTACAAGTGTCAGATGGACAATTACCCCTTCGGGGTCATCCGCTCCAAGTTCTGCCACATCGGCTTCTGCATCCATTTCCGGATCAACGTCAATTTCGACAACGTCTCAAGGCCCGACTAGTTCTTTTGTGTTTGACGCGGCAAAGTTTAGTGGGTATGGTTTTCCAGCTCCCCAAGACCCAAATCCGGCAAAACTATCGGGAAACGATTTGGCAAGATGGAAAACAATGATGCCTTATGCCGTAATTGCCTCTCAAAAAACAGGAGTTGACGTTGGAATACTTGGCATGTGGGCCTGGATAGAAAGTACTTTTTATAGTTATATGAATAATTGCGGAGATAAGGCTTCGCTTAGCAATCAAAACTCTTATTGTGATTATCAAAGAATCCTTTATCAAATTGGTGCATTTGGAAACCATCCGGAATTTACCCTTTCCTATTTAAAAGAAGCGTTTGAAAACATGCATCCGGGCGAAACTGTCCAGGCTGTCGGACAAAAAGTATTGGACAATTCAAAAGATGCAACTTTATGCTCAAAAAAGGACTGCCCAATAACCAATCCTTCTTCTTTTCCCGATATAAGTATTGACGATTTGGTTTCGAAAACCCGAGCAGGGGATGTTGATGCAAGAATGCTTACGTATTCCCTTTATAAAGATGATGCGATCGGCGCCTATCTTCTGGCAAAACACTTTAAAGATATTGGCGTCAACAGTAAGCTTGCAAGCTCGATGAGAGGTTGGGGCTCTTATTATGATCCTCAGAAAATAATAAATCATATTAAGGGCATCTACGATGCGGGAATTGATGGATCCGGTGGAGGGGGAACGGGTGGTTCAATGACCCTTAAGCTTGTTGTCCGACCAAAACCGGACACAAAAGACGCATATATTATTAACCAGGCCTTTGCCAATGCAACCGGTGGAACAAACATCGCTGGGAGTGCTGGCTCCATGGGGCCTTCTGTTTCCAACCCTAAAAACACAGCCGAGTGGATTAATATATTTAAAAATGCATCTACGATTTCTAAGGTTCCCTGGGAATTTTTAGCTTCAGTGGCGATCCAAGAATCCGGGCTAGGATCTGATTTTGGCACTTGTTCATATTATCCTATTGCACCCGGCGGTCATGTTTTAGCACTAGGCAACGGATTAAGGGGAAAATCAAATGATGCCACAAATTTTGCGGGAATTTGCTTAAAAATCAATAAACCTCTCAACACGGGCGTATCCTGCAACCCCGCTGGTTCATGCTGTGGGGGCGCAATGGGCTATACACAAATAATGCCAGACGAACTTGTTAATTTGGGACCCAAAGTAGAACAGATGCTAGGGCATTATCCAGACCCTTGGAACGCCATGGATGCTGCGGTTTTAACTGGTATAATATTAAAGAACAAGGTGGGAATTGAGGCTAGCGCATCGATGCCCGAAGTCTTTAATACCATGTTTGACGCAGCCTGGAGATATTACGGCAAGACGTCTTCCGGTATATTCTATCCAAACGAGGTTATGGCAAGATACAAAGAAATAAAATCAACTCAAACATTACCCAAATGAAGAAAAAAATTATCATAGGCAGCATTTTATTCTTAATGGCAATAGGTATTATTATGTTGGGTTTTTTAACTACAAAGACAAACAGAGTTAATCCTCCCCAACAAGAACCAATTCCGACAGAAACAACCACCCCTAATCCCGGGCAAGGTTTTCCGCAAATTGATCAAAACTTAAGAAAAGTAATTAATAACAGTAATAATTTCCAATCCTTAATTACAAATGATTTTAAAAATAGAGAGCAAGAAAATATTAGAGGTTCGGACCAAAAGGCCCCCTCCAGTTACAGGACAACCGTTGACAACATTTTTTTGAAAGACACTATTGTTAGCGGAATTACCGCTACTGTAGTTGCTGAAATTACAACAACTACTACAAACACTAATACTAATTTTCAAACAAGAGCCAGGGAAACGTATGAATATAAATTAAAACTTGAAGATAATATTTGGAAGGTTGATGACATAAATCTATTAAATTCTGAGTCATTATAAAATATTTATGAAAAAAGTGTTTATCTTAATCGTATTAACTCTCGGGTTATTTTGTTTTACAATAAAACCAAGTTTGTCTGCCCCCTACATTGATTCCCGTGCTCCAATTCTTAACACCGGTGGAGTTGAAGGATCAAGTAACTGTGTTTGGACAAAAGTCGGCAGCCCCAATACAGCTTTTCCCATCCTTCCCCCAAGCTGCTCTGCCTCTGGTAACGGGTCTGTTGGAACCAATGGGCCTATTCCCACAGCAGATCGAATAACCTTGCTTAATCAAGTCAAACAGCTCGTTCTTGACAGAAGGATTAAATTCACCCATGACAACGACAGGATAGGATTGGAAAACGGAAGTGGAATTGTTAGGAGAAAAGACGGCGCAATGATTACGATTGACTCTCAGGTTTTACGACTATATGTTTACTTCGTACAGCAAGGATATAACTTTACTGTTTGTTCAATGATCGGTACTCATGATAAATACAGCAAGTCCGGCAATGTTTCTCGGCACTGGGAAGGACATGCGTTTGATGTCTGCATAGTCAACGGAAAAAACGTTAACAGCACGTCCTCTACCCAACAAGTTGTTTTAATGATGAAGACTATGAACAACTTAATCGGAGGAGACTTGGTCCCACATCAATCTTTATGCGCAGGCGCCGGTAGAAAAGATCCTCAGGTAGATGCTCTCTCTATGAACAAAAGCGTCATAGCTCCAGGATTCACTGGCAAATATGTTGGAGATCATACCGATCATATTCATATTGGTTATTAACAAAGCATGAACATTATCAAAATAAAGTTTATTTTAAGCACTAATAAATGGATAATCGCAGCTCTTGCCTGCTTGATTCTGGTTGTAGTTGTTATTTTATATTCAACCTTTCCCGGGTCGGTCAATAAAACATCTCTTCAAAACCAGCCCACGCCGATAACAATACGCCCTTCAGTTGAGCCCACCCCTCTCCAAAACGACCCTGACGCAGCCTATGATGCTCAGCAAGCTGTAAAACTATTAGAAACTCGCACCGACATACAAGAAAGAAAAACCTTTCCGGACGGAACTATAGAATATCTTTTCGGAGCGTCTTTCTCGGCAAGACCGGACATTGCAAGAACCAGCGACAAAGAGATATTGTTTCAAAGAGTTGCTGTTTCGCCGAAATACCCCTTGGAGTTGTCTGGCTTTACAAATCTATACGGACAACCGGAAAAAATAGTTGAAGGACCACTCTTTTACGGAGCAGGTATAAACACCTATATTTATGCAAAATATGGGTTTGCAGTTGTCGCCAGCCCAACGACCAACAATGTTCTTGAGGAACAGATGTTTCCATCTATGACCGTTGATAATTATCTTCAAAAATACAAACAGTTCCAATAAATATTTACCCCTGAACCCTAATTGGCATTATAAGGTGAAGAAAATAAGGGTTATCTTTAATTTTAAAAACTCCAGGGTTAAGCGGTCCCGTCATTTCGAAAACCAAATCCTCATCATCAATATTTCCCAATAAGTCCAAAAGATACCTTGCGTTAAAGGCAATTTCGTTTTCTTCTCCTTCGGTTTTTGCTTCCACATCTGCCTTATTTTCCCCAACAGAGGGGGTGTTTGCCGAAACAACCATTTTGTTTTTTTCAATAGAAAGCTTAACTATATTTGCCGTGTCCCTTGCAAAAACAGAACATATCTTAACAGCACTCAAGAGCTTTGCTCTCTCAAAAGAAGCTGTCGTAGAATGACTTGTCGGAAGAATTTTCTCAAAAGGCGGGTATTCTGCCTCTATTAGCCTTCCCACGAGCACTGTTTCTCCTTGAGAAAAGATTATCTGGTTGGTATTTTTTGAAACGGAAATTATTACCTCACCATCGTCTTCTTTTACGGCCAGCAGTTCTTTAAAAACTCTTGCCGGAACCAAAGCGGAAGACGCTTGTCCCTTTCCCGAGCCAACAGAAAGACCTCTTCTTAAGGATAACCTGTATCCATCCGTTGCAACCATTGTTAGACCGCCCGGCCCTTGCTCAACCAAAACCCCGGACAAAGAAGGTCTTCCCCCATCTTGCGCTGCCGAAAAGACCACCCTGGACACTTCCTCTTCTAGAACATTTCTTTTTATCTTTACAAAAACATCCCCCTTCCCCTCATATATTTTAGGGAACTCTTCCGAAGGCATTGTTTGCAGGGTTGCTTCTACTCCAGGCGCTTTTAAAAGAATATTTGTTCCACTTGTTTCCACGGACACCTTTCCCTCCTTTATGTTTAAAGACAGGTCGGAAAATATTTTTGCAGGAATTGTTACAGCTCCTTCTTTTTCTATGCTTGCGGGGACTTGTGTAACCATCCCCACCTCAAGATCCGTTGCACTAAGCCTTATTCCTCCTTTTGTTGTTTCCAGGAGAATATTAGACAGTATCGGCAGTTGGCTTCTCGGAGAAACCACATGGCTTAAAAAGGAAATTTTTTTCTGTAAATTTTCTGCCAAAAAAACCGCTTTCATATTTAATTATATTAATAGTTGTAGTAGTTTATATGGAAAAGTGGAAAAAAGCAAGAAGCCGCGCCTGCAAAAATGTTGAAAATGGGTTGATAAAAAAGTGGATAACTTGTTGATAAAACAAGGCCTGTTAGTCATTGGTTGGTTTTCCCCCTTCTTTCTCCTGTTATCCCCAAGATTTCCTCAGAAAGACGGGTGTTTTTAAGAAGAAGTTCTATTTTGTCCACACCATACATAATTGTGGTATGATCACGTCCCCCAAGCAGGTTTCCTATCTCAACAAAAGTTAAGCCAAGTTCTTTTTTAAGAAGATACATTGCCACCTGTCTTGCTTTAACCAGAGATGAATCTCTTCTTGATCCCCTTATCTGGGTGGGTTTAATTCTGTAAAAATCACAAACATTTTTTATAATATCATCAGGGTGAAAAGGATTTCCCCCGCCTTCCTCTTTATCGTCAAGAGCACTGCTTAAAACCTCTTCTGTTGTTTCCCCCCCCGCTGCATTTGCCCTGGTGATAACCCTTAAAAGAAGCCCTTCAAGGCTTCTTCCGTCCAGGTCTTTCTCGGCAATTCTTTTGGCAGTGTCAATGTTTAATTCAAAACCGTATTTTTTAGCTTTTATTAAAAGGATTGCCGTTCTTAGCTCAAAATCCGGTGATTCAATGTCTACGGTAAGCCCTCCGGAAAATCTGGACAAAAGTCTTTTTTCCACTTTTTTAATTTCAGCAGGAGGTCTGTCGGAGGAAAGGACTATTTGTGATCCATGATCAACAAGAATATTAAAAGTATGAAATAGTTCTTCTTGAACCTTTTCTTTTCCGGCGACAAACTGGATATCGTCAATTATTAAGAGATCAAGGTTGCGAAACCTTTTTTTCATGGAAGATGTTGAATTTGTTCGAATTGCTTCAACGACCTCATTGGTAAACTCTTCGCTTGTGATATAGGCAATTTTACTATTGGGATTTTTTATGTAAACCTCATTTGCTATAGCTTGCATTAGGTGGGTTTTGCCTACTCCAACAGGACCATAAATAAACAAGGGGTTGTAAACTTGACCGATTCTTTTGGCAACTGTAGTTGCGCTTACATATGCGAGTTGGTTGCTGGTAGAAACCGCCATGTTCTCAAAAGTGTATTCGGCACGGACTCTCGGCAAATGTCCAACCGGTTTTGATTGCTTTTCCGGTTCTAAAAAAAGAGGACCCGGCGCATCCTCTTTTTGGCTAACAACAGTTCTTGGTATAAAAAGTATTTCAACGTCTTTTTCAGAAAGCTTGACAATAGCCTTTTTAATTATTTGATAAAAACGTCTTTGCAAAAGATCAATAATCATGCTTGAAGGTGCGGCAACAGTCGCGGTTGTATCATCAAGCGAAAGAAGCATAGTGGGTTTAAAAAGGGTTAAAAAATTGGCACGCGAAACTTCTGTTTCCACTTCTGCCAAAACTGTTTGCCATAGTTTATTAAGATCGTACTCCATAAGAAGGCGTATGCTCCCCGCTCGGGCAGATAAGAAGATTATCCACGGGCTTAAATTAAATAATGTGGATAACTTTTTGTCAAGATACCAAAAGTAGATAAAACAGTATCTTTTAAAAAATTAGCTTTTCTGTTATACTTTAAATCTGTGGAAAAGCTTGTAAAAATAAAAAAAGTAAAAAGAAAAAGAAAACATGGTTTTTTGTCCAGAATGGAGACTCATTCGGGGCAAAAAGTTCTTAAAAGAAGAAGGCAAACCGGGCGCAAAAAATTAACTGTTTAGAAATGCTTAAAAGAAGCCATCGCTTGTCTGCAAAAACAAGAATTAGCGGATCTTTCCATTTAACAGGTTTGCTTTTTACACTAAGATATGTAAAGAACAGAGAAAAAGAGAGCAGATTTGTCTTTATTGTTTCTAAGAAAGTTAACAAAAGCGCTGTTATTAGAAATAGGATCCGAAGACAAATGTCAGAGGGGGTTGCAGATCTTTTAACAAAAATAAAACCCGGTTATGATTTCCTGTTTACAGCAAAAAAAAATGCCCAAGGTAAAACAACAGAAGAAATTTATAAAGAAATAGAGTCAAACATTAAAAAAGCAGAACTTATAAAATGAAAAAAATATTTTTATTTTCAATATCCGTCTACCAGCATTTCCTGTCTTTTTTTATCAAGAGCACGTTAGGCATAAATTCATCTTGCCGCTATAATCCAACATGTTCACAATACGCAAGAATAGTAATTTCTCAGTATGGGGTTATTAAGGGAGGAACTTTGGCTCTTATTAGGATTTTAAGTTGTCAGCCTCTTGATTTAGCAAAGTCAAAATCAAAAATAAAAAATTATTATTTTAAACTCAGGAGATTTGATAAATGACCCAGCCAATTCTTAATATTTTAATCGCAATTTATAAAGGACTTCTGCTTCTTCATGTTCCGTATGCTCTTGGTTTTTCCATAATTGGTTTAACAATTTTAATTAGGATTGTTCTCTATCCCTTTATAGCATCTCAATTAAAAGCTTCAAAGAAAATGCAAGACTTAAATCCCCACTTAAAAAAACTAAAAGATACTCATAAAAATGATTCTAAAAGACTTCAGCAGGAAACAATGAAACTTTATAAAGAACATGGGGTTAATCCCCTAGCAGGATGTTTACCTGTTATAATTCAACTGCCGATAATTTGGGGGCTTTATTCGGTTCTCCAGGAGATTGTAAAGATTGCTCCGGCAAATGTTGTCTCGCATATAAACAAACAGGTTTATTTTAGTTCTTTAAAGCTTTCTTCCCCATGGGATCCCACGTTTTTTGGATTACCTTTGGGAAAAACCCCTGCTCAACTATTTTCGATAATGGGTCTTATCGTTTTGGTTCCAATTCTTACCGGGGTTTTTCAGTTTATTCAATCTAAAATGATATTTTCAACACCGGCAAACGCTGAAAAGAACAAAGAGAAAAAAAAGAATGATGATTTTGCTTCTATGTTCCAATCGCAATCGCTTTATATATTCCCCGTTATGATTGCTTTTTTCTCTTGGGGTTTTCCGATAGGACTTTCTTTATACTGGAACACTTTCACAATTTTTGGTATTATACAGCAATACAAAATAACAGGACTTGGGGGTCTTAAAGAATGGAAGGAAAAATATTATGACAAAAGATAATACGGTAAAAACAACAATTGAAGAATTCTTTAAAACAATAGGAGTAGACGGAGAAATTGAAATTAAAGAAAAAGAGGATATTATAGAAGTAAATCTCTCTACGGAAGAAAGTGGAATTGTAATAGGACATCATGGAGATACGCTTGAAGCCCTGCAATTAATTTCGGCACTTATTTTACAGAAGAAAACAGGAGAGTTCAAAAGAGTTTCCGTAGAAGTCGGAGACTATAAAAAAAATAGGTCGGAATGGCTTACAAATTTAGCAAGCGAGACAAAAGAAAGAGTTTTAGCAGAAAACAGAGAAGTTCATTTATACGATTTAAAATCCTGGGAAAGAAGAGTGATTCATTTAATTTTACAAGATGATAAGGAAGTCATTTCCGAATCCATGGGAGAAGGGAAAGATAGAATTTTGGTTGTTAAACCAAAGAACTGATTTAGCAAAATTCTTTTTTTATCTTCTAATCCTTTTTTTACCAACCCAACTTGGTTATCACTCATGGCCCAAGTTCTCCTACGTTTACGGATTAAGAATTGACTATCTCTCTCCCACTTTTTATCTAACGGACATTTTTATTTTGTTAATTTTTCTCTTTTATTTTTTAAAATTGTTTAAATTAATAAAAAAAAATACTAAGAAAACTTTATTTATAATTGGAATATTGGTTGTTTTATTTACTTCGGTTTTCTTTTCAATAAATAAATTTACAGATCTGTACGGAATTTTTAAATTTTTAGAATTCTTATTTTTGGGAATATTTATTGCAAATGAAATAAAAATTAAGAAGCAATTTTTTTATATACTAACAATTCCTGTTATTTATGAAAGCTTAATTTCTTATGTCCAATTTTTAAACGAATCTTCATTAAATGGAGTTTTTTATTTTTTAGGAGAGAGGAGTTTTACAGGGCAAACGCCCGGCATAGCAAACGCATCTCTTAACGGAGAACTGATATTAAGACCCTATGGTACTTTTTCCCACCCAAACGTTTTAGCAGGTTTTTTAATTTTATCCATGTCTTTGCTATTAACCCAATTTTTAAAGCAAAAAAATAGAAATAAATATTTTATCTTTGGGTCATTAATCTTGGGGACTGTCTCTTTATTCTTAACCTTAAGTAGAGTAGCGGTTGTTTTATGGATTGTTTTAATACCTTTTATAATTCTGACAAATAAAAACATTAACAAAAAAACAATTTTTATTTTTTTTGGAATTTCTATTTTTTTTACATTTATGTTTTTTAGCACACCTCTTTTATTAAGGTTTACTCAAATAAATTTAGCAGACGAAGCTTTCGTTAATCGCCAAGTGCTTTTAAAAGAGGCATTTGAGATGTTTTTAAAATATCCAATATTAGGAGTTGGAATAAACAATTTTATTCCTAACCTTCCAAATATTATTAAGCCGTTCGGGTTAAGCTCTCTTCAGCCGGTTCATAACATATTTATTTTAAATTTGGTAGAAACAGGAATTGCAGGTTTTTTATTTTCTCTTACTTTTCTTTTTTACACGATTAAAAAAATTAATAAAAAATCTTTTTTAATCTTTCCTTTATTTTCAATATTTTTTTTGGGACTTTTTGATCATTACTTCTTAACTCTTCAGCAGGGACAAATTATGTTTACACTAATTTTGGGTTTATGCTGGGCAAAAAATGAATAGGGGCCTTTATCCTTAGCAAAATTAATTATTAATTTTCTCATTACACTACCTTTATTTTTTTCGAATGTCTTATATTCTGTTCTTTTTATCAATAGAAATAATACCAGAAAGTTCTTAATATTTATCCCTAGATTTTTCTATCTTACATCTGCGATAATAACAGTAGTTTGGAAGCTTTTGTAATGACATTCTTATTCTTTAAAGTATTAGGTCTTGAAATTTTATTAGAAAGGGGAATAGAAAGTGAATAATAGGGTACTTGTATTTTCAGACGGAGGTTCTAGAGGAAATCCAGGACCTTCTGCAATAGGTGTCTATATAGAAGACCGTAACGGAAAAGAATTGGTGTCAATCGGTAAAAAAATCGGACACGCTACAAACAATGTTGCAGAATATATGGCAATCGTAGAGGCTTTTGATTGGTTGTGCAAAAACAAAAGCATGTTCGAAGATAATGCAAAAATATTTTTTTATATAGATTCAGAGCTTGCATATTCTCAGCTTTCAGGACTTTATAAAGTTAAAAATGCAATAATTCGGGAATTAGTTTTTAAGGTAAGGCAAAAAGAAGCAGAATTAGGCATACCGATTTACTATTCCCATATTCCTCGGGAAAAAAATGAAAAGGCCGATCTTCTGGTTAACCTTGCCCTGGACAACCTTCTTTAATCTAGATAAAATAGGTTTAGATGAATCCTGCCCTAGTAGTAGAAAAAAAACAAGAATATCCGATATTAATAGTTGATAAAGTTGGTTTTTTGGGAGAAAAAATTGCCGAAAAATTAAAAGAAGAAACGCTTGTTGTTTTTGTTAGTAAAAAAGAAGTTGTTCCAACAGAAAATGTAATCCATATTCCCTTTTTAAATAAATTTCCGACAATCCCGGACAATATTTATTCTCATTTAATTATTATAGACGATAATGATCAGGCAACCAGAGAGGCACTTCCATCTTTTATAAAAAAAGCACAAACAGACAAAGCGCTTTTGTTATTTGCGATGGAATTATCAGGAGAGAATGAAAAAATAAAGAATTTGTTAATCGATTCGTATTCTTTTGCAAAGATTGCTATTTATGGGGATATTATAAGCAAAGAAATAAATTTTAATAATTACTTAAATAGATTTATTTATCAGGCGGAAAACGAGGGGAGAATTGAGGTGCCGGGGGATGGAATGAAAACAGCATACCCGGTTTTAATGGAGGATTTAATAAATGGTTTTTTGGAGGCAATATTTGGAACAAATAAACAGGAAAAGGTTTATTACATCTTGCCAAAACACCCTATTACGCATCTTACATTTGCTCATATTGTACAAAGAATAATCCCTGGAGTTTCGGTTGATTTTGTAGTCGGAGGAAAAAATGATAAAGAAGAATCAAAACCGGGAGAGGGAAGATATATATTGGGTGATTCATACAAAATAGATCAAAGAGTAAGATCGTTAGAATTAGAAGAAAAAAAACAAGAAATAAAAAAGAAAGTAGAAAAATTTCCATTTAAAGAAAAGAAAAAAATATCAGGTTTTGCGAAAATATGGATATTTTGCTCAATTTTTCTAATATTAATTCTGCCTTTTATTTCGACAATGTTATTTTCCTTTTTTGGATATGAATCTCTTAAAATTACTAAAAATAATTTAGAAAAAGGGGATTCAAAAAATGCGGTTTTATCAGCCGCTTCGGCAAATAATTTTTTTAATCTTTCTTTACAAACCGTAAAGCCGCTTGCTTTACAGGCAAACCTACTTGGTCAAAAAAGATTGGTAAATGATTTTGCAATGAAGTTAGATAAGGGTAGGGAAATTTCTTTTGCGGCAATGTCTTTGGCAAAAGCGGCAGATTCATATAAAAAAATTTATTATGGGAAATCTATTATTCCGGAATTTGATTTTAATGATTCAATAAGCAGTTTGCGTCAAGCAATAATTTTTGTTCAAAAGCAGGAAGCGGGAGGAAAGGACTTCGGCAATATAATAAATAAAAGTAAATCTTTAATTAGCTTTGCTTCTTCAACAATTGACCTATGGCCGGATATATTGGGAATAAATGAAAAAAAGATATATCTTGTCTTATTCCAAAACAATATGGAATTAAGACCGGGCGGTGGGTTTATCGGTTCATATGGATTATTAACACTTGAAAAAGGAAGAATTGCCAATTTTGTAATACATGATGTTTACGATGCGGACGGTCAACTAAAAGCTCACATAGAACCTCCATTTGCTATTAGGAGATTTCTAAAGATTCCCCATCTTTATTTAAGAGATAGTAATTTTGATCCGGATTTTACTGTTGACGCGGCGAATGCGGCAATGTTTCTAAATATTGAATTAAACCAAAAAGTAAATGGGGTTATGGCAATCGATTTAAATTTTGTTAAAAATATTTTAGAACAAATAGGGCCTGTTTATGTTTCTGACTACAACAAAAAAGTAGATTCCCAAAATTTCTTTACCCTAACGGAAACACATGCTGAAAAAAATTCCTTTCCGGGATCTACTCAGAAAAAAGACTTTTTAAGATCCTTATTTAATGCAATAGCAGAAGTGTTAACCGAAAACAAAAATTTGTCCTATCTTAATATAGGAAAAGCGGTATCTGATTCAATAGACCAGAAAAGCTTGCTCTTTGCCTTTGATAAAGGAAGCGTGCAAAACATTTTTACCGTTAACGGTTGGGCTTCATCATTGTGGGACAGTAGGGAAGAAAGACCATCTTTTATAAAAGACTATTTTGGTATAAGCGAAGCAAATATTGGAGTTAATAAGGTAAACTATTTTGTCAAAAGAAGCATTTCTCAAAATATAAATATTGCAGAAAATGGTCAGGTTTCAGGTGTGGCGACAATTTCTTATAAAAACACCAGTGACGGATCATGGCCCGGGGGAGATTATACAAACTACCTAAGAATAATTTTGCCTCTTAACTCCGAAATAAATTCAATAGAAATTGACGGAAAAAAGCAGGTAATGATAACTGCAGAAACAGATCCATTGGTTTACGAATTAAAAAATTTTATTCCTCAAAAGGGCTTAGAGATTGAAAAAGTCCAAGATGCAGATAAGGTTTTGTTTGGATTTTTGGTCAGCGTGCCAACGGGAAAGCTTAAAAATATAAAAATAGATTATACACTTTCTAAAAAGATAGCTTTTGTCTGGCCTGATTTTACTTATGATCTAAAAATTTATAAACAACCGGGAATAGACGGCTACCCATACGCATTTTCCCTTACTTTTCCAAGCGAATTTAATATTGTAGATTCGTCAGAAAAATTTATTAAAGGAAGTAATGGGATTAGCTATTCCGGTCAAATAAACATGGACAAAAATATTGTTTTGAAGTTGGGCAAAAAATAAAAGCTATGGTAAAATAAGAAACTTATGGATAAGGTTTACGACAATAAAAAAACCGAAGCAAAAATTTATAAACACTGGGAAGAAAAAGGATTATTTAAGCCCGAGGTTAATCCAAAAGGTAAGCCCTATACAATAATCCTGCCTCCTCCAAATGCCAACGGAGCGCTTCATTTTGGTCATGTAATGTTTACGGTAGAAGACATTCTTATTCGTTATCACAGAATGAAAGGTTATGCCGCCCTTTGGCTTCCCGGGTCAGATCATGCCGGAATAGAGACCCAATTTGTCTTTGAGAAAAAACTGCAGGAAAAGGGAAAATCCAGATTTGATTACGATCAAGAGACTCTTTACAAAATGATTTGGGAATATGTAGAAACAAATAAAGGAGGAATTGAGAATCAGCTCAAAAAATTAGGATTTTCGCTTGATTGGTCCAGGAAAAAATACACCTTAGATAAGGATATCGTCAAATTGGTTCATAAAAGCTTTAAAAAAATGTACGATGATAAGTTGATTTACCGCGGGCAGAGATTAGTAAATTATTGTACCTTCGATGGAACTTCTTTTTCCGATTTGGAGATTTCCTACGAAGAAAGAAATAGTCCTCTTTATTACATAAAATATGGACCATTAGTCTTGGCAACTACCAGACCGGAAACAAAATTTGGAGACACGGCTGTTGCGGTTAATCCGCAAGATATCCGCTATCAAAAATATATTGGTCAAGAAATTGAGATAGAAACGGTTTTGGGTAAGGCAAAAATAAAGGTTATTGCCGATGAATCGGTGGATCCGGAATTTGGCACAGGAGTAGTAAAAATAACACCTGCACACGATTTTAATGACTTTGAAGTTGGGAAAAGACATAATTTAGAAATGAAACAAGTTATTGGCTTTGACGGAAAAATGAATGAATATGCAGGTAAATATAAAGGTCTATATATTAAGCAGGCAAGAAAAGCAGTTGTTGAGGATATGCAAAATAAAGGGTTAATTGATCATATTGACCATGAATATGTTCATAGAATCGGACTTTGCTACAAATGCAAAAATGTTTTAGAACCGCTCCCGATGGAGCAATGGTTTGTAAAAGTTAAGCCCTTAGCAGAAAAAGCAATAGAAGCGATAAAAAAGGGGAAAATAAAAATACACCCTAAAAGCTTTGAAGCATGGTATTTCAATTGGCTGGAAAATCTACGGGATTGGAATATTTCCCGCCAAATTGTTTGGGGAATTAGAATTCCTGCCTGGCAATGTAAAGACTGTCATAAAAATCAAAAAGAGAGCGATTCAAAAATTGAAAAATTTAACAATGAAGCTTGGATAATCACAGACGGTAAAGATCCAGATAGGTGTTCAATTTGCAAATCAACCAATCTAAAGCAAGACCCTGACACTTTTGATACTTGGTTTTCTTCAGGTCAATGGCCGTATCTAACGTTAAAGACAACAAAGCTAGGAGATTTTGGGAAGTTTTATCCGACAGATGTTATGGAAACAGCCTATGATATTCTACGCGCTTGGGTTTCTCGAATGGTAATGCTTGGTCTTTATTTAACCGGCGAAGTGCCTTTTAAAAACGTTTTATTTCATGGTCTGGTTAATGATCCATACGGTAAGAAAATGAGTAAATCTAAAGGAAATGTTGTTAACCCTCTGGAATTAATTGATCAATATGGAGCAGATGCGGTGAGATTTGCTCTTATTTATGGAAATGCTACAGGAAATGATCAAAGCCTTTCTTATTCAAAGTTGGACGCAGCCCGTAAATTCACCAATAAGCTTTGGAACATGGCGCGGTTTATTCAAATGAACAAAATTGAGAATTTAAAATTTAAAATTGAAAATTTAGACGTCAAAGAATTAAAGCATATGGCAGTATATAAGACAGACAAAGAGATGGTCGAAAAAATAGAAAAATTAGCACAAGAAATTACAAGACTTTTAGATAAATATGATTTTAACCACGCAGCCCAAAATCTTTATGATTTTGCCTGGCATGATTTTGCCGATAAATATATAGAAGATGTTAAATCTAGAATAGACGAAAATTCCTACATAATTCTTAATTCATCATTCCTAATTCTTTTAAAGCTCTTGCATCCATTTATGCCGTTTGTAACAGAGGAAATATATAAAACATTATGGGAGAGAGAAGACTGCTTAATGGTTAGTAATTGGCCCTCCTTCGCATAAAGCTTCGGATGGGCAAGCCAACAGATGAAAAAGAAGAAAATAAATAAGAAACCTTCGGAATTCCCGAACATTTACCGATTTATTACCGAAAAGGGAATTAATATTTTCAAAAAAAGAACAACGAGCTTGTTAATGTATGTTGTAGTTTATCTAGCAGTGATGGGTATAATCGCTTATCTTAGTTTTAATTTTTATCAAAATTTTAATACTTATCAAAAAGTTTCTTCAGAGAGAACAAAGATTGTCAGTCAAATAAATACTTGGCAAAATATAGTCAAAAAGTACAAGGATTTTAAGGACGGTTATTTGCAAATTGCTCTCTTAGAATATCGTCTAGGGAATTATGATAAAGCTAGATTCTACTGCGACAAAGCACTTCTTTTGGATCCTGAATATTCCGACGCAATTGAATTAAACAGAAAACTAAGAAAGAAATAATTAGCCTTCCTTTTTAGGTTCGCCGGCTGGCGCATTTTCTTTTTTATCTTCACCCTGTCCTTCTTCTTTAGTTTCACCTTCTGCGGTTTCACCCTCAGCTCCTTCAACGGCTTCCGCACCTTCTTCACCTTCTGCGGGGACTTCAGGTTCAGGCTCTTCAACTATTAGTTCGGCAATTTTAGCAACAACTTGTCCGGAATCTGTTAATATGGCAACTTCGGCGGGAGCCTTAAGATCGGCAACTGTGAGTTGTTCTTCAACCGCACTAAGATGTTCTACGTTCACCTCCACGTTTTCCGGAAGCTCTTCGGGAAGAGCTTCTACCTCAACCTCATGCAATATCTCCATTAAAAGACCCAATTTATCTGAGACAGCTTTTGGTTCACCGATAAAAAGAAGGGGAACCATTGTTTTTATTTTTTCACTAAGGTTTACTTTAAAAAAATCTGCATGTAAAGGATCGTTATGATAGTTAGATTGAACACTGTGGATAAGAGCAGGAATTGATTTACCGTCAAATTCTACATCAACTATTCCGGTTGCTCCGACTTCTTTATAGATATGATCAAAATCTTTATATGGCATTTGAACAGAAGCGGATTTTATGCCTTTTCCGTAAATATTTGCCGGGAAAACGCCTTCTTCTCTTAATTTTTTGACCTTTTTTCCTAAAACCGTTCTTTTTGTAACAACCAATTTTGGATGCTTCATAACTAAGATATTTTACAGTAAAGAAATAGGGAATACAAGATGAAAAAGAATCTACGAGTCAAGAATGTTATAATTTAAAAGAAAATGCGTATTTTAGGAGTTGATCCGGGTATTGCCAGAGCAGGTTGGGGAGTAATTGAAGTAAGTCCGCCGGCCGGCGGATTAAAACTTAAAGTTTTAAGTTACGGATGCATCGAAACCGGTAGTAAGGAAAATGTTACTCAGAGACTGGAAAAGATTTGCAACGGTGTGTCAAAGCTTATAAGTGAATATAATACGGAAGAAATGGCAGTTGAAGAGTTATTTTTTAACACTAACGCAAAAACGGCTTTTATAGTTGGGCAGGCAAGGGGTGTAATTATTTTAGCAGGATCAAAAAACAATATTCCTTGCTTTTCCTACACCCCTCTTCAAGTGAAAATTGCAGTTTCCGGTTATGGGAGGGCGGAAAAAAATCAGGTTGGACAAATGGTAAAAACAATACTTTCCCTAAAAGAAATTCCAAAACCGGACGACACAACAGATGCTTTGGCAGTTGCCATAACGCATGCATTCTCCAGGAAAGCCGCACAAAATAGGTAAATTTCTGTGTTATAATCAGAAAGCTTTACGATGGCTCGTAGCGTAAATAAAAAATATGATAGGCTCCTTAAAAGGCACAGTTGAACTGCTTGATAATCCATACACAATAGTTAACGTTGGAGGCGTAGGGTATAGAGTTTTGCTTTATAATTCTCTTTTTTCGGAAATTAAATTAAACGATCAAATAAAGCTTTACACGTATACCCATGTTAAAGAAGATGCCTTGAACCTTTTTGGATTTTTAAGCTTGGAAGATCTTAAGCTTTTCGAAAACTTAATTAGCGTTTCGGGAGTTGGTCCAAAAACCGCGTCAGGTCTTTTTTCTCACGGAACAAGACAAGAAATAATAGAGGCAATTATAAAAGGAAACGTAGATTTTTTTATAAACGTTCCCCGTCTAGGTAAAAAGAATGCTCAAAAAATAATAATTGAGTTAAGAAACAAAATGGGCAGTCTTGAGGATTTGGATCTTTCGGAAGAAAGTCAAAAAATAAAGAGTGAGGTTGTTACCGCACTTAAAAACTTTGGTTTTTCGGCAAAAGAAGCAGTTACTGCTGCAAAAGCGATTAAAGATCAGGGAGAAACAGTCGGGGATAAGATAAAACTTGCCTTAAAACAATTAGGGAAATGAAAAAACAAGAAGAAAAACAAGAAGAAAATCCGTCAGCCGGCGGACCGGAAGAAGAAATATTATTTACTTCGCTTCGTGCTCAAACCTGGAATGACTTTGCCGGACAAAAAAACATTAAAGAATCACTTCGGATTGGAATAACGGCCGCGAAAAAAAGAAAAGAGGCGATAGAGCATATCTTGCTTTATGGCCCCCCCGGTCTTGGAAAAACAACTCTTTCACATTTAATTGCCGGAGAAATGGAAAGTAATATTAGAGTTACCTCAGGACCGGCAATTGAAAGAGCGGGGGATTTAGCATCTATCCTTACTAACCTGGAGCAAGGAGACATCCTTTTTATAGACGAAATTCATCGTTTAAATAAAGTCGTAGAGGAAACTCTTTATCCTGCAATGGAAGACTACGCATTAGACATTGTAATAGGTAAGGGTCCCTCTGCCAGAACTCTGCGGCTTGATCTTCCACATTTTACAATTATCGGGGCAACAACCAGAATTGGTCTTTTGTCTTCTCCTCTTCGTGACCGCTTTGGAGTAATTCACAGATTAAGCTTTTATTCTCCGCAAGAATTGGAATCAATAATTATGAAGGCCGCGAAAAAATTATCAGTTCCGATAGACAGGGGATCAATACTTGAGATTGCCAAAAGAGGAAGGGGAACTCCGAGAATTGCCTTAAAAATTTTAAAAAGAGCTCGTGATTTTGTTCAAGTAAAAGGTGAGGGGAAGATTACGAAAGAGCTTATAAATGCTGCTTTAAAAATGCTTGAGGTAGATGAAGTCGGATTAGATGGTTCGGATAGAAGGTTTATAAAAGCAATAATCGACAAACATGGCGGCGGACCTGTTGGGGTGGAAACAATTGCATCAACAATATCAGAAGACGTTGGAACGATAGAAGAAGTAATAGAGCCGTACTTAATGCAAATTGGATTTATAAAAAAAACAAACCGCGGAAGAGTGGTTACTAAAATTGCTTATCACCATTTTGGTTTAGAAGCCCCAAAGGAAAATAAAAAACAACAAAAATTATTTTAAATTATTTACAGGAGTTTTGAAATCTCATAAAATAAGCTCTTGAGAGATCCCTATTTGTTTCCGAATAAAAAGTAGAAAGATTATATAGGGCAGGACAGTAGTTTGGATTAAAAGTTAAAATCTTTTCATACATTTTTATCTCTTGATCTTTAAGCCCCGCTTTGTTTAAAAAAATTACTGCTTTTATAAGTGAAAAGAAATTATTATCGAGATTTGAAAAGCTTAAGTTGTTAATGTCCATGCCATACTTTGCAATTAATCTTTTATTTTGCATGTTGTCTTTAATAAGAATAATTGAATAATTATCTATGTAAACAATTTTCCACTTTGGGTTTCTAATTATTTTGTAGAGGAATGAATTTGCCCATGGGGTCTGGTCCAAATAGGAAAAAAAGATAGAATTAAAACTATAGCGCTTGTCAACACTGCTAAAGACATTTTCGTCAAACTGCATAGGAATATAAGTATTTTTAAAGAAATCTGCGGGATACTCTCCTGGTCTAGAATCAATAAAAACCCTTACTTTTGGGTAAAAACGGTAATCAAGATAACTTCCGATGTCAAAGTTGTTAAAAAGAGGGTTTTGAAGGTTATTTTTTAAAAAAAAGTCAGCTCCGGCTGTTGCTCCCGGGTCAACTCCAAAACCAAATCCCATTTTAACAGAAACATTAAATATAAGAAAAATTAATACAATAGGTAAAAGAATGTAGGATAGTTTCCTAATATTATTAGAAAGTTTATTTAAGATAAATGAATAGTTATAAACAAATGCAGAAATTGTTCCAAAAACAAACAAAGGAAAATTTCTTATAGCGCTTGCCGCAAGATAAGTAAAGAAAACAGAAAGAAAAAAATCAACAAGCCTTGTTTTCTTAAGAAGAATTAAAAAGCTAGATAGTAACAAAAATGATGAAAGGGCAAAAAAGATAATTGTTTGTTTTTGAAAAAGCTGCCAAAGAAAAAAGATATTTTGATTTTCCTCAATTGCATATCCGTAATTTTGTTGAAAAAATAAAGGATAAGCTGCTCCTGTTATTCCATTGGGATTTATTAGACTAGCAATAAATGAAAGAAAAAAAACAACTCCGAGGGTCTTTGTTTTTTTAGAAAATGGTTTTTTTCTTTCCAAAATTATATTTTCAAGAAGAAAGAAAAATAATAGCCCGCTGCCAACAATAAAATAAATATGCATATTAACCCAGAGGATTTCTATCAAAGGTAATAAAAAAATCCATTTAGTATATTTTTCTCTATATTTATAAAGAATTACTAAAAAGACAGACAAGAATAAAAAGCTAAATATCTCCGGGCGGATGTCCGTTCGCTCAAAAAGAATTAATAGATAAAGAATGGAGCCAGTAGAAAGAGCCAAAAAATCGGTTTTTTTAAAAAGCTTAAAAAACAATAATCCAAAAGATATAGCAACAATAATTGTAGAAAAAATTAATAACCCGTTAAAACCGATAAATTTAAAAACCACAAAAAGAATTACTTCCGAAAGCCAATGTAAATTTATAAAAGGGAAGTCAGGATAAGTATAGGAAAAAAGATTTGTTTTAGGAACGTTTAAGGTTTTTAAAATAATATCCCCTAATAAAAAATGTCTTCCTAGATCTTGAGTAATTGAGATTATTGGATGAAAAAAACCAACGAACAAAAGAGAAGCTATTAAAAAGGAAACACCAAATTTATAGAGCTTCATAATAATTCTTCCGTCCTTGGCCGATATTGCAAGGCTTCTGCGATGTGAATTGCTTTAATCTCTTTTATCTGTTCTAAATCTGCGATAGTTCTTGCGAGTCTTAAAATCCGGTAGTAGCTTCTTGCAGATAGTTTTAATTTGGAAACGGCAAGTTTTAGTAAAGAAATAGAATCTTCTTCCAGCTTACAAAATTGCTTAATATCTTTATTACTTAGTTCGGCGTTGGTAGCAATTTTTTTTCCTTTAAACCTTTTTAATTGCATATTTCGTGCCATCTGGACTCTTTTTCTTATTTTTTCAGAAATTTCGCCGGATATCTTTTCTTGAGACGTTAATTTTTCTATTTTAACTGCAGGAACTTCAAGGTGAATATCAATTCTATCAAGCATTGGTCCTGAAACCCTTTTTTGATACTTTGCTATTTGTCCTAAGCCGCATTTACAGCTTCTTGTTTTGTCTCCGTAGTATCCGCATGGGCATGGGTTTTGGGCGGCAACAAGCATAAATTTAGATGGGAAAGTAATCCTGCCATGAGCTCTGGAAATTGCAACAGTACCATCCTCCATGGGTTGTCTTAGTGCTTCTAGAACATGTCTGGGAAATTCCGGAAATTCGTCTAAAAATAAAACGCCACGGTGGGCAAGAGAGATCTCTCCCGGTTTTGGAGTAGCGCTTCCGCCAATTAAACCAACGTGAGAAGTTGTGTGATGAGGATTTCTAAACGGTCGTTTAGTAATTATAGAATCTTTATCTAAGAGTCCGGATATACTATAAATTTTTGTTACTTCAAGCGCCTCTTCTAAACTTAATTTCGGCAAGATAGAAGGAAGTGTTTTGGCAATTAAGGTTTTCCCCGCGCCGGGAGGGCCTTTAAGTAAAATATTGTGACCTCCGGCTGCAGCAATTTCCATAGCCCGTTTTACCTGTTCTTGTCCCTGAATTTCTGCCATATCAAATTCAAAAAGTTCTTCTTTATTGTAGTTATCTAGTTTTGTATGTTTTTGAGGTAATATTAATTTTTGACTATTAAGATGGTAAAAAAGAGAAATTAAAGAATCAATCGGAAAAACTTCCAGTCCGCTTATAATAGCTGCTTCTTTAGCATTTACCTCGGGTAAAAAAACTCTTTTAATTTTTTTCTCCTTAGACATTATTACAACCGGCAAAACTCCATTTGTATGTCTTAATTTTCCGTCCAGAGCAAGTTCTCCAATAAAGACAGCATCGGATATTTCTGCTTTAAGTTGTCCGGAGGCAAGTAAAATTCCAAGCGCAATTGGGAGATCATAAGAAGGACCTTCTTTAGGAAGATCTGCCGGGGCAAGGTTCACGGTTATTCTTTTGGCAGGAAAATCGCAACCTACATTTTTTATTGCAGAACGTACTCTTTCGCGTGCTTCCTCAACGGCTTTATTAGGCAGTCCGACAATTGTAAAAGAAGGAAGTCCTTGAGAAGCAATATCTACCTCTACTTCAATCGGAACTGCATCCAAACCAATTACGGCAGCAGAATTTACTTTTGCAAGCATAAAAATATAATAGCAGTTTTTAAGAGATTATTGACAAGAAAAGGTAAAAACGTTAAAGTAAGATATGGAACCACATAAAACGCATTTCCCTCTAAGTTTGACCTTTGACGATGTTTTACTCCTTCCAAATTATGCCGATTTTTCCCGTTCCGAAATAGACCTTTGTACAAGTTTTACAAAAAGAATAAAGTTAAAAATTCCCTTTGTTTCCTCGCCAATGGATACTGTTACAGAAAGCAAACTGGCAATTGAGCTTGCAAAACATGGGGGAATTGGAATTATCCACCGTAATTTAACATTTCAAGCTCAAGCATCAGAAATTAAGAAAGTTAAAAAAACCCGCTCGGCAAATTCAGGGCAAAAACTCCCGGTTGGGGCAGCTATTGGAGCAAGTAAAGGATTTGAAGAGAGAGTTAATGTATTAGTAAAAGCAGGTGTAGATGTGGTTGTCGTAGATTCAGCTCATGGTTATTCAAAAGGAGTAATAGACACAGTTAAATATGTTAAAAGAAAATATCCCAAACTGGAAGTAGTTGCCGGAAATATTGCAACCTATGATGGAGCAATTGCTTTAATAAAAGCAGGAGCGGATGGATTAAGAGTTGGAATGGGACCCGGGGCAATTTGTACAACGAGAATGATATCCGGTATGGGAGTTCCTCAGGTTACAGCAATTCTGGAAACCGTAAGAGCAGCAAAAAAGTTTAAAATACCGGTTATAGCAGATGGGGGAATTAAATACTCAGGAGATGTAACAAAAGCTTTGGCAGCCGGAGCATCAAGCGTAATGATGGGAAGTTTTTTTGCAGCAGCTGAAGAGTCTCCCGGTAAAACAATTAGGTTAACGAAAAACGAGGTTCCGCATCGATTTCAGAGCATTTTTAATCATACTCACGATACTTATCTATTTAAAGAGTACCGCGGAATGGGATCAATTGCCGCGATGAAAAAAGGGACAAAAATAAAATCAGAAGATGAATTTCATGGCAAAAATTACAAAGATAAAATTTTAATTGCAGAGGGAGTGGAAGGAATGGTGCCGGTTAAAGGAGCAGCAAGGGAATTATTAGATCAGGCAGTCGGCGGGGTAAAATCGGGAATGTATTATGTCGGTGCCAAAAATTTAAAAGAGCTTTGGCAAAAAGCAAAATTTATTCAGATTACTCAGGCTTCTCTTACGGAAAGCCATCCGCATAGTATCTTTATTACAAACCCGGGTAAAAACTATTCCTAGATTTATGATTTAAGACTTAAGACGTAAAACGGATCATTTATCCTTTTCACTTTTAACTAATTTTATGATTTATTTAGTTGATTTTGGATCACAAATTACGCATCTAATTTCAAGAAGAGTAATGTCGCAAGGCGCATCTGTAAAAATTATTTTGCCAAAAGATGCGGTATCTCTTTCAAAAAAACAAAAACCTTCGGGAATTATCTTATCGGGAGGTCCCGCAAGTGTTTACGAAAAAAATGCCCCTACTATAGATCCGTCAATATTTAATTTAGGAATTCCTGTTTTGGGAATTTGTTACGGTCTTCAGCTGACGGTAAAGCTTTTGGGAGGAAAAGTAATCTCGGGAAAAAAAGAATACGGACCCGCCATATTAGAATTAGGAATTAAGAATTTAGAATTAAGAATTACAAAGGATTTGCCGCAGAGGTTCACGGTTTGGATGAGTCACGGAGATGAAGTAGTTTCTTTGCCAAACGGATTTGAAATTCTTGGTTCAACAGAGCATGTTAGAGTCGGTTTTGTTGTTGATAAAAAAAGAAAGATTTATGGAGTTCAATTTCATCCGGAAGCAGATCATACGGAATTTGGAGATGAAGTATTAAAAAACTTTATTGATATTTGTGAGGCAAAGAAAATAGAAAAAACAGAAATAAATATAAAAGAGATAGAAGAAAAGATAAAAAAAATTGCCGGAGATCAATATGTTTTGGGTGCTGTTTCCGGAGGGGTTGACTCAACTGTTTCGGCAGTCTTAACAGCAAAAGCGATTGGGAATAAATTTGTGCCAATATATGTTGATAATGGATTAATGCGTGAAGGAACAAAAGACCATGTTAAAAAAATCTTTGCCCATATAGGAATTAAAGTTGATATTATAAATGCTCAAGAAGAAACACTCAGAAAATTAAAAGGAGTTATAGATCCTGAGAAAAAAAGAAAAATCATCGGCAATCTTTACATTGAGCTTTTTGAAAGGGAAATGACGAAGTTAATTAAAAGCGGGAAAAGAGTCGGGTTTTTAATGCAGGGGACAATTTACTCAGATGTTATAGAAAGTAAGGGAACCAAAAACTCGGCAAAAATTAAAAGCCATCATAATGTTGGAGGATTACCCAAAAACATGAAACTTCAGTTAATTGAGCCGGTTAGAACCTTTTATAAAGATGAAGTAAGGGAAATCGGAAGACGATTGGGTTTGCCTGATGACTTTATTCATCAACAGCCTTTTCCCGGACCGGGATATGCGGTAAGGATTAGGGGAGAGGTCGCACAAGAGAGGCTCGAAAATGAAAAAATTGCAGACAAAATAGTAATAGAAGAATTGAAGAATGCAGGAATGCTTAATAAAGTATTTCAGTCATTCCCTGTTATGTCCGGAGCAGAGTCCACGGCAGTTAAAGGAGATGGTAGAAATTTTGGAGAAGTTGTTGCGCTTCGGATTATTGAGTCAAAAGATATTATGACCTCTACTTGGGCAAGACTTCCTTATGATTTATTGCAAAAAATCTCATCCCGTATTGTTAACGAAGTCCCTGGAATATCCAGGGTAGTTTACGACATTACTACTAAACCACCTGCAACCATAGAGTGGGAATAGTTATCTTAAATCGAGGCTTTTGCCTTCGTAAATTATATTCTTCTGCTTTATTAACACTTGCTTTTTGCCCCTTTTTACAAAACCGGCATTTATTGCTTTAAATTTATTCTTGGTAATAATTTTTAAGGTTTTTTCTACCTCTTTTTCGGGAACGAAAATTGTAAAATCCTGCCCCATGTTATATGTTTCGTACATGTCGTAATCGGATAAATTTGCCTGTTTTTGAATAAAATTAAAAACCTCTTGGGGAGGAAAAATTTTCTCTAAAACATAAGTTAATTCAGGTTTACCGCGCATAATTTTTCTTAAACCATGTCCTGTTATATTTGCTAAATAATGAAGGTCAATATTTTCTTTTTGTAAATTTTTAATCAGTTTTGCATAAATATTACTTTTGCTTAAAATTCCATCTCCAAACATTTTCTTATTTTTCATTTTTGTTGCAAATCCTTTTGAAAGTTTTTGAGCAATAACACGGGTTAAAGAGATTCCATTGACATTTATACCGTTGCTTTTTATTAAGATAATTCTGTCATTTGGTTTAATCTTTTTGTCGGAGATTAAATTCTTTTTTTCCTTGATTATTCCAACCGCAGATCCTCCAAGGTCGATTGCTTTTTGCTCAATAATATTTTTAAGAGCCGGAGTTTCTCCACCTCCCCAAGTAGCTTCTGCTAAATCGCACCCTTTTTTCCATCCCAAAACAAGCTTTTTAATTCTTCTTGAATTTTTATACCAATTATTATTTCCTACAGCCCAGTATGCGTGAACAACCAGAGGAGTCGCTCCAACAGTAAGCAAATCATTAACAATTGCTGCAATAGTGTCGTGACCGATTATTTCGTAATAAGATTTTTTTGTAAGTTCTTCCATTGCGTCTGCAACTAAATTCTTTGTTCCTAATCCTTCAATTACAGAAGCCATTAATACATTTCCCTGTTTCCAAACAAATGCAGACTCTCCCCGGCTATCAGAGATCTCGCTATAACCATTGCTAATTAAATTACCCGAGGTTTTTTTAGAAGATTTTTGTGCAAGCTTTTTTACAGGATCAAGAATATCATAATTTACTCCGGAGTCTGAATATTTAATTTTTTTCATTTAAAATAATTTACAGCATTTTTAAATATTTTTAATCCCGGTCCGTATTTCCCAATTGTTTTTTTATTTCTTTTACTAACTTCTTTTAAATATGTCCAATGGGGAAGTTGGGTAAAAAATATTGCTCTTTCCGGATGAGGCATTATTCCTAATATTTTCCCCGTTTTGTCCGTAATTGCAGCAATGTCCCCAAGTGCGCCGTTAGGATTAGGTTTAAGATCTTGAAATTTACAAATTTCTCCTTCAAAATATTTCGCCGCAATTAAGTTTTGCTCTTTTATCTTTTTTATTATTTCCTTCGGAGCGTAAAATCTTCCCTCTCCATGCGCAATTGGCAAAGAAATTTCTTTTATTCCTTTAAGCCAGGGGCTTTTATTTTCTATTTTTAAATCAACCCATCGTACGGTATATCTGGTATTGTCATTTATCAAAAGAGCAACTTCTCTATTGCCAAATTGTCTGTCAATTGCCGGTAATAACCCAAGGTTTACTATTATTTGAAAGCCATTACATATGCCAATAATTAATTTATCTTCCTCAAGGAATTTTTCTAAATCTTTCCATAAATGATTTCTAATTTTACTCGCAAATGCGTTTCCCGATCCTGTATCGTCTCCATAAGCGAATCCTCCCGGAAGGGCAAGGATTTGGTAATCTTTTATTTTTTTAATGCCATTAATTAAATCATTAATATGAATTATCTCTGCGGTTGCTCCAGCCAGCTCAAATGCATATTTTGTTTCCTTTTCACAGTTTAATCCGTATCCGGAAAAAACTAAAACTTTTGGTTTTTTCATAATTAATATCCCTTAAAACTAGATTTATAAATATCTAAACAATTTTTAACAGTAGTTCTAATAATTTCTTTATCATTTAGACCTTTTATGATAAATTCGTTATTTTTTCCGACTTTACCAATTTGAGCTAAATCATGTTTCTTCATGATTTCTTCAAATTTAATTTTATTTTTTGGCGCAATAGTTACAATTATTCTTCCTTGGAATTCGGAAAATAAGGCAAAATCGTCTCTGGTTAATTCCCCCCTCATTTTTCTAATAGACACTTCTATTCCAAGCATTCCTGCCATAGCCATTTTTGCCAAAGCTACCCCAACCCCACCTCTTGTAACCGCAATTCCCGAAGCAATAATACCTTTTTTAGATGCTTTATGAAAATCTTTATACATCGCTCTATTTTTAAAAGCATCTATCCCGGGGATCTTTCCTCCTTTAACTTTTAATTGCCCAAAATATTCAGATCCACCTAAATCTTCCTGGGTTTTACCAATTAAATAAATTAAATCTCCCGGAATTTTTACATCAATTGAATTTATTTTTAATACGTCGTTAGTAACACCAATAGACGATATTAAAAGAGTAGGAGGAACAGAGATTTTAATTTCTTTCCCTTTTTCGTTATACCCCTTAAAGTCATTAAACATGCTGTCCTTCCCGGATATAAAAGGGGTTTCAAAAATTTTAGCAAAATCATAACAAGCTCTTGCCGTTTCTTTTAATTGCCAAAGTCTTTCGGGATCGTTTGAGCTACACCAGCAAAAATTATCTAAGATTGCAATCTTATCAATATCTCCGCCTGCTACAATAATATTTCTAATTGCAGTGTCAATACTTGCTCCCGCCATATTATAAGGATCAATTTCCGAATAGGTTGGGTAGAGTCCTTGGGAAAGAATAACGCCTTTTTTAGAGCCTAGAACAGGTGCAATTATAGACGATTCGTTATTTATTCGTCCCTTTCCAATTAGAGGTTTTAATACCGAACTTGCTTGTACTTCATGGTCGTATTGGGAAGAGATAAATTCAAAACTTGCATTATTTAAGCGTTTAAGCATCTTAAAAAATATTTCTTGAATATTTTTTTGCTTTGGTACATTTATTTTTTTAAGATTTTTTTTAGGTTCTTTAGTTTTTATTATTCGGTGCGGCAAGCCGTTATGTAGAAAATCCATGTCAACTTCCATAATAGGTTGGTTGTTATAATTAACTCTACAAATCCCGGAATTGTTAAATTCTCCAATAATTGTTGCTTCTACACCACGTCTTTCCATAAGTTTTGAAAAATCCTTCCAATTTTTCTTAGGAATTGAGAGAGTCATTCTCTCTTGGGATTCAGAAATCCAGATTTTCCATGGTTCAAGTCCGGGATATTTAAGCGGAACTTTATCTAAATCTACTTCACACCCACCTGATTCTTTTGCCATTTCCGCAACAGAACAAGAAATTCCCCCTGCACCATTATCGGTAATACTGCTGTATAAATTCATTTCCCTTGCTTCTTTAACAATTGCATCACTTAGTTTTTTCTGAGTGATAGGATCTCCGATCTGAACAGCAGTTGCAGGACTTCCACTGTCAAGGGCTTCCGAAGAAAAAGTTGCACCATGAATACCGTCTTGTCCCACTCTTCCGCCAACAACAACAATATAGTCTCCTTTTTTAGCCGCTTTTTTGCAGGAATTTTTACCGTTGATCCTTTTAGGAATTAAACCCACTGTTCCTACAAACACTAATGGTTTTCCCTGGTACCGTTCGTTAAAAAAAACAAACCCTTGGGGAGTAGGAATTCCGGAGCAATTCCCTCCGACATTAACCCCTTCAATAACTCCATCTAAAATTCTTCTTGGGTTCAATTGCTTTTGGGTTAGAATTTTATCTCGATACAAAACCTTTTTAGTATTTGGATCAGCGAAACAGTATCCAAATATGTTTGCGATTGGTTTTGCTCCTAGTCCAAAACCGATTGCATCCCGGTTTACTCCAACAATTCCTGTTATCGCTCCGCCAAATGGATCTAGAGCTGATGGACTATTATGAGTTTCTGCTTTATGGGTTATTAAATATTTTTCGTTAAATTCGATAGCTCCGGAATTATCAGTAAAAACAGAATAACAAAAATCCTTTTTACCTTTTTTCTTTCTAATCTCTTCAGTTGCCTTTCTAATATATGTTTTAAAAAGTCCTTTTTGAATTTCATCAATCTGATCGGCAAAAATTGTATGCTTGCAATGTTCAGACCATGTTTGGGCTATAGATTCTATTTCAATATCAGTTGGTTTTCTGCCGATTTTTTTAAAATACTCTTGAATTGCTTTCATATATTCAAGACTTAAGGCAAGAGGTCCACGTCTTGTCCCATCTTTATTTTCTATTCCTGATTTTCCAATTTTTATTAATTCTTCGTCGGAAATATTTAAGTTAATGTCGTCAACTTTTAATTTATTTTGTAAATTTACTCTTGGAACAATTTTATCCATGTCCCCATTTTTTTTAAATGAAGAAAAGCTTTTAACATGGACTCTTTGAATAAGAGGATTTATTAATGATAGGGAAATTTCTTCAACTTCTCTTTTACCAAGAGAACCTTTGATTAAAAGTAATTGCGAAGAATAAACGCCTTCTTTTTGCGAGAAATTAATTTTTAAAAGATCTTCAATTATTTCTTTAGTGGTATTTGCAACGTTATCGGTAACTCCGGGTAAAAATCCAATTTCAATTGCCCAGTCAAATTTATATGGAATAATGTTGTTTACAAAAGCTTCTTGGTTAACGGGATTATGAAGAGAGATCGTAATTTTTTCAAGTTCTTTAGTTCCAAAGTTTTTCTCAATGGTATAAACATCTGTTAAGAAGACATTTTCTATTTTTCCTTTATACCCAAAGCTTTCTAATTTTCTCTTTTTAGCAATTGCTCTTGGATCGGGAATTTTTGAAATAATTTCAATTCTTGTAACCATTTGTGTGGGACAGCTCAAATATTGTAAATGTATTTTTAAGAAACTTCAAGAACTTTTATTAGTGCAGATTAAAAAGAAAAAAATTGTTTTAAATTTTTGACAACTCTTTTATCAACTTCTCCAGATATGTCTCCTTTAAATTTTTTGCCGGTAATCATTTCATAGATTTTCTGATAGCGCTGACTCACTTTAACTACAAATTCATCCGGCATTTTCGGCGGCTTTCCTTCTCCTGAAAATCCATGTTCTTTAAACCAGATTCTTAAAAATTCTTTGTCAAAATTTTCCGGCTCCAGTCCCTTTTTAAATCTTTCTTTATAAGAATCTTTTTTCCAAAATCGGGAAGAATCCGGAGTATGAATTTCATCAATTAACATTAATTTATTTTTATAAAGACCAAATTCATATTTTGTATCAACTAAAATAATTCCTGCTTTGGTGCAGACTTTTGTCCCCGTTTCAAAAAGAGCAAGAGAAACTTTTTCCATCTGTTTATAAAGTTTTTCCGGCAGTAATTTGCTTTTTATAATATCTTTTCTGGTTAATTTTTCATCATGTTTACCAATATCTGCTTTAGTAGTTGGGGTAATAATAGGTTCTTGCATCTTTTGGTTTTTCTTCATGCCATTTGGGAATTTGATTCCATAAATTATCCTTTCTCCTTTTTCATATGCAGTCCATGTGGAAGTGGAAGTAACACCAGTTAAATATCCTCTAACAACCATCTCAACCGGAATTAACTGACACTCCCTAACGACCATTGTGTTTGGATCAGGAGTTGCAATTAAATGATTGGTAACAATTTTTTTTGTTTTATCAAACCAGAATTCACTTAACTGGGTTAAAACTTGGCCTTTAAAAGGAATATGTCCTAATATGCGATCAAAAGCAGATTGCCTATCGGTTGTAATAATTATTCTTTTATCAGCTACGATATGAACATCTCTAACTTTGCCTTGTATTTTTTTCCCAAACTTTGTAGGAAGATTAACTGTTTTTAAAACGTTTGGAATATTCTCGACGATTTTTTGCTTACTAACCATATTTAAATTTTAAATTTTCAATTACTGCTGTTCCAAATATTTTTTCCAGCCGATTTTTTTAAGTTTTGCGGACTTTTTAATAACGTCGTCACTTAAACCATTTTTATATTCAACAATTTTTTTCTCCAGTTTTTTATCAGCAATTGCCAAAATTTGGATTGCCAAAAGAGCTGCGTTTTTTGCGCCGTCAATTCCAACTGTTGCAACCGGAATTCCCGGTGGCATTTGGACAACCGAATAAAGGGCGTCAACCCCGTTGAGAGCACCGCTTTTTAAGGGGACTCCTATTACAGGAAGTGGAAAGTGTGCAGCAATAACCCCTGCTAAATGAGCGGCAAGTCCTGCTGCCGCGATAATTACTTTAACTCCGGATTTATTATATTTTTCTACATTTTTAATTGTTAACTGTGGGGATCTATGAGCGGAAGAAAAGGTTATTTCGTATGGAATATTAAATTCCTCAAAAATTTTTAGGGTTTCCGACATTACGGGTAGATCGGAGTCGGAACCTAAAATTACTGCAATAACTGGTTGGTCCATAGCCTTGTAATGTGTTTTTACAACTTTTTTTATTTCAGTGCAAGAGCTAATTTAGAGGACAGTTCTATTTAATTTTTTTAAAAATCTTTTTGTTCTTTCTTTAGCGTTACCAATATGTTTTTTTGGATTAAAATAATTTTTTATTTTATCTGCAGGAATAAATTTTATTACCCTTTTATCTTTTATTAATAGTTCTATTAAGTTGTTCTTTTTTCCTAGGAATACATTCTCCCAAGCAAGCATGGAATTTTCTCTAATAACTTCATGCATTTCTTGCCTGTTTGCGCCTTTTTTAACAAGTTCCATCATTAAACTTTCCGTGCAAGAGAAAATTCCGTATTTTTGTAAATTTACATCGATAACTTTTTCAAAAATGACTAAGTCTTTAATAATTGCGTTAGTCGTTTTAATACATTCATCAATTGCCAAAAACCCTTCCGGCAAAAATGTTCTTCTGTTTGCCGAGTCATCAAGAGTCCTTTCTAAAAGACTCATTGCGGGATTAGACCAAGCGGTATTTAAATATGATGCAACCAAACGGCAAATTGAACAAACCTTCTCCGCTTTATCCGGATTTTTTTTAAAAGGCATTGCGGATGAACCAACTCTTTTTGCGCTTCTTGGCTCGCTCCATTCGCCAAAGTTTGGGGATTGCATAATCCTTAAGTCAAAATTAAATTTATGCAAAGTTGCCGCAATATTTGCCAAGGTTTCAATTATTATTAAATCAATTTTTCGGGGATAGGTTTGCCCGGATACATCAACCGGATCCAGATCTAAGCCGTTCATTATTTCCTTTTCCAAATAAAAGGAATCAAACTTTTTATCGCTTAACAATCCCTCGTAACTTGCCGCAGTGCCAACAGCCCCCTTAATGCCTTTGCCTTTTATAAACGGTTCTATTTTTTCCAAAAACTCTAAATCCCATAAAAGATCTTGAGTATAAAGAGCTAACCTGTAGCCGAGTGTTGTCGGTTCTGCCGGCTGAAGATGTGTATATCCCATGCAAACAACATTTTGATTTTTTTTAATTTGTACGGAAAAACTTTTTATTAATTCTTTAAGATTTTTTTTAGTTAAACTAACAGCTTGTTTTATTTGGTAAATTTCTGCGTTATCAATAATATCAGTTGAAGTTGCTCCGAGGTGGATTTTTCCTCCGCCTATTTTGCACTGTTCGGAATAAGTTTTTATTTCCGCCATTACGTCGTGGTAAATTTCTTTTTCTATTTTATGAGCTCTTTCAATGTCAATATCATTTTGATGCTTAATAATATCGTCCAGTTCTCCTTTAGAAACTAAGCCTACTTTGTTTTGTGCCTTGGCAAGTTCTGCCCAAACTTTACGCCAGGTTTTTCTTCTGTTTGCTTCCGACCAGATTTGGCGCATTTCATCTGTTCCATACCTCCAGGAAAAAGGGGAAAGATAAGTATCAAAGTTTAGTTTAGTCATAGAAAGTATTATAGAACAAATTTTTCAATAACGTGAGCAACTCCGTCTTCTTCAACAGATGGGGCAATATAATCGGCAATTTCTTTTAACTCGGGAACCGCATTCCCCATTGCGATTCTAAATCCTGCTGCCATAAAAAGGGGAAAATCATTGTGTCCGTCTCCTACAACAATAATGTCGTGTGTATTTATATTTAGATACTTGGCAAGTTCTAAGATTGCATATTGTTTCGTTGCCCTTACGTGAGATGCTAAAAGTGCTTCCGTTCCTTTTTTCCATCCTGGAATTTTATGAACAGCAATAGATGGTAAATGAGATATTGCAGTAATTGCCAGGTCTGCTTTGCTTGATTCTAAACGCAGGCCGAAAACATTAAATGGTTGTTTTGGAATATATTTTTTTGTAAACTTAATGTCTTTCTCGCCATCTTGAATATAAACGGGAATTTTTAATTTCCTAAAAGATAGACAAGTTTCAATAACATCTTTTTTGTCAATTAACTGCTCATAAATGACTTCTTTTGTTGCGATATCAATAATTTGAGCGCCATTATTTATGATAATCGGTCCGGATAATTTTAAGAGTTCAACGATTCGTGATAACATGAAATAAGGCCTGCCGGAAGCAATTCCAATATGAATTTTTTCACGTGCTTTATTGATAGCTTCAATTACTTTTTTGGAAGGCATTCCATCTTCTGCGTTGGGGACTAATGTGCCATCGACATCAAAAATTATGGTCTTATATTTTTTTCTAAATTTTGATGATTTCATCACGTTTTTGTCCATTTGAAATATAGGTAATTTTTACACCAATAAGTTTTTCAATTTCTTTTAAGTATTCTTTTGTTTCTTTAGGAAGGTCTGCATATTTTGTAAGCCCTGCGGTTTTTTTACTCCAACCCTTCATTGTTTTATAAACAGGTTTTACTTTTGTTAAAAATAAAGCATCTCCGTTATAGTAGTTAACTTTTTTACCGTTTAATAAATAATGCGTGCAAATTTTAATTTCTTTGAATTGATCCAAAATATCCAGCTTAGTAATGGCTACTTCGGTAAAACCGTTAATTTCCGCTGCAAATCTAATTAATTCCGCATCAAACCAACCGCATCTTCTTGGTCTACCTGTTGTTGCTCCAAATTCAGCTCCTACTGCTCTTAATTTTTCTCCATCTTTATCAAAAAGTTCTGTGGGAAAAGGACCTTCTCCAACCCTTGTGGTATAAGCTTTTACAACTCCAACAATTTTATCTATCTTTTTAGGAGAAATTCCTGCACCTGCATTTACTCCGCCGGCAACTACGGTGGAAGCAGTTACATAAGGATAAGTTCCCCAATCGTTATCCAGAAAGACTCCCTGAGCGCCTTCAAGTAAAATTTTGCTTTTATCCTTAATTGCTTTTTGAATTAAAGAATATGTTTCTCCCAAATAGGGTTTAATAAGATTAAGATAAGCAAAATATTTTTTTTCTATCTCCATTTGCACAAGGGGTTTTTCTCCAAGAGCTTTTAATATTTTATTTTTAACTCTTAGTTGAACTTCTAATTTTTCGGAAAATTTCTTTTTGTCTAATAAATCCAATATGCGAATTCCGTTATAGCTTACTTTATCTGCGTACGTTGGTCCGATACCTCTCCCCGTAGTTCCGGTTTTAGCTTTTCCTTTTACTTCTTCCAAAAGTTTATCTAATAATTTGTGATAGGGCATAATCAAATGACAGCGTGTAGAAATAAAAAGCCTATTTTTTAAATTAATCTTTGCTTTTTTAAGCATTTCGATTTCCGCAGTTAAAACTTCAAGATCAAGAATAACGCCGTTAGAAATTATAGCTTTTGTTTTGTTATGGAAAATTCCGCAGGGGATAAGATGCATTGCAAATTTACCATAATTATTTAAAATTGTGTGGCCTGCGTTGTTTCCTCCGTGGAATCTTACGGTAAAATCTGAGCTTTCAGAGAGGTAGTCAATTATTTTTCCTTTTCCCTCATCTCCCCATTGGGAACCGATAACCAATGTTATAGCCATATAGCCTTTGGTATTGTAAATCATTAAGACAGAAGAAACAAGAGACAAGAAACAAGAAATTATTCGTATTGCTTATTTCTTTTTGCTTGTTACTTACGCCAGTGATACAATATGCCCACCATGGATCAGGTTGCGCAAATTAGAGAAAAAATAGACATAGTCTCCTATATTTCGGAATTTATAACCCTAAAAAAAGCAGGTCGTAATTTTAAAGCAAATTGTCCGTTTCATAACGAAAAATCTCCTTCTTTTGTAGTTTCTCCGGAAAGACAAATTTGGCATTGTTTTGGATGCGGTAAGGGAGGAGATTGCTTTTCCTTTTTAATGGAATATGATCATTTGGAATTTCCGGAAGCTCTAAGAATTTTAGGAAAAAAAGTTGGAATAGAAATAAAAGAAATGCCGGGAACTCCAAGTTTTTCTCAGAAAGAAAAAATTTATAAAATAAACAAAGAATCTGCAAGATTTTATAACTATATTTTAACAAAGCACGTAATCGGCAAAAAGGCACTTAACTATTTAATAGAAAAGAGAAAAATGACACCTGCTTTAATAGAAACCTACCAAATTGGTTTTTCGCCAACAATCGGTAGTGCCCTTTCTAATTATTTAATAAATAAAAAAAAGCATAATAAAAAAGATCTATTTGACGCAGGAATTATCTTTGAAAGAAACGGACGGGCGTTTGATTTTTTTAAGGGAAGAATTATGTTTCCGCTAGAAGATCAGCACTCAAATATTGCTGCCTTTTCCGGAAGAATTTTAGAAGACAAAAGTCCGCTGGATTTCGGGGGACCAAAATATATAAACACAAGGGACACAATTGTTTACCATAAGGGAAGCCAATTCTTTGGTTTAAATGCGGCAAAAGAGGAGATAAAAAGCAAAGAACAAGCTATTTTAGTAGAAGGAGAATTTGATGTAATATCCGCTTTTAAGGAAGGAATTAAAAATGTAGTTGCCGTTAAGGGAACCGCTTTAACCGAAAATCAGGTTTCCCTTTTATCCCGTTTTACGCCGAAAGTAACATTATGTTTAGATAAGGACAATGCCGGTTTTGAGGCGGTTAAAAGAAGCCTTGCGGCTTTAGAAAAAAGAGGTCTTTTAACTACGGTTATAATTCCAAATGGTAAAGATCCGGATGAGGCAATTAAAAACGACCCTTACGCTTTTAAAAAGGCGGTTAAAAACGACATCGGAGTTTACGATTATTTGCTAGCTAAATCTCTTGACAAAAATAATAAAGGCGATGCATTTGGAAAGAGAAAAATAACCGATGAACTCCTGCCGATGTTTGCCCAAATAACAAACGAAGTTCTAAAAGAACATTATTTAAAGGAGTTAAGCAGGGAAATAGATACATCCTATGATAGTTTGCAAAAAGAGGTAGAAAAAATACAAACAGGAAAAGAAAGAGACAAAATTTTATCTCCCCAAAAAGAAAAAAGAAACAGAAGGGAAATAATGGAAGAATATTTAACAGCTTTAATAATTCAAGCAGAGGATTTAAAAAATGTTTTGGAAAAAGATTTAGGAGAGCTTAATAAATATAACTTTTTCATCCCGGCAAATAAAAAAATAGTTGAAAGCTTAATAAAATACGCAAAAGAAGAAAATATACCAGATATTAAAAAGTTTACAAAGACTTTGGCTAAAGAATTAACAAACATTTTTGATACCTGTTATCTTCTTCCTTTGCCAAAATTCGAAAGTAAAGAAAAATATTCTAAAGAAATTAAAAAAGTAATAAAAGAACTAACAGAAATTCATGCAAGGGAAAGAATAAAGGAAATTAAAGAATTAATTAAAGGAAAAGAAGGCAAAAATGATGAAGAAGAGTTGGGAGTCTTAAAGAAAGAATTTTTAGAACTTTTGTCATTTCTTCCAAAATCAGTAAAACTCTAGGGTTTAAGGCGAATTTGTGCTAAAATAGAGGTTGAATAGATATGAAACAAAAAAAACAAAGTTTAGTTGCGGAAATTGTTTTGTCTGCAAAAAAGAGGGGATATATAACCCAAGAAGAAATTCTGTCTATTTTTCCCCGTCCTGAAAACCACATAGTAGAGTTGGATGAACTATACAATAAATTATTAAGCAGCGAAATCGATGTTTTTGAATCGGTCGTTGCAGATCAAGACACAGATAAGCCAATAGAAGTTTTAGAAAAAGAACTGGAAGCATTGACTGTTTTAACAGAGGGTACAGTTTCAGATCCCGTAAGGATGTATCTTAAAGAAATCGGTAGAATTCCGCTTTTAACCTTTGAGCAAGAAATATCTTTGGCAAAAAGAGTGGAAAAAAGTGACGAAGAAGCAAAGAATATTTTAGTAAATTCTAATCTCCGTTTGGTAGTATCTATTGCTAAAAAATATGTAGGACGCGGCTTAACTCTTTTGGATTTAATTCAGGAGGGCAATCAGGGACTAATTAGAGCAGTAGAAAAATACGACTGGAGACGCGGATATAAATTTTCAACATATGCTACATGGTGGATTAGACAATCTATAACACGGGCGATTGCGGATCAGGCAAGAACAATTAGAATTCCTGTCCATATGGTAGAAAATATTAATCGTTTTTTGCGCTCTTCGCGAAAACTAATGCAGGAATTAGGACGGGAGCCAACACCGGAAGAGGTTGCTAAGGTTTTAGGAATTGACCCGGAAAAAGCACTTGAAATTATTAAAATTTCTCAAGAACCGGCAAGTTTAGAATCTCCTGTTGGAGACGAAGAAGACAGCAGGCTTGGAGATTTTATTCACGATTCAACAGCGCCAACATTGTTTGACACTGCATCGCGGGAATTATTAAAAGAGCAGGTAGAGCAAGTTCTTTCCACCCTTTCCGATAGGGAAAAAAGAGTGTTGGAAGAAAGGTTTGGTCTTAAAGACGGTAGACCAAAAACATTAGAAGAAGTTGGAAAAATGTTTGCGGTGACCAGGGAAAGGATTAGACAAATAGAGGCAAAAGCATTAAGAAAACTTCGCCATCCCTCCCGTGGAAATAAACTCAAAGACTACCTAGGTTAATTTACAATTATCAATTATTTCTTGTGTGCCCAATTCCAGATATAAGCAAAAACCCATCCAACAACATAACCCACAATTGCAGTTACAATGATTAACGTAATTGCGGTTGTAAAATTAAAAGCACTTACTGTAAATGGGTTATTTAGAAAATGAACGGAAAACACAAAGTTTATCCAAGTTTGGGCAAAGCCAATGGCAACAGCGATAGACCAGATTAGGTGAACTAGAGCTACCATAGCTCCGAAAGCCATGCCTGTTTTATTTTTATCAAACATTTTTCTCACCCCCTTCTGTCCGCAGATGAGGCGGGTCCATCTTTAGACTATATATTTTAAAAACTAAAAGCAAATCTTTAAAAAAGCTGGAATTTATTACTTCAGCATGATAAAATTCAAACTACATTCCGCGATAGTCCGCCAGCTGGCGGACAGGAAACTGTAAATGTTTTTCGTTTACGTTCTATTTAACAGAGATAAAAATAATATTTACATTGGACAGACTAATAATTTAGAGAGAAGGTTAGAGGAACATAACTCTAAATTAGGAAATCATTTTACGGCAAAGTTTGACGGAATGTGGACATTAATATATAAAGAAGAATTAATAACTCGGAACGAAGCATTATCGAGAGAGAAGCAGCTTAAAAGTTTTCGAGGAAGAGAATTCTTGAAAAATTATATTCCGCGATAGCTCAATGGTAGAGCAGGAAACTGTTAATTTCAAGGTTCTAGGTTCGAATCCTAGTCGCGGAGCAAGCTAGTGCATGGTCAACTGACCGAGGTCTCTATTTAGCCTATTAAGGCTTTCCAAACCCCTCATTTTTTCCCAAAACTTTCGGATCGCAGTCCAGCTTGACAAAATAAATATTATTGTATAATATGGTATATACATGAAGATAATAAAAGACGCTTTTGAGTTTGAATGGGACAAGGGCAATATTGAGAAAAATAAAAAACATAAAGTAGAAGATAGAGAGGCAGAAGAAGTTTTTCTAGACGAAGGAAAAGTTATCTTAAAAGATAAACTACATTCTCAAAAAGAAGAAAGATTTATTGTCTTAGGCAAAACAAAAAAGAACAGATTATTATATTTAGTATTCACTAAAAGAAAAAAGAAAATCAGAATAATTTCAGCCAGAAATATTAATAAAAAGGAGGTGTTGTTATATGAAGAAACTACTTAAGATTCCAAAGTTTAAAAACGAAGATGATGAAAGAGATTTTTGGAGCAAACTGGACCTATCAGAATATTTTGATTCTGCTGACTTTGAAAGAGTTAGTTTCCCAAATCTTAAGCCTACTAGTCGAGCGATTTCCATTCGCATACCGGAATATCTCTTAAATAGAGTTAAAGAGAAGGCAAACGAAATTAATATTCCCTATCAGTCTTTGATAAAAGAGTATATTAAAAAGGGAGCATTAACTCCTTAATTTTTTATACTGTCTCATTTAGCCTAGAGAATGAGACAGACTACGATGTCGAATGGTTCTTGACCGACACAGGGAGCATAATAAAATGAAACTTCAACCCCTGAACTGAATAAGTCGTGATACATATTGGAATCTTAAGGATTTAAGATTTCTATGCCAAGTGACTTTAAACGATTAATTTATCACCGGCCAAAACTCTCAAGATTGAGCTATCATATTGAAATGAAAGCTCTTTCTGATTCCTTTGCCATTGAACGATCCGATGTAGCTGCATTTAGGATTCATGTAATTACCCACTACTACAAATATGGCTTAAGACCCACCCTTGATGCTTTTAAGGTCAAGAAAAGCAGGCTTATCAAACAATAAGACAAGCTCTTGATAGTAGTCATCTCTATTGGTTTGAATATCAATTTTTAAATCCTGAAGATAGGCTTTATCGTTTTTCTTAATTTTCATAATTATCCTTTTTATATTTTAGTTGATTTGAGCTTTGATTTCTTTTGTTTTCTTTTTAGATAAACCAATATTCCGGCGATGACAATGAGTATGGGAGCATATGCGAATCCAAAAACAAACAAAACTATTATTGCTCCAACTAAAAATATAGATAGATAAAATCGGAAGAACAGATTAAAAGCCTTGGGAAGTTGTTTTGAATACGATTTCAGTATCTTCTTTGCTTCATAGGGTGGCTTAAATAAATCAACAAATATCCTAACCTGTCTCGGTGAAGGTGGTTTACTACTGTCATACCATCCCATAAATTCTCCTTAGTAAGTATATTCTACTAGAAAACAGCAATTGATGTATAATTGAATGTAATTGAGTAAAATATGGAAAAAGACGATATATCAGAGCTATTAACGTTAGAAGAAGCAGGTAAAATATTAAAAGTGCATCCAGGTACTTTGAGGCGCTGGGACAAAGAAGGACTATTAAAAGCTGTTAGAATCGGCTCAAGGCGTGGAATTGGCGATAGAAGATATCGTAAGGAAGATATTGAGAATTATATTAAACAAAAGAAAAAGAAATAACTTACAAATAAGGAAAATTAAGAAAATTATGACGAAAATTAATGAGGCTACAGATACAGATCTGAAAGTTATTGAGTTATTAAAAAATCTTGGATGGAAGTCTGGAGATACCCTTCTTTACCAACAAGAATATATTCTCACTCCCGAACAACAAAAAACATTTGAAGGAAGAAAAAGCATTAAGCCTGATATAACACTTACTGACCTAAACGGGAACATCCTAGCTGTATTTGAAAATAAATTTGAAGATGAGAAGAAGGCACTAACAAAACTTCGTGCACTTTATGCCACCGTTCTAAAACCTAGGTTCCTATACGCCTGTTCCCCTGAAAGAATTCTTTTTTATGACACTGAATGGAAAGGTCTAGAAGCTGGAGAATTTAAA
>Ga0172371_10000288_pt1 | contig 76116 bp, 72 predicted proteins | sample Lak12m_FD_114543 | JGI IMG/M metagenome (GOLD analysis project Ga0172371, IMG submission 114543) | Freshwater microbial communities from Kabuno Bay, South-Kivu, Congo - kab_022012_12m | ecosystem: Environmental > Aquatic > Freshwater > Lake | place: Democratic Republic of the Congo: South-Kivu...
AATTTATTCTTAATTGCGTTATAATAATGCCATGTTAGATATTAATTTTATTCGTGAAAACCAAAAATTAGTCGAAAAATCTGCCAAGAGCAAAGGTTATGAAGTTGATATCAAAGGGCTTCTTTTGCTTGATGAGTCTCGAAGAGATTTGCTTGCGAGTATTGAAAATCTAAGGAGAGATCAGAACAAAATTTCTCAAAGTGTTAAAGGTAAGCCAGAAAAATCAGATCTTGAAAAATCTAAGGCCATAAAAACCCAACTAGAATCCCTTGAAGCAAAATTAAAAGAGCTACTTCCGGAGTATGAAAGACTAATGCTTCTTGTTCCCAATGTTGCCACCAAAGATACCCCAATTGGCAAAGACGAAGCTGACAATGTCGAAATAAAAAAAGTTGGCAAGGTTAAAAAGTTTAGTTTTAAACCATTAGATCATCTTGAATTGGGAACAGCGCTAAATTTAATCGACAATGAACGAGCAGTTAAAATTGGGGGGACAAGATCTTACATTTTAAAAAATGAACTAGTTATACTTGAACAAGCTGTTCTCCGATTTGCACTCGATATAATCAAAAAAGAAGGTTTTGAAGTTATGAATGTGCCTGTTCTTGTGAAAAGCGATTCACTGGTTGGATCGGGCTTTTTTCCTTTTGGTAAAGAAGATATTTATCAGGTAAATGAAGACGATCTTTACCTTGTTGGAACTTCAGAAGCTTCTTTGGTTTGCTATCATTCAAACGAAACCCTTACAGAAAACGAATTACCTAGACTACTTTCAGGTATTACAACCTGTTTTAGAAAAGAAGTTGGTACATATGGTAAAGATACACGGGGTATTATAAGAGTTCATCAGTTTAACAAAGTAGAACAAGTTGTTTTGTGCACCTCCAAGGATTCAGATAAAATGTTTAATTTTATTCTTGGGATTGCAGAACGCATTGTGAAAGGCCTTGAGCTTCCTTATCGCATACTTCAGATGTGCACCGGAGATATGGGAGCAAAGAATGCGAAACAAGTCGACATCGAAGTTTGGTTTCCTGCACAGAATAAATACCGTGAGACTCACAGTTGTTCTTATTTGACGGATTATCAAGCAAGGAGGGCAAACATCAAATATAGAGACCAAGACGGAAACAAACATTATGTTCACACTCTTAATAACACTGGGATAGCTACACCACGTGTTCTTGCGGCAGTTCTTGAGAATCATCAAAACAAAGATGGATCAATCACTATTCCAAAAGCACTGCAGCCATATACCGGTTTTAAAATAATAAAAAAATAAAATAGGAACTATAAGAAATGAAAATTGATATAAGAAATGTTCATTTTCCGGTTGATAAAGAAATCAGAGATTATGCAGTAGAAAAAATTGGAAAACTAGAAAAATATTATAAAAATATAATAAAGGCAACGATTGTTTTTGAAAAACATGCAGGTGACACGGCAAATGTTCGTTATTGTTTTGTAGTTGAATTAGATATCCCCGGAGAGAACATAAGAGTTGAAGAGTGTGGGAGAAGCATTAAAGATGCAATTAATATTGCAGAGCAGAAATTGAAAGAAAGATTACTTAAGGAAAAGGGTAAAAAGAATCCGAATAAAATACATCAAGCAAAGGGTTGGATTAAAGGATTTTTTAGTAAATAAAATATGTCATTCGTTACCAAACTTTTTGGTGATCCAAACGCCAAAGAAATAAAAAGACTCCAAGTTTATGTCGATAAAATTAACACACTTGAGAAAAAGGTTACTTCTCTTAAAGATATTGAAATTAAAAAACGTTATATGGAGTTGAAAGCAGAGGCAACTCAAAGAGCATCTGCTATAAAAAAGGAAGATGGTGATTCCAAGAAGAAAACTATCAATGCGATATTAGAAGAATATATTTTTGAAGTTTTTGCCTTAACCAGAGAAGCTGCTAAAAGGACAATCAAACAACGTCATTATGATGTCCAGTTAATTGGTGGAGTGGTTTTACATCACGGAAAAATTGCAGAAATGAGAACCGGTGAGGGCAAAACCCTTGTGGCCACACTCGCGGTCGCGCTTAATGCCCTGGTTGGCCTAGGCGTACATGTTGTGACCGTAAACGATTATTTGGCTCGTCGTGATGCGGGTTGGATGGGAAGAATTTATGATTTTCTAGGACTAACTGCGGCAACTATTGTCCACGAAAAAGCTTTTTTGTATGATTCTAGTTTTAAAGAGGAGCATGTGCTAGATGAAAAAACTCAGCACCTTCGTGAAATAAGTAGGAAAGACGCCTATCTTGCTGATGTGACTTATGGTACTAATAACGAATTCGGTTTTGATTATCTAAGGGATAATATGGCCCAAACAGAAGATAGAATGGTTCAAAGACCATTAAACTTTGCTATTGTCGATGAAGTAGATTCAATTCTGATTGATGAAGCCAGAACCCCGCTAATTATTTCTGCTCCTGCTGAAGAAGCTACAGAAAAATATTTTCAATTTGCCGAAATGGTAAAAAAACTCAAACCTGGTAGAGATTTTTTAATTGACGAGAAGCTTAAAGCTGCCACTTTAACCGATGATGGTATCTCAACTATGGAAAAGATGTTGGGTGTAGAAAATATCTATGAATCTTTTGGTATAGAAAACGTTCATCATATTGAACAAGCCTTGAAAGCCGAAGCGCTATTTAAAAAGGACCGTGATTATGTTATCCGTGAAGGAGAAATAATAATCGTTGATGAATTTACCGGCAGACTAATGCTTGGAAGGCGCTATTCTGAAGGGTTACATCAAGCTATTGAGGCCAAGGAAGGTGTTCAGATAAAACAAGAGTCAATTACACTTGCAACAATTTCATTCCAAAACTATTTTAGACTCTATACTAAACTTTCTGGCATGACCGGTACAGCCGTAACCGAAGCTGAGGAATTTCATAAAATTTACAAACTTGAAGTTATTGTTGTCCCAACCAATCAAGAAATGATCCGTCAGGACTTGCCTGATTTGATATATAAAACAGAGCTTGCAAAATTTAATGCTGTTGTTGCAGATATTAAGGAGAAATCTAATTCAGGAAGACCTGTTCTTGTTGGTACTGTTTCGATAGAAAAAAACGAAATTCTTTCGGATTTACTTAAAAGAGCCGGTATAAAACATGAATTACTCAACGCAAAGAATCATGAACGGGAAGCTATGATAATCTCTAAAGCTGGTGATTCTGGGACTGTTACTGTCGCAACAAATATGGCTGGACGAGGTACCGACATTATTCTTGACGAAAAAGCAAAAAAATCTGGCGGTTTACATGTGATTGGAACAGAACGACATGAATCTCGTCGCATAGATAATCAATTACGAGGAAGAGCAGGGAGACAAGGTGATCCGGGATCTTCTTTATTCTTTGTATCTCTTGAAGATGATCTAATGCGTATTTTCGGTTCAGACAGGGTAAGTACTATGATGGAAAGATTAGGCCTACCTGATGATGTGCCAATTCAACACTCTTTGATTTCTAAATCACTTGAGCAAGCACAAAAAAAGGTTGAGTCCCAAAATTTTGATATCAGAAAACACTTGGTTGAATATGACGATGTAGTGAACCGCCAACGTGAATCAATTTATGCAAAAAGGCGAAAAGCGATTTTTGATGAATCTATAGAAGGTGAGGTGAAGAGCATTTTAAAGGGTGAAGCTGATGTTATTGTAAGTTCTAGTATTAATCTAGAAACGGGAGAACCAGACATTGATCGTATTTTAAAAATCTTATCTGCCATTATTCCTGAATTTAAAACTCAAAAATTAAGTTTTCATACAGAATCTGAAGGAAAAAAGCTTATTGGCGATATTCTGATTAAGGCATACCAAGAGAAAAAAGATGCTTTAGGTAAAGAGCTTGCTAATGTGCTCGAAAAAGCTGTTTTTTTGCGTACTATTGATACGCTTTGGGTCGATCATATCGATGCCATGGATCATCTAAGAGAAGGTATCGGCCTTAGGGGCTATGGGCAAAAAGACCCTCTCGTTGAATATAAAAACGAATCATATAGAATGTTTAATACTTTAAATTCCGGAATTCAAACCGAGTTTGTAAATATGTATTTTAAGGCTTCTATTCAACAACAGACTCCCATGCAAACACCACAAAATTCAGAAGAAGAAATTATAAGGAAAAAAGAAGATATACCAGAAGTCAGAAATTTCAACAGCAGTAAGAAAGTCGGCCGGAATGATCCTTGTCCATGTGGTAGCGGAAAGAAATATAAGAGGTGTCATGGAAAGAATGTCTAATATTACAAATTTTTATGAGCGTAGTCCCGCACTTATTTTCTTTAAGTGTGTGGATGGTAGTGGGAAGAAATATAAAAAATGCCACGGAAGGAATAATTAAATGGATGTAACTCTGCCATTAATTCTCGCCTCAGCCGCTCTCGATAGTTTTAATCCATGCGCAATTTCCTTGCTTCTTATTTACATTGGTTTAATGTTTTCGATGCAAAAATCACATAAAACAATTGTTACCTTTGGTTTTTTTTATATTTCTGCAATATATGTGACATATTTTTTTATTGGCATGGGTCTTTTGCGCGTATTTCATTTTTTTGGAATTCCAAATTTTGTTCTTTATACTGCGGCAACAATTTCAATACTTTTTGGCCTTCTGAATATTCTTGAATACTACAAACCAAATAATCCATTTTCTATTAGAATGCCACTTTCGGTTAGACAAAAAGCAGGTGAGTGGGCCCACAAGGCCACTATCCCCGCAGCTATAGTCCTTGGAGTACTTGTTGGAATCTCTGAGTTTCCATGCTCAGGGGCAGTTTATTTGGCAATAATAGGCTACCTACAAGCCAAAGAGTCATTTGCTTCCGGTATATTTTATTTACTTATTTATAATCTGATATTTGTTGCGCCGCTACTTATTATCTATTTTGCAGCATCAAATAGAATTGCAACGGAAAAAATGATCAATTGGCAGGAACGCTTCGGCAGGCGTATGCATCTGCTTTTAGCCGCTCTTATGATTTTACTTGGTATAATTCTTTTTTGGCTGGCCTAATTTTTGGGCAATCTGACCTAATAAAATAACCAAGGAACTCATAAAATGCTTGACAAAAGTGTCAATTCTTGATATATTGCAATGTCATCCTTTTGTTGGATGATTTCAATACTATTCGCGTCGCGAAAGCGGCGAGCAACTTGAAAGTCTGGCTGGCTTTAATATAAAGTCACAACTTCTACCCCTGGAAGGGGGCGTTTGTCATGGCAGACGAGACCGATGTCACTCCGGATGCTGATGCACTGGAACCGACAGATGTGGTGTCGGAAGACACCGAGCCCGAGGCAACCGTTGAGGCTGCCGAACCCGAGCCGGAACAGTGGGAAGAGGAGGAGCCCGAAGAGGCACCTGAGCCTGCTGGAGCAAGGACACCCTGGTTGGCGATCGTTGCCATTCTGGGTGCCGTCCTGGTGCTCGTTGTGGTGGGTATCTGGGCAGTTCTCCACTTCGGTGGAAACAAAACTCAGACTGTCAGCAACGAGACCACCGAAACGGTGGAACCGGCATCTGATGCCACTCGCGGTCGCGGAGTCCCTGTCGAGGGTTGGGGAGAGATCCTCACCTTCAAGGGCAACACCGCCAAGCGGTGGGACGCTTCAAACGAGGCTATGTCGGCCAAGTCCTATCGGGGATTTCGCATCCCCGAGGGTGCCATTGTCGATGCCTTCTTGGCAGAGACTATGGCCGGCAAGGCCGACCTCTTCGTTTACCGCACCCCGAGGGATCTTTCCGGTTGGTGGAACACCAACTGGGACCACAAGGTCCCGAAGATCTTCCTCGACACCTTCGCTAAGGGAGATGAGTTTCTAGTCATGGAGCTCGATACACTCCTGAAGCACGGTATCAAGCTTGAGACCAGGTCGACCAAGCTGCGCTCGTGAAGCACAACGGCGTAGCCTGTGTAATCTTGGTGAGGCGCGATTGCGCCAACCAGGTCTGGCCCGCCGTGGGTGGAAAGCCTTGCGACAAGAAATACGTCGCCAAGATCTGTCCACCCGAGAAGGACAAGGAGATTCCGTGCCCCGCACGGAACTCGGATCCCGGTGGGAAATACACCCCCCATCATCCGGGGACTGCGACTTACTACAATCCTCCTGCTACCAAGTCTAAGGTCGCGCCTGACTACAAACGGGGTTCGGCCGAGAAGGTCGAGGAAGACCGCGGCACCGGAGCCGGATCTTCTGGCTCCGAGGGGAACAACGGGAAAGAGACAGAATGCGACCCCGTTGAAGTCCCTGAGGTCGCCGACGACCCACCGGTCGAGGGTGATCTCCCCGAGGTCAATTGATGATGCCAGCCAGCATCGCGGTACGTCCAACTACGGTTGGGCGTACCGCCTAACCATATAAATAACTTATTAATATAAAAGTTGTTTAAAGAAAGGAGCATAAGCTCATGAAGAAATTATTTAAAAAGGCCAAATATGCGGTAATAGCACTTGCTGTTGCTCTATTTGGTTTTATCGGACTTGTAAAAGCCGATGAAACTCCGGTCCCTGCCGGTGGCGTTCCAGTTGAGGCATCACTTGCCGTCGCAAACGCTACAACTGGTGGTGGCTATCATGACAGCGTTACCACAAAGGTCAACGATGTCGTAAACGTTCAAGTTTGGTATCACAATCCGGAACCGGTAAATTCCGGGCATGTAGCCAAAGACGTTAATGTAAAAATTAATTTACCGGGTGACAATAGCACTAAACATGCTATTACTTCACGTGTTGGCGGTTCAAACACTAATGTGATTACCGACCTTGCTAATGTTACTTCAAGTGTAAATACTACCCTTGAATACATTCCAGGCACTGCTAATCGCAGATATAATGCCGGAACAAACGATAAACCCAATTGGGTAAACGCAAAACTTCCGGATAGCATTGTTACAGGTGGCTATACTGTTACTAAGTTAAACCCTTGCTGGAATTTTGCTGAAACAATTACGGTTCAAGTTAGGGTTAATGCACCTTCTGTTTCAATCGTTAAAAAGGTAAAAGTTGAAGGTACGTCTGAGTGGAAATATGATATCGAAGCACGTCCAGGAGACCTGCTTGCATATTCTATCTATGTCAAAAACGAGGGTAATGTAATGCTTAATGACCTAGTAATCCGTGATGCACTTCCACAAGGTCTTACTTTTGTATCAGGTAGTGCTAAATTGTTTAACACTGCATATCCGAATGGTTTAACTGTTCCGGATGACGTTGTTAAAGGTGGTGTCATCGTTGGAGATTATAAACCAGGTTCAACAGCTCAGATTCGTCTGAACGCACGTGTTCCTCAAACAATGCATGAATTCAAGTGTTATCAATTCGAAAATACCGGTATAACCAAAGCAAAAGAAGTCGGTGAATATTACAACATTACTAAAACTAAAGTATGTTATGCAAAACCAGATGAAGACAAAGTGGAAATTAAGGTTCTTAAGTTTAATGATCAAAACGGTAATAAAACTCAAGACAACGGTGAAAATAACCTGGCCGGTTGGTCTTTCCGTGTTAGCGGACCCGACTTTAACCAGGTGGTTACAACCGATGCAAGTGGTATGACTTTTGTAAAAGGTTTAAAGCCCGGACGTTATACTGTGACTGAGATCCTTCAAGATGGATGGCTTAACACTACTGGAATTGCTATTACGCGTGATGTAACTGTTGATTTGGGTACTCAAACCTTTGTTTTTGGAAACAGAAAGAAAGACGAACCAAAACCTCCTGTATGCACAACTTGTGGTGATGGAAAGGGTAATATTGAAACACTCCCTGTCTCTGGTCCCCTAGAAACTGCCGCTGCAACAGGTGTCTCAATGCTTGCAACAGGTGGAGTTCTAAGTTATATCCGTTCAAGAAAGCTTGTCGGAAAAGCTACACGCAAGAACTAAAAACGTACTAACAGAACAAACACAAATAAATAATTTAAAAAGACCTTCTAATTAAGTGGGTCTTTTTAAATATATAATACATTTTCCGTACGTACGTAAAATGTAGTATTTTGTAAATATTTAGGTATTGACAAATATTATTGAAAGACAGATAATATTATAGTAAACAAATACAAAAAAGGGGAATAAATGAATAAATATCTCAAAAAGTATATAAGCGTAATGATTTTTACGCTTTTTTTGTTATTTTTAACACCATTTAGTGCTTTTGCTTCGTCAAGAGACTGTGACGGAAATGCAGTAATCTATTGCGGATCACTAACAAAATCTGAATTAAAGACATCCTTAAACAAAGGAACCGGAAAGCAATATCAATCGGCGCAAGAGTTACAAGCGTTGTTTTCTAAATATGACATTACAATTAAAGATATTGACAGTGACAATCTTAAGGATGGCAGAGTTACTAAAAGTGGTAAGGTTTTTGTTGGGAGTAAGCAATATGCTTCAAATGTAAAATCTACCGGTCGCCACAAGACCGAACATTCGAAACAAGTTTCTGGTGTTTCTTATCCATTATACGAACGTCCAACTTCTGATTCCTTTTTATCTGATTCAATAGATGCTTTCGTTTATGTAAATTATGACAACACTATGGCTTTTGCCATTATTAAATCTTGTGGAAACATTGTTCGTGGTGTTGGCGTAAAAACAAAACCATCTGCAGAAACAGTCTCAATAAAAATTCAAAAATTTGAGGATAAGAATGGTAACAAAAAGAAAGACTTAACCGAAAGTTATCTTGCAGGGTGGAATTTCAAAGTAAGTGGTCCGAACTTTAATCAAACAGTATCCTCTGATAAATCAGGTACAAGCACAATTAAGGGTCTTAAACCAGGTAATTATACTGTTACTGAAATCCTTCAATCTGGTTGGGAAAATACAACCGGGCTATCAATCTCGCGTCAAGTGACAACATCCACCTCAACACAAACATTTGTCTTTGGAAATAAGAAAAAAATTTCTATTATTCCTGACGAACCTACACCACCTGGGGGTGAAACCTTAGTTGAATCCACCCAACTACCAGTTTCCGGACCAGCTGAGACTGCTGCAGGTATTGCTGCTTTTGTCCTAACCGGTGCAATGCTTTATTGGTTTAACTCTAAAAAACGTTTAAAGCTTTCTTGGACCCGCCATAAAAAATAAACAAAGGCTCCCCTTCGGGGGAGTTTTTGAATATAATGTTTTTATGAATGATGAATTAAAAAAAGTATTAGATCTGCAAATGCGTCTTTCGGATGCATTAATAAAATTACGACTCGATGAAAAAGAGTCTGAATTAAGTCTTTTGGAAGAGGAAACAAAAAAAACTGACTTTTGGCGGGATAATGAAACTGCCTCTCAAACTTCAAAGAAAATAGAATACTTAAAAAACTTAATTAATCCTTGGCGCCATATTGAGAGGGATCTAAATCAATTGCATGAGCTACTAACTACAGAACATAAAGGTTTAGAATCAGAGATCAAATTAAAAATAGTTGAAATTGAAAATGAACTTGAAAAACATGAATCAGAGACGTATTTTTCGGGGCAATATGACAATGGTAATGCCATACTTTCTATTTATGCTGGTGCAGGAGGAGTGGATGCCCAAGATTGGGCAGAGATGTTACAAACAATGTATTTAAAATTTGTACAAAAAAATAATTTAGATGCTAAAATAATTAATTCTTCGGCTGGAACTGAAGCAGGGATTAAAAGCACATCTATTGAAATTTCGGGTCCTTTCGCTTACGGATTACTTAAAAGTGAAGGAGGTGTCCATAGACTAGTTAGAATTTCGCCTTTTGATGCTGATAAGGCACGTCATACTTCTTTTGCACTAGTTGAGGTTATTCCTGAGATAGAAGATATAACAGTTGATGTTCCTGAGAAAGAATTAAAAATTGAGACCTTTAGGGCATCAGGTCATGGAGGTCAATCAGTCAATACCACCGATTCGGCGGTTAGAATAACACATTTGCCAACTCAAACTGTTGTAATATGTCAAAATGAACGTTCACAACTCCAAAATAAAGAAACTGCCATGAAGGTTTTAAGGGCAAGACTTACGGCACTTTTAGAAGCAGAAAGGAATAAAGAAATACGATTAATAAAAGGGGAGAACATTTCTGCGGAATGGGGTTCACAAATAAGGTCTTATGTTCTGCATCCTTATCAACTGGTGAAAGATCACAGAACAGGTTTTGAAACATCTGATGTTAATGGGGTTCTTTCTGGTAACTTAATTGATTTTGCAAAAGCTTATTTAAAAAGGACCGACAAGTAGCCTTGCAACTGCTTCATTGTTTAGTTATACTATTAGCTGCTTAACAAACTTTCCGGGGGAAATTTGATCCATTTAGAGGGTGTTACAAAAAAATATGCAAACAAAAAGGTTGCACTGGATAATATTAATCTAGATATCGGTGCCCGGGAGTTTGTTGTGCTTGTTGGACAATCCGGGGCTGGAAAATCCACAATTGTGAAGCTTCTTAACATGGAAGAAGTTCCCACAAAAGGAACGATCAAGGTTGGTGGAATAAACTATCTAGACTTCCCAAAGAGAAATATTCCTTACCTTAGAAGGAAAATTGGTATTGTTTATCAAGATTTCAAACTACTTCCAAAAAAGAACGTTTTCGAAAACATAGCATATGCTCTTGAAGTTGCAGGTGTTCCCACCAGCCAAATAAAAGAACGTGTTCCTAAAATTCTCCAACTGGTTGGGTTATCAAAAAATTCTAAATGTATGCCTGATGAGATCTCTGGTGGAGAAAGACAAAGAGTTGCTATTGCTCGCGCCTTAGTTCACCAACCTAAAATCTTAATTGCTGACGAACCTACCGGTAATCTTGATCCAAAAAACTCTTGGGGGATAATTGATCTACTTTTAAAAATTAATAGTTTTGGCACAACGGTTTTGCTATCTACACATGATAAGGAGATCGTTAATAATCTAAAAAAGCGTGTCTTAACAATCTCTAAAGGTAAAATAATCAAAGACCAAAAGATAGGGAAATACGACTTATGATTACTTTTTGGAGAATAATTAAAGCAGGATTCACTAATTTCGTTCGCAACGGAGTCCTCTCATTCGCATCCACCACCATAATGGTTCTAACGCTTTTAACGCTCTCGACTTTTTTTATTCTAAATGTTGCTTTAACAAGTGGTATTGAGGCTATTCAAAACAAAATAGATGTTTCCGCTTATCTTAACGATTCTGCAAAAGAACAACAAATTCTAGAATTACAAAACAAGCTAGCAAGCTTATCTGAAGTCAAATCAGTCAAGTTTGTTTCAAAAGATGAAGCCCTCGAAAGATATAAAATACAAAATGCTGGGAGAAAGGAGCTCCTCGAATCACTAGAAGGCATCGATAACCCTCTGCCTGCATCGCTCGAAGTAAAGGTTTATGATCCGGCTAAATTAGAACAAGTCACTAGTGTGTTTGATGAAGATGGCGCCAAAGAACTTGTTCGCAAAGTAAGCTATAAAGAAAACAAAGTAGTAATAGATAAACTCTTTTCAGCAACGGAATTTATTAAGAGGATTGGCATTGGGGCTACTCTAGTCTTTGGACTCGTTGCACTAATAATTGTTTATAACACTATTCGGATAGCAATTTTTTCGCAAAAGGATGATATTGAGATAATGAAGCTAGTTGGTGCAACAAATTGGTTCATAAGAGGCCCTTTTATATTTGAAGGTGTCTTATATGGGGTTATTGCAACAATAATTTCAATGCTTGCATTAAGTGCTCTTCTTTTTTACTCAGGTCCGGCAATGAACAATTATTTTGGAGGGGTGGGTGTAGATACAACTAATTATTTACAAAGTAATGTCCCTATGATTTTTTTGATGCAGCTTGGGATTGGTATATTAATCGGAATTTCAAGCTCTTTGCTTGCTTTGAGAAAATACCTTAAATTACGTTAAAAAGCTTGACAAATATCTTTAATAAGTTATATAATAATGCCACGGGGATGAAAATATTTAAGACTGACAAAAAACAAAAACAAAAGGGGAAATTCTTAAATTTAGGCGCAAAAGCTTTAATCTTTTTAGCGCTTTTTTTATTGCCGAATATGGCTATGGGCTATACTCAAAATGATTTGAATGATGTAAACAAAGAAATTCAAGAAGCACAAAACTCATTGAAAAATACTCAGTTACAAAAAAAATCTTTACAAGGCGAGGTAAATAATTACAATAACCAGATTTCATCTATAGAAATGCAAATTTCTAAATCAAATATTGAGCTTAATCGATTAAACCTAGAAATAACCAATATTGAGTCAAATATTATCTCTGCCGAGAAAGAGCTTAATAAAACAAAAAATGAACTCGGAGAAATTGTGCGTACTATGTATGAAGAAGGTCAGATTTCCGATATTGAGTTAATAGCAAAATCTAAAAATTTTTCAGAATTTGTGAATCGGGCAGAATATGTCGAGTCTATTCAAATAAAAATCGCCGAAGTAGTGGATAAAGTTACTAACCTTAAAAAAGAACTCGAGAGTAAAAAGAATCAACTTGAAAATAACAAAAAGACAACAGAATATTTAAAAAACGAACAATTGGCTCAAAAAAAAGGACTAGATATTCAGAAGTCCCAGAAAAATGATTTACTTTTACTCACCAAGGGGAATGAATCAGAATTCCAGTCTTTAATAAAAGAATTACAGAAAGAATATAACCAAATAGTTCAGAGTATCTGGGGTTCAGGAACTTTTATATCGCAAGGTAGAGTTTCAAGGGGTAGCGTTATAGGTTATGAAGGCAGTACAGGTTTATCAACAGGTGCACATCTTCATTTTGAATATAGATTAAGCAGATATTCCCCAGTTAATCCATGGCCGTATTTAAATAATAATACTATATCCAACCCGCTCCCGGGTGCTCGTATTACTCAAGACTATGGTTATGTATGTTGGTGGACTAATTCAGATGGTTCTTGTGGTAGCCCCTATACCAATAATTTACATACTGGGATAGATTATTCCAAGCCAGCAGGATCATCAGTTTTAGCAGCTGCGGATGGTGATATTGTTGTCCGTACCACTGGAAAGGGCAACTATTATACATGTAGAAATAATGGTGGAACCTCTTCTTATTGTAACTCTGTCGCTGGAGGTTATGGAAATTATGTTATAATCCAACATGATAATGGTGCGTTTACACTTTACGGTCATCTACAATAATTTTTGATGTCAGGGGGATTTAATATATACAAACAGGTAGGAAAAATTAGTGTTTTTTTTGCATTGTTTTTTTTGGTTGTCCCAAATCCCATTCATTCAGAAAGTACTGCTCAAATAATTGAAAAGGTAGATACTTTATCCGAACAAAGACTAACCCTTCAAGTAGAAGTTGATACATTTGCAGCACAATTAAAATTTTTAGAAGAACAGGTTGCAAAAACAAATTTAAAAATTGAAGAGAATAATAAACTAATTATAGAAAACCAAGAAAAGCTTGAGATCGAACAAAAAAAACTATCTGAAAACCTTAGAGCTATTTACGAAGAAGGACAAGTTTCTTTACTAGAAAACATTGTTAAAGCAAACACATTTTCAGATTTTGTCGACAAAAACGAATATTTAAATTTTACCCGAGCCAGCATAAAATCTACGGCTGATAACATATCTGCTATCAAATTTAAACTCACAAAAGCAAAAAAAGAACTTGGTGAGGCCGTAGTCCAAAATCAACTGGCAAAAGCAACAATAGAGAAGCAAAAAGCAGAAAAAGAAACAACTCTGGCTAAAGTTACCGAAGAGGAAATGAAAATTCGCGAGAAATTTGCTTTGAGATTAACTAAGCTTGGGACAGGTTCTCCTTATTGCAAGACAGATGGAGTTTCAATCAAATCGAAATATTCGCTTTTTACTTTTCCAACTGATTGCGGATATATTTCACAAGGGTTTGGGAATACTGAGTTTGCATCGATTGACAGAGCTTATAACGGTGCGATACATAATGGTTTTGATATTGGTGTTAACACAGGAACACCAATCAAATCGATTGGAAAAGGCACAGTCTATGCTAAAGGAACTTCACCTTCAGGAGGATGGGGCAATTGGGTTATGGTAAAGATGGACAAGGTCAAAGTTGATAACAAAGATATAGATTTTTATGCTCTTTATGCACATATGGTCTTAGAGACACACCTTAAAGTAGGGGAAAGAGTAGATAATGGGACAATAACCGGTTTTGTTGGTGGTACACCCGATTGGGCTCCTCATCTTCATTTTAGTTTATTCATATCTTCCTCTAACTGGTCTGATGGAACCACTGGCCCTTATCCTGGTAATGTAGTTGACCCACTTGATTATATGGATATACCGATTTCAACCGTTGGAACAGATTGGGATCCTCGTTATGCACACTAACTTTGACTTTAAACACATATTCCGATAACATATTAATCTGTGAAAAAGGATGAAAAGCAAACATTAAAAAAATCACCTAAAGTAATTTTGGGTTTACTTTTTGTAGCGGTTTTTCTACTAGGCTGGTTACTAGGAAAACAGGATTCCGTATTTAATAATTTTGGATTTACACCTAGATTGATTGGTAAGGGAAGTAATGCCCAAGACGTTGATTTTTCCTCATTTTGGAAAGCATGGGACCTTCTGGAAAAAAACTTTGATGGCCAGCTTGACTACCAGAAAATGGTTGAAGGGGCTATTCGTGGCATGACGGAATCGCTAGGAGACCCCTACACAAGCTTTTTAAGTAAGGATGAAGCAAAAGAGCTAGAAAATGACCTTTCAGGCAGTATTTCGGGGATTGGAGCTGAAGTTGGTATAAAAAACAATAAGTTGATTATTATCTCACCCTTAGATGACTCCCCTGCAAAAAAGGCAGGAATTATTGCCGGTGACGAAATAGTATATATTGGTGACGAAGCAACAACAAATATGTCAGTTTCAGAAGCTGTGTCAAAAATTAGAGGTGAAGCTGGTACAATAGTTAAACTTAAAATAAAAAGAAACAATGAAATAAAAGACTTTGAGATTACCCGAGAACAATTCAACGTCAAAAGTGTTAAAGCAGAGATAAAAAATAACGATATAGGTTATATCAATATTTCTCGTTTTGATGAAAATACCGCTAGCGATTTACGTGATGTCCTAAAGGGGTATAAAGAAAAAAATATTAAAAAAATAATTCTTGATTTAAGAGATAATCCCGGCGGATATCTTGATCAATCCATCGAAGTAACATCAGAATTTTTAGAAAAAGGTGTTGTTGTTTCAGAAGGCAAAGACAGTGCATTTACAAAAAAACATGATTTTAAAGCAACCGGAAATGGACTAGCTACTTCAGATGATATAAAATTAGTTATTTTAATTAATCAAGGATCTGCTTCAGCATCAGAGATCGTCGCCGGTGCATTAAAGGATCATAACCGTGCAATTCTTATCGGTGAAAAATCTTATGGCAAAGGATCTGTCCAACAGCTTGAAAATTTACCTGGTGGTGCGAAAATGCGTATAACAATAGCACATTGGTACACCCCCAAGGGTAAAAATATTGGTAAGGAAGGGATCGCCCCTGATATTGAAGTAAAATTAACGGAAGATGATTATAATAATAATCGTGACCCACAACTTGAAAGAGCATTACAACAGTTAAAATAAGGAGATAAATGGTTAAAGTAATTTTTTTAGAAAATATTGAGGATCACAAAATTGGTGATATTAAAGATGTACCGGATGGATATGCAAGAAATTTTTTATTCAAAAAAGGGATTGCAAAATTAGCTACTCAAGTCGAAATTGATGAGATTCAATCAAAAATAAAGATTATCGAGAAAAATGAAGCTATTTTAGTCGTGGGTGTAGAAAAAACTGCGGAAAAAATAAAGAACTTAGACTTAAAGATTAAAAAAGAGGTGAATGAAGAGGGGCATCTATATGGTTCTGTTACAAACAAAGAAATATCCGATGCTTTATCCAAAAATAAAATTGAAGTTGATCCTGCGAATATTATCATCGAAGATCATATTAAAGAATTAGGAAAATTTAAAATTCAACTTAAATTAGGTCATGGCGTAGAAACCGAATTAAATATAGAAATCGTAAGGGTATAAAAATATTAATACCGCACTTAACTTGTGCGGTATTAATATGTTTTTGGGGTCTCGATTATCGAGAAATTATTTTATTGGGACAACGCTAACGATTGTTTTTTGTTGTTTTTTTCCATTAAAACTTAATATATTTTTTTTCTCAAATTGAATATGACCATCAATAATAGCGAAAATGGTATCATCCTTTCCAACACCAACATTTTGCCCTGCTTTCCATTTTGAGCCTCTTTGTCTAACTATAATATTTCCGGATTTAACTAACTCTCCACCGAACTTTTTTATACCTAATCTTTTAGATTGACTGTCGCGGCCTAATCTTGTTGAGCCACCAGCTTTTGTGTGTGCCATTTCTTACTCGTTTAGCCCGAATATTCTATCAAATATTTGTGACTAAGTCAATAATTACCCCATTTTTTACCATTTTCAATTCTTTGCGCGGCCGCGCGTGGAGTAGATAATAGGTAAAGACACAAAATATACATTGTTACAAATTTATTTTAGCTTCCTACTCTACCATGCTAGAATGCCTGTATGAAACTTTTGCTTGATAATATTCGCAGTGCTTACAATGTTGGTTCAATTATTCGAAGCTGCGATGCTTTTGGAGTTAAGGAAATATATTTTTCCGGTATTACACCAGACTGGGATGATCCAAAAGTAAAAAAAACATCACTCGGTGCAGAAAGAAACATTAATGGTTTCATATGCACTGACACGATATTAAAAATAAAGGATTTAAAGTTAGATGGTAATAAAATTGTTGGATTAGAAATTCATAAAAATGCGGTTAATTTAGACCAATATGCGGTCAGTAAGAATACCGTTCTTGTGGTTGGTAATGAAGTTAGCGGTTTATCGGAAGATGTTATTTCATGTTGTGACCGATTATTACAAATACCAATGAGTGGTGTAAAAGAATCACTAAATGTTTCAGTCGCAACAGGAATAGCACTTTATGAATTAACCAAAGTTTGATATTATAATCTTAATAAAAATAAGGAGCTAGATGTCTAAAGATAATAAAAATAATAAAGAAATTGCAGAAGATCAAGTGCCAATCCCAACAACAGAATCAAGTTTAGGAATTGAGCAAAATGTTGCAGCTTTGCTTGCATATTTGTTTGGTATTATAGGTGGTTTAATTTTCTTACTTACAGAAAAAAATAATCAATTTGTTCGGTTTGCTGCTGCACAATCTATTGTTTTTAATGTCGCAATCGTTGTTATTTATGTTGTTTATTTCATTTTATCTTCAATTATAGCCGCTTTAATAGGTTATCTTGGAGTGATAATGCTTTTTGTCACCCCACTAGCCGTTCTTGGCCTTTTAGCGGTTTGGGTAATGTTAATGATAAAAGCATATAGCAATAAAGAATGGGAACTTCCTGTTATAGGGAAAATTGCACGTTCATTTGCTAAATAAATTAGATGATTTTCGGTTCACATGTTTCTATTTCACGCGGTCTTTCTGGTGCCATTAAGGAAGCTCTTGAACTTAAGTGTAATTCATTTCAAATCTTTACATCCAATCCAAAGAGCTGGAATTTTGTTCCAAGGTCAGATGAAGAAATTAAACGTTATAAAGATGATATTGCTAAATATTCTATTGAATATGTATTTGGTCACTCAATTTACTTAGTAAATCTTGCATCACCAAACCCATACATTTATCAAAATTCTATTAACTCGCTGATTTCAGGTATGATACTAGCTGAAAAGTTAGGTTTGGATGGTATAGTTATTCACGTGGGCTCACACACTGGATCTGGATTCGATGAGGGGATAAAACAGATAGTTAATGCTCAGAAACTTATAATTGAGTCTTCTTCAAGTTCTGTTCCAATACTGCTTGAGACAGATGCTGGAAGCGGGAACCGAATCGGATGTCGTTTCTCTGATTTAGGTGTTATCATCAAAAAAATGGGTCATAATCAAATTAATGTTTGTCTTGATACCTGTCATATTTTTGCATCCGGATATGATATTAGAACTAGGTCAGGTTTGGATAATACTTTAAACGAATTCGATAAAGAAATTGGAATTAATCGACTAAAATTAATACACCTAAATGATTGTAAGGGTGAATTAGGAAGTAATCTAGACAGACATGCAATAATTGGTGAAGGAAAAATTGGTTTAGATGGTTTTAGATCTATCATTAATCATCCTTCACTAAAAAAATTGCCGGGGATAATAGAAACTCCTGATGCAAAAAGTCATTTTGATGAAAATATCAGCCTCAAAAGACTCAATGAAATGTCTAATTAGTTTATGGAAAAAGTAATTTATCAGAACAAAATCCTTTATCCTGACATTCTTTGGGAACGACCCGTCCACTATTACAAATCAAAAGCAGGTAAGGTTTTAGTCTTGGCGGGATCAAAAAGTATGACCGGAGAGGCTATTCTTGCAGCTGAGGGGGTCTTTAGATCTGGCACCGGTATTCTAACCTTGGGTTTTCCTGATCGTGTTAAAGACTTTTATAAGGATATCTTGCCTGAGGCAATGACATTGGCACTTCCCTCAACACTATCTGATTCGTTATCAAAAAGTGGTCATGATCAAATAATAGAACAGGCTAACAGTTGCGACATAGCTCTTATTGGCCCAGGACTATCGAATAACGCCGAGACAACCCAGCTAGTTTGGGACCTTTTGTTTGAGCTTAATGTCCCCATTGTTCTTGATGCTGATGGGCTGACGGCTCTGTCCACGGGAATTGAGGTAATGCGAAAGAAAGAATCAGAAGCATTTATGACTGATTATTTCAAGAAAATCAGAAATTGCCTTATTCTCACCCCTCATCCGGGAGAAGCACATCGGATTCTAAAAGCAATTAGTCCGAAGGGGTATGATAGCAAAAGATTTTCGGAGAAATATATTGAGATTCATAAGACCGAGATTGCCAACCTCATAACCGAGAAGATTGGTTGTATAACGGTGCTAAAGGGTCACGATACGGTTATTGCATCTCGTCAGGGTATAGTAGTAAATAAAGTTGGAGGTCCTGAATTGGTAACTGCCGGGACGGGAGATGTGCTATCTGGTATTATCGCTTCATTTGTCGCCCAAAACCCCAAGAAGATTTTTGAGGCCACATCAACTGCGGTCTATCTGCATGGACTAGCGGGGATGATTGCCAAGGAGATGATGGGAGAAAGAGCAGTTGTTGCAAGCGATGTGATTAGATATTTGCCAGAGGCAATAAAGAGGTCAGAGGAGCACTAGGATACAAATCTATTAGTTTGTATTAGGTTAATATATAATAATGTCATGTGGTTACTATATTCTGTGATTCACGTTTTTTTAATGGCAGTTGTAAACTATATAGATGAGTATCTAACTACCAATAATAAAATACCTGAAAATTCTAATATCCACAAAAAAATTGGTGGATTGCTTTTAATTTCTACTTTATTTAGTTCTTTTGGTGCATTATTTTTATTTATACTCTCACGTGGGATTTTAATATCACAGCTTTCCATGATTATTGGATTTTTTTCAGCGATTCCAATGGTAATCATGTTTGCAACTTATTTTTATTTATTAATTAGATATCCCGCATACCAAGTGGTGCCATTATTCCTATTAAGCTCACTTTGGCTATTAATCTTAGAGTTGCTTTTTGGAGGCAGTATTACGCTAATTGGGTTCTTGGGTATAGTTTCGCTATTGTTAGGGGCATATTTTTTAGATGCAGGGACTCTAAAATGGCAAATACCTACAAAACTTCTGCTAATAATGCTCCCTGCAACCTCAGCCTGGGCAATAACCTTATTTATGGTTAGAGTAGCTTCTAGTAATAGCTCAGCTATTGGAGTTTCTTTTTGGCAACTTATAGGGGTAACTACGATCGGTTTTCTACTATTAATTTTAGTTAAAAGTTATAGAGATGGTTTTATTTACAGGTTAAAACATCAAGGTAAAAAATTTGTTGGATTGAGTCTAGTGAACGAATCATTATCACAAGGTTCCTTTGTCTTTGCTTACATGGCTATAGCCATTGTGCCTGTTGCTTCTTATGTCACATCTCTTTCTGGACTACAAAGTGTTTTTTTACTCACCTTATTTTATTTTTTTCCTATTCATAAAGACAGGGCAAAAATAACGAAAATACAGGTATTTTCGATACTGCTGATTGCTTTTGGAGTTTTTTTAATTGAACGCTCAGTTTTATAATTCTTATTTTTTTATTGAATAACAGATTTCTGGTGGGTGAGGAGGGGATCGAACCCTCACGGGATTGCTCCCATAGGTTTTTGAGACCTACGCGTATACCAGTTCCGCCACTCACCCAAGTTAACACTACACTTATATGATACCTTATATTTTCGAAGCTAAAAGATTATAATATTAAAGGAGGGGAGAGTCAATCATTGCAAGAACCGAAAATATCAGAAATAGAAAAATTAATTAAACACTTCCGTGAAACTAATCGTAGTCACGAACTTCATGAAGTTCTTTCTAAACATGGCGTAAAAAGACATGATGAACTCGCTATTGAACCAGACACTAACGAGCTGAACCCAGAAGCACTAGTTATCGATAAGATGGAAAAGAAATCTTTTTTTGAAAAAATAAAAAAATATTGGGCTAACATTATTATCCTTTATAAAGAAAAGTGGTATGTAAGATATGGAACATATTATGTACTACTATTTTTGCTACTATTTTCTATTTTAAACGCCCCCTTATTTCTTAATTCTTTTAAAAAAATTGAATCTGAACCTCAAATAATTTCCTATCAATCAATAGAACAACCAGAAATGGAGAAATCAGCTCCTCTTGATGTGGGAGAAGTAATACCTTCTAGTTCTCAAATAGTTATTCCAAAAATAAATGTAACAGCTCCGATAATTTTTGTAGATACCAGAGACGAAAAAACAATCCAAAACAATCTCACTCAAGGTGCTGTTCATTACTCCGGCACAGCGATGCCAGGTGAAGTTGGAAATAGTTTTATTACTGGACACTCTTCAAATTTTTGGTGGATAAAAGGTAGTTATAACTATATTTTTTTGAATTTAAATAAACTCACTATAGGAGATCAACTAAAGATATATCACAACGGTAATAAATATGTCTATCAGGTCAGCGAAGTAAAGACTGTTGAACCAACAGATGTTTCTGTTTTGGAACAAACCTCGACACCAACACTTACTTTAATGACTTGTACACCCCCTGGTACTAACTGGAAAAGATTGATTGTCAAATTAGATCAAATTTCACCGAAATACTTTGAACCGGTTGTAGTAACAAAGGAAGAGATAATTAGTCCAGATAATCTACCTTCTACGGATACTAACACCACAGGTGGTATGTTAGGAAAGTTGTGGGATTGGGTTATATCTTTGTTCAAGGATTAATTAAAATCATAAACCCATAAATCTAATTTCTGTGTTTCTGAGTTTTTTGAAAAAAAGTAGACACGATCACCATTTGGAGAGACAAAATTTGGGAGTCTCTTTTCTGAGTTAAAAAGTAATGTATCATAATGACCCAAATAAGTAACAAGCATACTTCTGTCTTCAACTGAATATATTAAGTTAAATTGGTCAGACATCCAGTTTAAACTAGATATATTAACGTCTTTAATAGTAGTGAAATATAGGTTCTTTTCAATTTCATAAGAATATAATGAGCTGTTGGCATAATAACCTATAAACTGATATTTTGGCGAGACATTAAACCAGTCAACATCATTTGCTATCGTAATAGGTTGAATATACGGATCATTAGTAGCCCTATACAGGGAAAGTATTTTTGTTTCTTTCCCGAGAACAGCAAATCCACCTTCTTCACCCGCATAATTTATTTGATAAGTCTTAGAATCAGTTAGTTTATCGAATATTTTAATAGGATTGGAAGCATTGTAAGTAAACAGTTGGTTCTTTTCACCCTCAGACTTTATGTAATAAATTTTTTCATTTGTAATAAACAAATCAGTAGCGTTGCTATCAAGAACTGCACTCATTTTTTTCTCAAGATAATTCAAAAGATATATACTGCCTTCTCTGATTGCATATAACTCATTTTGATCTTTGGGATTAAAGATTAATTCATCAAAAGTTAAATTATATGTCGTGTTAATGTCCCAACTAGAAGGGTTCTGCCTTGCTTCGATTATTTCATAGGTTTTATTTGTTTCGGTTTTTCTTTCAAAAAGTATTCTGCCATTGTTTGTTGAATAATAAAGGGGTGTTAAATTTTCCCCGGCTAATGTTTCCTTATCAAAAAGCTTATTACTCTCTTTTGTTGCTAGGTCTATTTCCCAAAAAGAAAGAATTTGGTTTTCAGGATCATTCATTTTCACAAGAAGCTTTTTTCGATCATCAGAAAGAAGGGTGCTCTCCGTTTCTTGTGGCAAGCTAAAGTTTTGTGCTTTTCTCTGCATTGGTATTAATAAAACTTGCGTACCCCAAGAAACCATCCCCGGACGGACTTCAAAGGATCCATCCCAAGTTTCATAACCATCCTTCTCCAGTCTTATTCTGTGATTCCCCGCAGAAAGACGCTTAATTTGTACCGAAAGAAAGGGTAAACCCGGTGTATTACTCTTATATTCTTGCCCATCCAGCATAATGTTTGCATCTCCCGGTCTGGTTGCAAGGATGATTGTACCAGTTCTTTCTTTTACAATCTTGCCGTCACGGTAATATACGTTAAAACCAAAAGCATTTAAGACAATAAAATAACATACAAACACAAAAAACGCACCCAGTAACGGGTACATTATTAACCTTGCTTTTAATGAAGGTCCTTTAGTCATTGGTATAAGACATTTTAACCTAAAAAATGTTTTTTTGAAAGATAATGTTATAATCATTTAGTATGGAACAATTTATAATTGAAGGTCCGACAAGTTTAAGTGGGGAAGTACAAATTTCTGGCTCAAAAAATGCTGCCCTCCCAATTATTGCTGCATCTCTCCTTATCCGCGATGAAGTAATACTGAATAATGTCCCTCTAATTAATGATGTTATTACTCTTCTTAAGATTATTAAACAGCTTGGTGGTGAATATCAGATAAATAAAAATACGGTTACAATCAATACAAAGAATCTTATAGATACTAATCCAGACCCAATAGCTGTTAAACATTTAAGAGCCTCGATTTTACTTCTTGGTCCTCTCTTGTTTATAAACAAACATGTTACTATTCCTCACCCTGGAGGATGCCTTATTGGCACTCGTCCATTTGATATACACTTGAAATCTTTTGAAAAAATGGGTGCTTTAGTAACTGAAACAAAAGATTCATATACAATTAAGGCAAAGAAACTAAACCCAACAGAATTAATTGCTGAATTTACCGTAACTGGTACGGAGAATATTATAATGGCAGCTGTTTTGACACCCGGTGTCACTACCATTAAACTAGCTGCCGCTGAGCCTCATGTTCAAGACTTGTGCAACTTTTTAAAGTCGTCTGGTGCAAACATTAAAGGAATTGGAACGCATCTATTAAAAATTGAAGGTGTAGATAGCTTAAAACCAACAAAATTTACCATTCAACCAGACCAGATTGAATCAGGAACCTACGCTATTGCTGCTGCTGCAACAAATGGACATGTGATTATTAACGGTTTTATTTCAGATCACCACGATGCCTTGCTATCAAAATTCCAGCGTGCGGGTGTTAATTATAAAATAATTAACTCTGAAACACTCGAGATATTTCCGAATAAAATCTTGAATTCATTTAAAATTCGCACAGAGGTTTACCCGGGTTTTCCTACTGATTTACAAGCTCCAATGGCTGTACTCGCCACTCAATGTGTTGGGGAATCAGTTATCCATGAAACAATATTTGAAGGAAGGCTAGGTTACATTCCTGAACTTTCTAAAATGGGAGCGCGTGCACAGACAACAGACGTTCATCATGCAATAATAAAAGGCCCATCCAAGCTTATAGGGACCAGAATTACTAGTTTTGATTTAAGAGCAGGCGCTACATTGATTATTGCTGCACTTATTGCCAAAGGTGAGTCAAGGATTGACCAAGTAGAGATTATTGATCGTGGTTATGAAAATATTGAATCAAAATTAAATTCTTTAGGTGCGAATATAAAAAGAGTCAAACTAAAAGAAATTGAGGCTTAGAGCTTTTTCTGCTAAAATACCTTAGATGTTTGCAAAAAGAATTGGTATTGATCTTGGAACTGCTAACGTTTTGGTTTATGTACCAAAGCAAGGTATTGTAATCAACGAACCATCCGTTGTTGCGGTTGCTGATGATAATAAGGTACTCGCGGTTGGAGAAGAAGCAAAAGAAATGGTGGGAAGAACCCCCGAAGCCATTACTGCATACCGGCCACTAAGAGACGGTGTAATAGCTGATTATAGAGTAACCGAAGCAATGATTCGATATTTTATTAACCGTGTTTCTGGTTCAATTAGACTTTCTCGACCTGAAGTAATGATTTCTGTTCCTGCAGGTGCTACATCAACGGAAAAGAGAGCTGTAATTGATGCCACAAAACAAGCTGGCGCAAAAGAAGCTTATATTATTCCCGAGCCTGTTGCTGCAGCTATTGGTGCGGAGATACCTATCGATACTGCTGCGGGTAATTTGGTTGTTGATATTGGGGGTGGAACAACCGAGGTCGCAATTATCTCACTTGGTGGGATCGTCGCTGCAAATTCCGTTAGAATCGGGGGAAATCGTCTCGATCAAGCAATAGGTGAATATATTAGAAAAAAATATGGTCTTGCTGTTGGTGATCAGACTGCTGAAGAAATTAAAATTGAAATTGGATCTGCTTTAAAAACAGAGAAAAACAAAACTATGGAGATTAGAGGTAGAGATATGATTGCCGGACTTCCGAAAATAATCAATATTTCTGCAAATGAAGTTACCGAGGCAATCCAACACGAGTTAGAAAAAATTATACTTGCAATTAAAAGCGTGCTGGAACAAGCCCCACCAGAACTTTCTTCCGACATTATTGATAGGGGTATGGTTATGACAGGTGGAGGTTCTCTCTTAAGAAATCTTGATAAACTCTTTACTAAAGCTCTGGGTATACCTTGTCATGTTGCAAACGACGCACTTTTGTGTGTAGCAAAGGGGACAGGTGTCGCTCTTGAAAATTTAGATGACTATAAAAAATCAGTTTTATCTAAATGAAAATTGACTTTACCTTCTATTGAACTAAAATATTATTGGAGGGATTATAAAAAAGGAACGATTAGACATTGGTGTTGTTGCTTTCATTTTAGCAGCTCTTCTAGGCTCTACTGCTGGTATGCTAATGTATTTAATTATGTTTAGGTTATTTAAATGAAAAAACTATATATTTCAGATTTAAAAGTAGGTGATTCTATATTTGGGGAAATATTTGCGATAAAGTCTTATGTCAAAAAATCTTCACGCAATAATAAGCCATATATCGATTTAATTTTAGCCGATTCGTCTGGGACAATTAGGGGAAAAATTTGGTCTGATGATTTTGCAAATTGTGACAATGTTACTGAAGGTACCGCAGTTTCTGTTAATGGTTCTATTGAGGAATTTAATGGTCCTCAATTACGTGTAACTAACATGAAAAAAACAGACGACTATGAGACTAGCCAATTACAACAGACTACAAATTTTGATATTGAAAAAATGTGGTCAGATGTAGACAAAACAATTGAATCCTTAAAAAATCCTCACCTAAAGAAATTACTAGAAAATATTTTTGATAAGCAAATGATCGAAAAATATAAGAGATGGCCGGCTGCATATAAATTACATCAAAATTATATCGGGGGACTTTTAGAGCATACCTGGGAAATGTTAAAAATGGCTTCTGCACTTAAGGACCATTATCCTAAAATAAATATGGATTTAGTGAATGTTGGAATTATTCTACACGACATTGGGAAAATCGAGGAATATACGCTTGGTTTAACGATTGGTTTTACTGATAAAGGGAAATTACTTGGCCACATATACTTAGGGGCTGAAATTGTCAAACAAAATGCTCCACGTGAGATGCCGGCTGATTTACTCGATGAAGTTATTCATTTAATCCTTTCTCATGTTGGTCATACTGAATTCGGTTCACCGGCGGTCCCAATGACCACAGAAGCAATGGCAGTATTTGTAGTCGATTATGCTTCAGCAAGATTAAATATGGCTTACACAGAAATTCACGGGACACTCGGTAAGGAAAACTTTACGCAGTATGTCCCTCAGCTTGGAACTGAGCTTTATCGCTCACCATATACTGAAGAATTAAGTAACGAGGATATACCTTTTTAAACAGATTGGGAGGGAGATGGTTTGTCAGAATTGTAAATCTGAGACTAATGGAGTAAGGCTTAATGGCAAGCTGTTTTGTAGTATCTGTGGTGAGGAACTTTCAAATCCTATTTCTAATGAAATCCCGAATGAACCTATTGCAAAGATTATTAATACACCTAATAAAATCGAAACTAAGATTGATGAACTCGGAGCCGAGCTAGATGCTTTATCTCAACTAGAAAAGATTGCAAAAACAAAGGAAAGTATTTCCGAACAAAATACTGAACTATCTGCTTTAGAAGCAGCAGAGTCACTCGTAGATAAATTAAATATTGATAGTGATTCGAAAGCAAAAAAATCAAATGCCCCGCTGCCGGAAAAAACCGGTGATAATATCCAGGCTGCTATTGAGAAAAAGAATAGACCACATCTAAAACACCAACAGTCTATTGACTCCAATTTAACGAGTACGCAAGAACCAGTCGGTTCTGCACAGTCGGAAAAGGAGCAACAAGATTCTACGACTCAAAAAAATAAAAATATTGAAACCAAAAATACCATAGAAAAAGAACCTCAAATAACATCTAAGGAAAACGAACCTAAAGAGGCGTTGACTGTTAAGGTACCTGAGGAAGAGCCTAAAACTGAAGTTAATTCTCCTGTAATATTTACTCCAGAGAGTTTACAAAATCAAATTGAAGTTGCGAGTGATAATGTCGTTGATGAAGTTACGAAAGATGTTAATATATCTGACCAAAAAAATGACCCGTCGGTTATAAATCTTATTCAGCCCGAAAAAGGTTATTGTGTTAAATGCAAAAGCATGAGAGGAATTGCTAACCAAACGAAGGTTCTGATGAAAAATGGACATCCTGCATTAAAAGGAAACTGTGATGTTTGTGGTACGACAATATTTAAAATTTTGAAGGGGGGCACGAGAGAAGGATATCAAATAAAACATCATGCAGCGGAAAATCATAAAAATCAAACCAAAAATAATGTCCTTACTGGTTTTTTTAAAGAAAGTGTTTCTCAGGCAACGAAGAAGCCACAGCCAAATAAATCAGATATTCAAAAAAAACATCGATTCTCATTTAAAATATTTTTAGCAATTACTATCCCGATTATTTTATTACTCGGGTTTGTTGCATTGGTTTTTTATGTGAACAATGTTGCAATTAATCCTGAAAAATCAAAGATTAAAGCAGAAAAAGCAGTAACTTTCAGCTATTTAAAACCTGGATACCTACCACCTGGCTATACTCTGTCACCAGATACAAATGCCACAGTCGATAACATTACTTATTCTTATCGACTTTTAACAATTCTACCTAATGGGAAAGAATCCGTTAGCGATGAATTTGATATTATTATTTCAAAAAAAGATTTGACTGAAGATTCCTTAAAGAGCATGATTTTAGCTAAGGGTAAAAATTACCAGGAAGAAAAATTTTCTAACTCAAATATTTGGATAATCGACGATAAGATTATAATTATTTACGATAATGGTATCCTTTACGAAATTAACTCTTCTGGTAAAATTTCTAAAGGAGAGCTAGAAAAGATTGCAAAAGACATCATCGAATAACACAACTATTTATTTAATCAGACACGCTGAGGTCCATAATCCAAAGCGGATTATTTATGTTAGATTACCTGGTTTTGGTCTTTCTAAATTGGGTTTTTTTCAAGCTCAAAAACTTAAATGCTATTTTGCTTTTCAAAATATTGAGGCTTTTTACTCAAGTCCACTTCTGCGCTCTCGTCAAACTGCAGGAATAATTGCTGGAAATGACAAAGTTTCTATAAGCAAAGAGTTAACTGAAATTAATTTTTCAAAATGGCAAGGTCTTACATATGAAGAAAGAACCATTAAAGAAATAGAAGAATATGTGATTAATCCCGATAAAATCGATTACCTTGGTGAATCTCCTCAAGAAGCACAAGTTAGAATGGTTGATGAAATCTATCGTATAATCCATCATCATAAGGGAAAAGAAATAGCTATTGTTTCTCATGCAGACCCAATAATTCTAGCAATACTTTATTTTAGAGAAATGAATATTAAAGAACTTAATAACACTACGAATCCAAATGGATCAATTTATAAAATACAGTTTAACGATTCTAATCAATGTGAGAAGATAGAATATATACAAGTAGCACCCGCTAAAAAGGATTGGCCATGAATGACGAAAAATGGAGTGAGATTAAAGATAAAATTGCCGAGAAATATCATGATTTCGAATCCAATTTAGAGAATGATTTTATTGAAGATGATTTGGGAAATAAAATTCCGCAAGTTATCGAAACTCTCGTTTTTGAATCACTCCTGGGTAAAACAAAACTTATCCGCATTAAACATCCGAAAATTATCGAGAAGAAAGCTCACTATCATAAGGGTGCAGGTGGTGCAAAAGTTGAATTAGTGACAGACGAGAATGATTTTAGTTATAAATTTGAGGCATATTTATTAAAAAGTGGTCAATGGGAAAAATTAGATATTCCCGCTGATAGAGTTAATTTTTAAGGGGGATTATGACAAAGTTAAAAAATCCATCACAACGAGTTGGTGTTTTTGTAGACGTACAAAATTTATATTATTCGGCTAAAGCCTTATATAATTCGCGTGTAAATTTTGGAGAAATACTCAATGAAGCAATTTCAGAAAGGCAGCTTGTTCGAGCAATTGCCTACACTATTAAAGCTGAGATGCCAGAAGAGCAGAGCTTTTTCGATGCACTTTCTGGTATTGGATTTGAGGTAAAAACAAAGGAATTACAAACTTTCGTTTCGGGTCAAAAAAAGGGTGATTGGGATGTTGGAATTGCTGTTGACGTTCTTAAGATGGCTCCTAAACTTGATGCAGTAGTTCTATGCTCGGGTGATGGGGATTATGTAGATCTTTTGCATCATGCAAAAGCTGAAGGTTGTCGAGTTGAAGTCATCTCATTTGGAAAATCAACCTCGCAGAAATTAAAAGAGGAAACTGATGACTTTACCGATATGGATGAAGATGCTCAGCGGTTTACTTTTGCCCCAAAAGGCCAAAAAAGTAAAACCTCTACAAAAGAGGTCACCCAAACTAACAATTCTGCAAAAGCAGCACCAAAGAAAAAATTTAGAATTTTTGGGGGGTAATGTCAAATTTTTTATATGAAGACATTGAGGACATCTTAAGCGAGCTTAAAACTAAAAAAGCTGGCTTAAGTGATTCAGAAGCTTTAAATAGGATAAATAAATATGGCCTTAATGTTATAGAGCAAAAAAAGCAGTTTAATATTTTAACTGCTATTATGGGACAACTAACCGATTTGCTTGCTATTTTATTGCTTGTTGCGGCATTAATATCCTTTCTTATAGGATCTGTAAGTGATGCTATCATAATTATTTTGATTGTTTTAGTTAATGCCGTAATTGGTTTTTTTCAAGAATATAAAGCAGAAAAGGCAATAGAGGCACTCGCTAAATATGTCCCAAGCAATACGAATGTTATTAGGGACGGTGCAAGTAAAATTATTGCCTCGAAATATCTTGTACCAGGCGATATTGTGCAACTTTCAGAAGGAATGAAAATTCCTGCTGATATTCGGTTGATTGAGTCATATGATCTATTTACGAATGATGCTTCGATTACTGGGGAGTCTGAACCTCAGGAAAAAAAAGCTTTAAAAATTGAGAAGGTTTCAGTTAATCTAAATGATTTAACAAGTTCTTGTCTAATGGGAACATCGGTTGTATCAGGTAGAGGTATTGGGGTAGTTATAGCTACAGCCATGCAAACTCAATTTGGAAAAATTGCAAAAGCCACTTCATCCCAGAGACGTTCTGTATCTCCATTAGAGGTTGAGACCGGAAGAATAGCAAAAACAGTCGCAAGAGCCACCTTTTGGGTCGTTTTGGTACTTGTCGGTTTATTTACACTGGCTAATGGTAAATTTCTCTTTCAGGAATCATTTCAGTTTGCCATTGGTGTGGCTGCCGCTTTGGTCCCTCAAGGATTACCTTCAACTGTTACTATTGCGCTTGCCATTGCGGTTCAAAGAATGGCAAAACGGATGGCCGCAGTGAGAAGACTTTCTGCAGTTGAAACATCAGGAGAAGCCAGTGTTATTGTTACCGATAAAACCGGGACATTAACCAAAAACGAAATGACATTAAAGGAATTATATTTTTCTCATCAAAATTATCATATTAAGGGGATAGGATATAACACAATAGGTAAATTCATTAAAGAGGGAAGGGCTTGCAATGATAAAGATCTAAAAGAGCTTCAACCATTACTCTTTGCTATGTCTATTGCCAATAATTCTGAAGTCAACGACAAAAATCGTCAAACAACACAAGTAAGTGGTGATTCTACTGATATAGCCTTGCTTATTGCTGCAGAAAAGGCGGGACTGAATACAGAAATTCTCAACCATAGCTACACATTACTAGAAGAGATCCCATTTAATTCAGAGAGAAAATATATGGTAAGAAGCATTAAAAAAGATGGGAAAGGATTCATTTATGCAAAAGGTTCCCCTCAGGTTTTAATCAAAAAATGTAACCGGATATATGTTTCTGGAAAAATAAGAGCAATCACAAATCATGATATAAAAGAAATTAAAAATAAAGTCGATCAAATGTCCGAAGACGCACTCAGAGTACTTTTAATTGCAGGTAAAAATATTGACCATAACAAAATAGATAAAAATTTAGTTTTTTATGGCCTCGCGGGAATTATCGACCCTCCGCGTGAAGATGTCTCAGAGACAATACATATTGCGAAAAAGGCCGGCATAAAAATAATCATGGTTACAGGAGACTATGGTATAACCGCCGCGGCTATTGCCCAACGGATTTCTTTAAACAACAATCCTAAAATTATAACCGGAGATGATTTAAACGAAATGAGTGACCTAGATCTCAGGAATATTCTCTCTGAACCAGAACCGCTTTTTTCCCGTGTGGATCCAATTCACAAACTAAGGATCGTAAGCCAATTACAAAAAATGGGTCATATTGTTTCTGTCACGGGTGATGGTGTTAATGATGCCCCGGCACTTAAAAAATCCGACATTGGCGTTGCAATGGGCATAACAGGTACTGATGTTGCAAAAGAATCTGCTGAAATTATTGTATTAAACGATAGTTTTTCCTCGATTGTTTGGGCGATTAAAGAAGGCCGCAAAACATATGAAAATATTAAAAAAGTCACAAAATACATTTTTACTTCTAATATTGCAGAATTTACTGTTGTCATTATTGGTTTATTTTCCGGGTTTCAGTTAATTACTCCAATTCAAATTCTTCTAATCGATTTGGGTTCAGAAATATTTCCTGCGATGGGTCTTGCCGGGGATGATGAGACTGATGACCTTATGTCAAAAAAACCTCGTGATAAGAAAGATATTTTATTCGGTAAAAATGTAATCACATATATATTAAGAAGCGGTATTTTTATGGGTATCCTTGCAGCTTTAGGTTTTTTTGTATTTAGTTTTTCAAATGGATGGCGTCCGGGAGCTGAATCAACAAATCGAATGTGGTATGCGCAAGCAACAACACTAACCTATTTGTGTATCGCCTTCGGGCAATATATAAATGCTTTTTCCGTTCGCTCTGAAGAAAAACCAATATGGAAACTCATGAATAATAAAAGGCTTTTATTTTCTATTTTTATATCTGTAATTTTTGTTACTTCAATTATTTTTATCCCTGGTTTAAATAATTTTACGAATATGGCTCCAATCCCTAGTTATGCATATTCTATTATTCTATTTGCAACTATCGCCATTGCAATATATCTTGAAGTGGCAAAAAGGATTTACCAACCAAAAAATAGAATAACTGATGTACTTGCCCGTGATATTGTAAAGAGTGAGTTACATTGATTGATTTCAAACGCTTAAACGCTTAAAATAGCATTTATGAATACTGTGACTAGATTTGCCCCATCACCAACAGGGAGCCTTCATGTCGGTGGATTACGCACTGCAATATTTTCCTATCTTTGGGCGAGACACAACCATGGTAAGTTTCTACTGCGTATTGAAGATACCGATCGTGAAAGACTAGTACCTGGTTCAGTTAAAGAAATTGAAAATTCCCTTAGGTGGCTTGGCTTAGAATTTGATGATGAATTAATTTATCAATCTGAGAGAAAAGAAATTCACCAAAAATATGCTGAAAAACTCATTAAGGAAGGGAAAGCATACAAATGTTATTGCACAAAGGAAAGGTTAAATAAATTAAGAGAAGAGCAACTAAAGAAAAAATTACCCCCAGGATATGACAAGCGTTGTCGAAATCTGAGTCAAAAAGAAATGGAAAGTTTTGAATCTTCAGGGAAACCATACGTTATTAGGTTTGCTATGCCAGAATCAGGTTTTGCCGAGTGGGACGATGCGGTCCGAGGAAAAATGAGTGTAAAATATGCTCTTTCTGATGATCAAGTGCTACTAAAATCCAGTGGTTGGCCAACTTACTTTTTAGCGGCCACTGTTGATGATCATGAAGCAGGTGTAACTGACATTATAAGAGGTGAGGAGTGGTTACCTTCAACGCCAAAAAATATTGCTATATATAAGGCTTTTGGGTGGAATGTTCCTCGTTTTGCCCATATGCCTGTAACTGTAGGACCAAGTGGAAAAAAACTTTCAAAACGAGACGGGGACACAGCTGTTTCTGAATATATGGCAAAGGGTTATCTTCCTGAGGCACTTTTAAATTTTCTTGTATTTTTGGGGTGGAATCCAAAAACCACGGAAGAATTTTTTTCGAAAGGAGAGTTAATCAATATATTTGATATAAAAGATATAAATAAAGCGCCGGCTGTTTTTGATGTAAACAAACTAAATTGGATAAATGCACATTACATTAGGAGTATTCCAAAAGACAAACTAAAAATGTTAATTAAAAACCTAATTCCAAGTTTGAAAATTTTAAAATTATCCAATTTTAATCGAATTTTAGATGTTGAGAAAATCAGACTTACAAGACTCACCGATATACAAGAAAACACTGATTTTTACCTTGAAAACCCCAAAATTAACCCTAATCTACTTATATTCAAAAAAAGCACGTTAGAGGCTACTAAAATGGCCCTAAACGCAACATATGAGACTCTAGATGCAATTAGCAACCCTAAATGGAAGACTATGGATATTGAGGATTTTAATGCGATCTTAGCAAAAATAGTTGCTAAAAATAATTTTACAAATGGTGACGTTTTTTGGCCTGTGCGTTATGCACTTTCTGGATTAGAAAAATCTGCAAGCCCAGCAGAACTTTTATGGGCAATGGATAAAGATACTTCCCTAACAAGGATTAGTATATCTTTAAAGGTGTTAAATTGAACAATGAGGCTGTAAATCGTCAAGAGATTTGGCTTGAAAGAATTTTTCCAACAGATTTCGATACAAGGCTTGCTACTCTTGCTGCCCAAGAAACAAGAAAAACTCTTGAGGGATTTAGAAAATATAAACTGATGAAAGACAGGGTCAAGTCTGAAGTAGTCAGAGATGCAATTAATAATAAGAATATAAAAAGCATTCGCGATATCCCTGAAAATTATAAAACTGAAATTTCCAGAGAAATTGAAGAATTTGACCGGCACTATTCTATTGGAGGTGTATATTTTCTTTATTGCCATTTTCATAGCATTATTGAACACCTACGTACAGGGAAAAGGGTAGAGTTAGAAGCTTTTCGTCCTAGAATTGAAAATTACATAGATTCAAATGGTATTATCACATATGATAATCTTAAGAAAGAAGATCGGATTGGACTTGAAGCTACCAGGTTTTTGAAAAGTATCTTTCCAGAAATTATACCAGTTTCTATTGCGTTCGATTTGTCAAAAAGTATTGAGGTTAAGCCCAATATCAAGAACAATTTTTTAAAGACAGCCGAGAAAATGCTTTCTGTATATAGTGATTTAGATGATATGAAATCTGAATATTTTTTAACTCCAGCCTCTGTCTTAAGCTCACGAGTTTCGGAATTGATTGGTAAGCTAAATGAATTAAAATTAATAGAAAAAGACTCAAACGAGATTTTTTTCAGTAGTAATTTAGACACTGTTGAGGATATTAGGTTTTTGAGATTTCCACTATCTGACGAAAGAGGGAGGTGGAACGATTTGGCAATAAATGCTGCTTATTTTTATGAAAAGGATAAAAACCAAGATACTTACTTTTGTATTTTACCGAAAAAACAATATTATTCACAAGAAGATAAACTTTGGGAAATTCTTTTAAAATTAGATTACATTCCTGAAAAATATCATAATATCTTTTATGATTTAGAGAGTGACAGTATCACGCCCGAATCAGTTATAGAAGCCCTAAAATCAAAACTTTCTATGTTCATATAAACATAGAAAGTTTCGTAGTGTGACTAACAAATTTGTTTTTTTGGTTCCGAGACTAGGATTCGAACCTAGATTAACGGGACCAGAACCCGTTGTCCTGCCATTAGACGATCTCGGATTATTGTTCTATTGTTTTAATTTTATAGACTTCTTCATATCCTGAAAAGTCTTTAAACTTAAACGTATTTCCAAGCTTTAGATTTAACATTTTTTGGGCAAGAGGGGATTCATTGGAAATAATAGCCTTCATAGGATTTGATGTTGAACGAGTCATAATAGTATATTCGCGGTTATCACCGGTTTTCATGTCTTCAAGCACAACTTTTGTTCCGATTATCACAGTTGCTGGTTCTTTTTCTGAGAATTCTACTGCTTCGAGAGAATTTATTATTTTCTCAAGTTCGGAAAACTCTTTTCGCTTTGCCTGAAAATATAAAATATCCTTGTCCTTTTTCTTTTCTTCTTGTGACAATTCTTTTGATAGTTCTTTAAACTTCTTTTCTAATATTAGTTTTGCTGAACTTGTAATCTTCATAAAAGCTTGCCAATTTTAGCACATTTTAAGCCAATCGTAAACTCAAACAAATTGTTCCCATTCTCTACTTTTTGCTATAATAGGGTTATGGAAAATGTTCCTTACATCGGGGGTCTTCCTTTGCTTGTTTGGTTTGGAATTGTCGGAATGGGATTCCTTATCTTTCAAATACTTTCTGGCCTTAGAATAATAAAAATTAATCCTAAGGTACACAAAGTTTGTGGTTTACTTTTATTCTGTATTGCAATAATTCATGGGCTTTTTGGATTAGCTTTTTTCTTTAATTAATTTTTATTTTAGGGGGCTCAAATGAAGCGAATGCTTCTTGTCGAGGACGACAAAGATCTGGCGAGAATGTACGCCAAAAAATTTAATACTGAAGGTTGGGATGTTACTAATTGTTATGATGGTTCTGATGCGATACAAATAGCACGTGATAGCCACTTTAATGTTATTGTTCTTGATCTTATGCTGCCCGGAATTTCCGGTATTGATGTGCTCGAAATGCTAAGGTCTAATTCAAAAACCGTCAAAACTCCTGTTATCGTCTATACAAATTTCGGAGATAATTATAATCGTGAGAAGTGCATGACATATGGGGCTGATGAATTTATTCTAAAAGTCGAATCTACACCCGAGAGCTTATTCCAAGCAGTGGAACAAACTCTTATTTTAAAAGATACCGAAAACCTGGAGGAACAGGATTCAAATGTACAAGGTTAAAAAACTTCTAAAACATTTCTTTGTTCCTCACAGAGGTAATGCTTTTCGACCTCATGCTGCACGACACCGTATGCTTTCAATCTATTCTGTTGGGTTAGTACTCTCACAACTTCTACTGGGGGTCACAGCATATGCCGGACCTACAATTAGCGAGAATCAATCAATAGTCATGCAAAAAAATATTGTGTCCCTAACCAATGCAGAAAGAAGTAAAGAAAATCTGTCGTTACTTAAGGAAAATGAAGTTCTTGACCGTGCTGCAAATAATAAACTGAATGATATGTTTGAGAAGAATTACTGGGATCATAAGGGTCCAAATGGGGAAACTGCCTGGGATTTTATAGAAAGTGAAGGATATGTCTACCAACTTGCCGGAGAAAATCTGGCACGCGGTTTTGACACCTCTGCCGAAGCAGTTGCAGCATGGATGAACAGCCCCTCACATCGCGATAACATATTAAACAAGCGCTTTCGGGAAATTGGGATTTCTGTTGGTTCAGGAGAGATAAAAGGTGCAAAAACTACTTTAATAGTTCAAGTTTTCGGTGAACCTAAAACGGCATATGCGTCAGCTCAAACTCAAAATTCTACGGTTCTTGCAGACAAAGCAACGCTCCCAGAAATTAAAATTTCTAATTCGACCCTCCCAAGCAAAGTTCCTTATTTTTTAATATGGACTTTTATTTTTGGGTTGATATTAGTTGATGGATTTATGATTCGCAAGCTAGGTTTGCATGCTTCTAGGTCTCATGTCTTTAATTTAAGAGTATCATTGCTGCTTGCTGGTTTTGGGCTAATCTTCATGATGGTCGGTTTTGTGGGGATAGCCTAGCGCTGCGCTTTAGTTTTAAATTTTAAATTTTAAATTTTAAAAATAAATTGCTGTTGTATTTTGTTTTAATAAACTTGTCACTGGTCGCTTATCACTTTATACTTAAAACATGAACAAAGAAAAACATGATTTGGTGATAATTGGATCAGGTGCAGCAGGAATTTCTGCAAGTATTTATGCTGCACGTTATAAAATGGATTTTGTTTTAATTGGCCGGATGCCTGGCGGAAATATGACAGAGTCATATGATGTCGAAAACTATCCAGGGCTCGCCGAAACTGTCCCTGGACACGAATTGGGTGACAGAATGATTTCTCAACTTGAACGATTCGGACATAGACCAAAAATTGATGAAATTCATGAAATTTCAAAGCTAAAAGGTGATTATAAGTTTAAATTAATAGGAAATAATACTGAATATTATGCTCGTGCTTTACTTTTGGCAATTGGTTTAGAACGAAATCGATTAAATATTCCTGGCGAAAAAGAATTTGAAGGCAGAGGAGTAGCGTATTGCGCTACTTGCGACGGTTATTTTTATAAAGATAAAAATGTAGCTGTCGTCGGTGGAGGAGATTCTGCCGTAACCGCTGCTCTTTATCTTTCGGATCTTGCTAAAAATGTCACTCTTATTGTTAGAAAACCAGAAATGCGGGCCGAGCCAACCTGGCAAGATAAAATTAAAAAAGTCTCTAATGTAATAATAATTACAGAAGCAAATGTTAAAGAGATTGCCGGAACAGACAAAGTAGAAAAAATTACTATTGAAAAAGGTGGGAAAACACAAGAATTATTATTAGATGGTGTTTTTATAGAAATCGGTCAAACACCACAAACTACACTTTTGAATCAATGCGGTATTAAATTAGATAACAATAATCTTGTCGTCGTTGGAGATAATCAAAAGACCTCCACTCGAGGTATTTGGGCAGCAGGGGATATCACAAACGGCTCGAATAGTCTTAAACAAATTGTAACTGCTGCGGCAGAAGGTGCAGTCGCTACACTCGATATTTATACTGAACTTAAAAAGTTAAAATAATACCATCATAAAGGGATAAACCATATAATTAGTTTTTCTAATGTGCTTGATTATCCACAAATAGTGCTTGACAAGCACTATCAGTTGGAGCATCCTAGTATTATTCGTGCTTAATTAAGCACAGATCATACAGAAAGGAGGTGAAGTGTAATGGCAACAACTTTTTACTGCGTAAAATGCAAAGCTAAAAAAGACGTAGATGACGCTAAAGTAGAAAAAATCACTATGAAGAATGGCCGACCTGCCTCAAAATCTGTATGTCCTGACTGTGACACTAAAGTTTTCAAAATTGGTGGTTAGTATATAGAGAACTTGAGAGATATCTCTTAAAGAATAATCCCATGCTTATGTGTGGGATTATTTAATTGACAATTTTATATCTTTATGTTAATATATCTGCGAGTTAAGGATATGTTCCGACTAGCACACGAGGGGGTGTAACAATTGCCGTATGTAGATGAAGACGCCCAGTACATGATCGAGGCACTCCGGTCGGCTGGGTTTGCTTTGTCCAATGCAATCCTGCCGATCAATGAATTCACTTCAGATTCCAGTGCAGCCATACTCTGGTCTCGTGCTGCGAATCTAGAGGGCGATCCGGAAGATCAAGTCACAGCCATGGTCAACGCAGGTAAGTCCCTGCGGGATTTGGCTGGCCGCTGGCTCAACGAAGAACTTCCGGAAGAAATCTTGGAGGGTCTCGAAGAGGCCATCAAGCTCTGGGACACTGTCCAGTGTCCCTCCGCTGAACTCCCCGGCAAGACGATGGAGGAAGGAGGACCCGCCTACTACTAAGGCGGAACACACTACATATGGTTCGACCCTGCACACGTTGCAGGGTCGTTCTGTATATATACACTTCAGTAGCTATAGCTTTAAATGTGTATATATTTAATGCTAGCCTAACTTTTATCACCATTACCAAACCGATATTCTAATATATATTACGTACATGCTATTTTATAAGGGATTGATATCAGGTTAATGGTAGCCTTAACGGGATTCTCACCGCTATCACTTTTATTAACTAATATATATTAGTTATAGTTGTCTTTATCTTAAGTATTTCAAGTTATCTTAACTAAAAGAGAGTCCGAGTGGAAAACCGTTCTGACTCTCTTTGGTAGCCCGTAGGGGAATCGAAGCATAGCTTCTGCTCACCACTATCATAATTCCAGAAATACAAGATTTCAAAAAACATCTATCTTTATCTGCATATATTTTTCCTTTGATATTATTTTCACTCTGGCGTTCTCACCCCCATGGATACAAAAAGAGCCCACAATGTAGCAAGCTACATTTCAGGCTCTTTGGTAGCCCGTAGGGGAATCGAACCCCTGTTACCAGGATGAGAACCTGGCGTCCTAACCTCTAGACGAACGGGCCATTTTGCCTGAAGATTTTAGCAAAAAAATCACCCTTTTTCAATTGATTTTAAGCAGGTATAATTAATCCTCAGATGAAGTTCAAAAGAATTATACTATTATTAATAATTGCCTCCGTGATAATTTTTGTAGCTTTGACAACCTCCGGAAAACAAACTTCAACAATAAAACAAAATAAAGATTTATCGGAACAAGTAAAAAAAGATGAGATTGAAAAAAACAAAAAACTATACCAGCCACAAAAAACAGACAATACCTCAGAAGCAGATATTGTTATAAATGCCCAATCTGCAATCGTTTTCGATCCGGATAGTGGAGAAATTAAATTTCAAAAGAACCCGAATGTTCAACTAGCTCCGGCTTCAATTACTAAAATCGCCACTATTTCAGTTGCTTTAGAAAATTTAAAGACAGACCAATTAATAGAAATCTCACAGAAAGCTGCAGACCAAGAGCCAAATAAAATAGTAATGAAAGCTGGCGAGAAATTGAAACTGGATGATTTACTTTATGGACTTATGATGATTAGTGCAAACGATGGAGCTTATGCTATCGCTGAGGCAATTCCCGGTGGTTATGATAAGTTTATAGAAAAAATGAATCAGAAAGTAAAAAGTTTAGGTTTAACAAATACAAATTTTAAAAATCCTTCAGGACTCGACGATGAAAGTCATTATTCTAGCGCCTTTGATATTGCAACTCTTACTCGTTATGCACTGCTAGTCCATCCGGAATTAATTAAATATGCCGGAAAAAAGGATGATCATTCTGTTTATCCAACTGATAAAAATGAATCACATTGGTGGGGACATATTTCTGGCATGTTATATAGATATCCCGGCATGATAGCAGCAAAAACAGGTTATACAGACATTGCGAATTCAACTTTTATTGGTATAGCTCAAAGAAACGGCAAGAGAATGGTTGTAGTTTTCTTAAATTCAAAGGATGCAAATGGTGACGTTGTTAAACTCCTTGATTACGGTTTCTCTCATTAGGGTTTTAAAAAATTAATTTTTCTTCTATCATAGAGATATAAAGAGGAGGGTAGAGTAGAAAAATATATTCGTCCAATAAGAATTTGGGTCGTCGCTTTAAATGCATTTGTTATTGTGGCATATTTTGCTTTGCTTCTCTTAACTCAATCGCCGGTTGTTTCTGAATTTTTGGCAAAATTTATGGTTGCTTATGCTATTTTAAATATTCTAGTTCAGATTGGATTTTCTTTTATTGTTGAAAAGAACCCAAGAATAGTCCTAGAATCTACTATCTTTCTTTCTGCACTCTATATTTTTTTTGTTATAAGCTATTTCGGTGGCCCTACCGGCTTTTGGTTCCCACTGGTATATATCTTAATAATAGGTAGTTTTTTCTATCGTAAGTTGTGGGGATTCACTTCTGGTGTGATTAGTATTCTCTATGTAATTGCTTATTCAGTCATAATGAGTAATCTTTCTATTAACACAGCTTTTGTCGAAGCACTACCTATAATCTTTGCGATTTTAATTTCCATTATTGGTGGCTACTTACTAAATAACCGCGTTGAATCTATTCAACAGAATGAAAACAAACTCACAAAAGTTGCTGATAAACTAACCACGCAACAATCACAAGAACATGCAGTTCTAACGGCAATTGCAGATGGGGTCTATGCAGTTGATATGGAAAGAAACCTCGTCCTTTTGAACAAAGCCGCACAAGGTCTGGTTTCTTGGGACGAAAAAGATGCAATTGGAATAAAGTGTTGGACTGTAATGAAACTTAAAAATCAAGATGATATTTCGGTATGTGAAAAAGATTGTCCTGCAATGAAAGTTTGGAACACCGGAGAAGCTGTATTTAGAACGGATACTTGTTTTGCTAATAAAAAAAGTCATAAAAAGATACAACTATCGTCCTCATATGCACCTATTAAAGATTATTCAGGAAAAATGGTTGGAGCAATATGTGTTTTTCGGGATATCACCAGAGAAAAAGAACTAGAACGTCTTCGTAATGAATTTGTGTCAACTGCTTCTCATGAACTCCGAACCCCAATCACTGCAACAGAAGGGTATCTTTCGATTGTCACAGATTCCGGGATGTGCAAACCCGACACCAAATCGGTTGAGTTCATCGGAAAAGCACGCACAACTCTTCTAAATATGTCTAAATTAATAAAAAATCTTCTTGCCGTTACAAAAATAGAAGAAGGTAAACTAGAGACAACCATTACTAATTTCTCAATTCACGATTTAGTCGTTGAAGTTATCTCTGTTTTTAAAAAACAAGCTGAGACCAAAGGAATTACACTTGCCTTAAGCGAATCAAAAACATTAGCTACCGGAACAAAAAAGGCTGTCGGAAGGTCTTTGAATGTAAGGGCAGATCAAGAAATGTTACGCGAAGTAGTAAATAACTTAATAGAAAACGCTATAAAATTTACGGATAAAGGCGGAGTCAATATATCTATCGATTATGATGATGAGTTTGCCACAGTGAATATCGAAGACACCGGTATGGGGATGCCTGCAGATGCCCAAAAGCATTTATTTGAAAAATTTTATAGGGTCGATAATACTGCAACTCGTGAGGTAGGTGGCACTGGCCTTGGCCTTTATATTACAAGATCAATAATCGAAACATTCGGTGGCCGAATTTGGGTCGAAAGCACACAAGGTAAAGGATCAACTTTCCATTTCACAGTCCCGCTTGCACTCGATTAATTTGTTGACAATCGTCGAAATTTTTAAGATTATTATATAGGAGATACTTATGACAAAAATAATGATAGTTGAAGATGACCCAACTCTAAGAGATATTTATATTACTCGATTTGATGCTGAAGGCTATAATGTTGTTTCTGCTATTGACGGTGAAGCTGCACTTAGTACTGCTGTAAAAGAACAACCGGATCTAATACTACTGGACATAATGATGCCTAAGATCTCCGGGTTTGATGTTTTAGATATCCTCCGAGCTACTCCCGAAACTAAAGACACGAAAATCATTGTCATGAGTGCCCTGTCGCAAACAGCCGATATTGAAAAAGGCAAGAGTCTTGGTGCAAATGCATACTTAGTAAAATCCCAAGTCACACTTTCGGAAGTTGTCGAAAAAGTAAAAGCTGTCTTAAACCAAAAATAAAATTCTTGAAATTACTCTTATATCACGCTTAAGTGCGTGATATAATTTTTTTATGCGAATATTAAGCAATAGTATAAATAAATACATTGGGAAGTCTATTAGTGTTGCTGGCTGGATTCACAAGTTAAGAAAACTCGGCGGGATAACTTTTGTGGTCTTAAGAGATAGAGAAGGACTACTTCAAGGAATCGTCGAAAAAGCTGAGGCAAATAAACTCCTCGCTAATCTTTCTACCGAATCCGTAGTGGAAATGACCGGCAAGGTGGTAAAAGAAGATAGAGCCCCCGGTGGTGCCGAGTTGCATGTTGATAAGGTTAAAATTATATCAATAGTATCAGAAGATATCCCGGTTGAGATTAACAAGAAGGGGCTAAAAGCAAATTTAGATACACTTTTGGATTTTAGACAAATCACATTGCGTGCACCACTACAAAGATCAATTTTTAAAATTCATAGTGTCGTTACCAATTCCTTTCGAGAATATCTAACAACAAATGACTTTGTTGAAATAAACACACCTAAAATAGTTGAGGAAGGGTTAGAAACAGGTGGAGCCGAAATGTTTAGTCTAAAATGGTTTAATAAAAAAGCTTACTTGTCTCAGAGCCCACAAATGTATAAACAAATAATGGTTGGAGCACTTGAGAGGGTTTTTGAGATTTCGCCATATTTTAGAGCAGAAAAACATAACACATCCCGACATGTAAACGAGTTTACTATGATGGATTTCGAAATTGGTTTTATCGAAAGTTGGGAAGAAATAATGGATGTTTCCGAGGGTTATATAAAAACCATGGTTACAGCACTAAAAGAAAAATGTTTATCAGAACTTGAGATGTGGAATGTAACACTTCCTTTGGTACCAAAACAAATACCCCGAATAAAGCTTAGTGAAGCTCAAGCGATTATCAAAAAAGAATTTAAACATGACATTATTGGTGAACCGGATCTCGATCCTGAAGGTGAAAAATTGATTTCTCGCTATGCATTAGAGAAATTAAAATCTGATTTCATTTTTATCACACACTACCCTTCGAAAAAAAGAGCTTTTTATTCAATGGATGATCCAAAAGACCCCAAGAACACACTCACTTTCGACTTATTATTCAGAGGATTAGAAATTAACAGTGGCGGTCAAAGGATGCATCTTTATGAAGATTATGTAAAAAAAATGAAATCTAGGGATTTGAAAATTGAGGATTTTACTGATTATCTTGTTGTTTTTAAATATGGTATGCCGGCACACGGTGGCACGGGTTGGGGTGCAGATAGAATTACACAAAGAATTCTGTATCTCGAAAATATTCGTGAAGCGATTCTTTTCCCAAGGGATATTAATAGACTTAGACCGTAAATAGTAGTTAGAAGTTAGTAGTTAGTAGCTAGAATTTATTAGAAGGGGGCTATGTACAAAGTAAAAATTGAAACTTTTGAAGGACCACTTGATTTACTACTCGAATTAATCGAGAATGAGAAACTTGATATTACCGAAGTTTCACTTTCGGCCATTACCGACAAATATCTTTCTGAGGTTTCGAAGTTGGACCCAAAAACATATGATGTAGCTGAATTTATGGTTGTTGCTGCAAAATTGTTGTATCTAAAATCTAAAGCACTACTTCCTTCACTAGCAACCCAAGACGAGGAAGAAGAGATTGAAGACTTAAAACAAAAACTAGAGTTGTATAAAAAGTATCGAGATGCCGCAAAAGAGTTTGGAAATATCCTAGATAATAATCAACGTTCATTTTCGGCAAGAACAACAAGGGTTAAAGTTAAAACATTTGTTCCACCAAAGGGAGTTGCATTTAATGATTTATTTGGCGTTTTTAATAAACTCCTTAAGGATATGCCGGTTGAGCTTACACGTGAGGAAGTTGAGTTACCTACGGAAAAAGTAACTGTCGAGAGTAAATTAGAACAACTAGACCTCATTTTCAAAAAAGATAAAAAACAACGCCTATCTAAACTAATTAAAAATTCAAATACCAAAGTTGAGGCAATAGTAACATTCTTGGCTATCCTCGAAATGATAAAATGTAAAATATTAAAGGTGAGCCAAAACGGTAATTTTAAAGAAATAGATTTAATCAAAATAAGATGAAAAACACACCCAAAAACATTAAAAATCAGATAGAGTCTATACTTTTAGTGGCTGAAAAACCGGTCTCTGCAAAAGAGCTGACTAGCGTTATTGGCGAAATGGCAGCAAACATAAATAAGGCTTTGGCAGAACTGATTCAGGAATATCAAACCAAAGGTATCAAAATTATAAAAAAGGGTGATTATTATTCTCTTGTTACTGCTCCGGAAAATTCTGAGGTAGTAGGAAGATTCTTAAATGAGGAACTCAGACATGATCTTTCAGATGCTGCCCTTGAAACTTTATCGGTTGTGACATATAAGCAACCGGTTACTCGTATTGATATTGAAGAAATCCGTGGAGCAAACTCCGATCAAATAATCCGTAATTTAATGGTTCGCGGATTAATTACAGAAGTTGGAAGAAAAGACACCCCAGGAAGACCGATACTCTATGGAACAACTATGGAATTTTTACAATATTTCGGTTTTGAAGGTGAACATCAAATACCAAAATTTAAAGATAATGCAAATTCAAATATTGGTCTTTTTGAAACAGACAAAGAGAAATAAACTATGAGAATCAACCAATATCTGGCAAGGTGTGGGGTGGGGTCCAGAAGAAATGTTGAAAAATTAATTTTATCTGGTGCAATCAAAGTAAATAACAGTGTAGTAACGGATCTATCTAGAGAAATTAATATAGATACCGATAAAGTATTTTATAAAAATGAGCTCCTAAAACTACCAGAAAAGAAATATTTTGTACTAAATAAACCGGTTGGCTATACCGTTACCAAACGTGACCCATATGCAAAAAAAACTATTTTTGAACTATTGCCTGATATTCCAGGTCTTATAGCTGTTGGACGACTCGATAAAAACTCCACTGGACTTTTAATCACAACAAATGACGGCGATTTTGCTCAAAATATTATTCACCCCACTAAGAAAATCGAAAAAGAATATCTAGTTATGACTGCACAAGAATTGAAACAACATGAGATAACCAAATTACAAGGCGGCATAATGTTGGATGATGGGATTTCAAAACCTAAGAGTGTAATCAAAAAAGATAAACACACCATAATTTTAACACTCCTTACAGGAAGAAATAGGCAAATAAGACGAATGATTAATGCTATAGGTCATTCGGTTACAAAATTAGAAAGAGTTAGAATAGGTAAAATTAAACTTGATATTCCAACTGGCAAATACCGCGAGTTGAAACAAAGGGAAATAGATTATCTATGAAAATTACTATCGCTGCTTTATTACTGTTAATATTGGGCTATGTCCCGGGATTTCCTGGGAAAGAATCAATAACAGAAAACGTTAAAAAAAAGATCCAAATTAACACAGTAGCTTCCGAGGATAACCTAATTGTTACGCCCTCCAAAATTGATGATCTAAGCCAGCCCATGAATTATTCAACTGCTGCTTATATTGCTGACCCTAAAACGGGTTATGTTTTTTTTGAAAAAAATTCTCAAGAGCGGCTACCTATGGCTTCAACAACAAAACTTGTGACCGCGATTATCGTACTTGAAAAGTTAGATCCTAATCAAACGCTAGAAGTTACAAAAGTGCAGAACCGTCCACTCGATGTCTTAATGGGTTTATCAGTAGGAGATAAATTAAAAACTTCTGAGCTACTTCATGGGCTTTTAATTGAATCTGCTGCTGATGCAGCACGTACCCTTGCATCTAACGCATCCGGAAGTGAAGAAGAATTTGTTGCTGATATGAATGAATTCACTCAGAAATTTAACTTAAAAGATACACAATTCACGAATGCAGTAGGCTATGATGATACTTCACATTATTCCAGTGCAGAAGACTTATACAAAATTGCTAAAATCGCTTTATTGAACCCAATGATATCTGAAATAGTGGCAAAAATTTCATATACTGCTCACTCGGAACAGGGAAAACCATATTACTTAGATAACACGAATAAACTCCTTTCAAACCCTCATTATCATGGTATAAAAACTGGTACCACATTTGCCGCTAATGAATGTCTTATTTCTCTATATAAGTATGATGACAAAGAGATGATTTCGGTGATCCTTGGTAGCGATAATAGATTTCCCGAAACTGATAATTTAATTGAATGGACTAAAAAGACATTTACATGGTAAAATAACCCGCTATGAAAAAATATAATGTAGTAATAATCGGAAGACCTAATGTAGGAAAAAGCTCACTTTTCAATCGTCTTGTAAAAAAAAGACAAGCGATTGTTCACGATGTCGCAGGAACCACTAGAGACCCAATTTCAGATGATGTCGAATCATGTGAAAGATTATTTTGTATAACAGATACCGCAGGTTATTTTCATGAAAAAAACAACGAACTACTCGAGAAATCTATTCAAAAAGTAAAGGATGAAATATCGAAAGCTGACTTACTGCTTTTAATGGTTGACGGTCGTATTTCTCCTACATCGCAGGACGAAAAAATTGTCGAACTTGCAAGGAAGTCCGGTAAACCTATTTTTTTGGTTGTAAACAAAGTCGATAAAGGCAAAAGTGAATATGAGGATGCATACACAAGATTCGGATTTAAAAATACTTTATTTGTTTCTGTCATCCATAACAAAGGCATTTCAGAGCTGTTGTCAGAAATTACAAATAGATCGCCTAAAGGAAAAAAAGAGAATCAAAGAGATCTTGCGAATATCGCAATCATTGGAAGACCAAATGTAGGCAAAAGTTCTATACTCAATGCTATTGCAAAAAAGGAATTGGCAATAGTATCAAATATTCCTGGTACAACTCGCGACGTTGTGAAAGAGTCGATAAAACTGGAAGATAAATCATATTCATTCAAGGATACGGCTGGTGCAAGGCGTCCGGGAAAAATAGGCAAAGCATATAAAAAAGGTGAACCAGTAGAAAAATATTCTAATATTCGAGCTATTGCTGAAATAGAACAAGCTGATATAGTGTTACTCGTAATTGATTCTTCTGAAAAGCTTGCCGCCCAAGATATGCACATTGCCGGACTTGCTAAAGAAAAGGGTAAAGGGATAATAATTGTTGTAAACAAATGGGATTTAAGTGAGGAAATAACCCAGGAGAAATATTTAAGGCGGCTGACAAGGAGTTTTAATTTTATGATATGGGTTCCTGTTGTTTTTGTCAGTGCAAAAACCGGACGGAACATAGAGCAAATAACTAAAATTGTTGACATGGTATCGGAAAACCAAAGAAGAGAGATACCAACTTCAAAATTAAACAGAATTCTAGAAGATTTTGCTTTAGGGAATCTTCCTAAGGGCAGCGGCACCTACAAACCAAAAGTTTTTTTTGCTGCACAAACTGGGACAATTCCTCCGGAATTCACAATAAGTGCAAAATATCATCAAATGATACACTTTAGTTGGCGAAGAGCATTTGAAAATGAACTCCGCAGACACTTTGATTTTTCCGGAACACCGATTAAAATTATATTTAAGGATAAGAGCAGATGATATTAATTATCGGACTAGGGAATCCTGGTAAAAAATTCGAGAAAACACGTCATAATCTTGGTTTTCAAGTATTAGATTATTTTGCTGATTATTTAAAATTAGAATATAAATTCTCAGAAAAATATAACGCTGAAATGGTGCAAGGAATGGTTCAGTTCGATACAAAGCGGGTTCGGGTATTGCTCGTAAAACCTCAGACATACATGAATAATTCTGGTCAAACTGTTGCAAAAATAGTAAATTTTTATAAGTTTCGCACAGACGATCAGTTATTTGTCGTTCATGATGATCTTGATATTGCAATAGGTACAATTAGAGTCAGGCTTTCTGGTTCTTCTGCCGGTCAAAAGGGTGTCCAATCTATCATTGAAAAACTAGGAACCGATAAATTTGTCCGTTTTCGAATGGGTATAAAACCGAAAAATGGACAAAGCAAACCAGCAGAGGAATTTGTTCTTGAAAAATTTAGACCTGATGAGAAGAAAATTATTGATGGAGAGATAAAGCAGGCTATAAATTTGATTATAGAGTCTTGTGATAAAGGGGCTATAGGAACTAGCATTTAAATGTCGAATCTCATACTTATTTATGGACCTCCGGCCGCTGGAAAGCTAACAGTGGCAAAAGAAATCGAAAAATTATATGGTTATAGATGCTTTTCAAATCATACCCTAGTAGGTAGTGTGGCATCAATTTTCCGTTATGAAAATATGGATGACAAATCCACAAGAAATAGACTAGCCAGAAAATTTCGTATTGAAATTTTTAAAGCCGCTGCCCAGAAAAAAATAAATGTTGTAACTACCTTTGGCGGGAGCAGTTCAGATAAGTTTGAATTTTTTAAAGAAATTGAGACAGAACTTTCCAAATTAGGTGGCTTGGTATATTTTGTATTACTTTCACCCAATGAAAAAGCGATTTTAAGCCGTGTCGAATCTCCCGAAAGAAAGGGAACAAAAATAGATAATAAAGAATTTCTGCAAGAAAAGCTCAAAAAGCCAAATAGTTATTATCAAAAACATAAAGCAACTAACAGCATAGAAATCGATAATTCAAATCTTGAACCAATAAAAGTCGCTGAAAAGATATTTGAATTATTTAAAATAAGTCCATAACAAAAAGGCGACCCAGGGGGAAATGATCGCCTTTTTGTATTCTCCCATCAACAAACCGCGTTTAACACTTGACCCGTTTCTTTTCCGGGCGTTGTTGTTGGGAGAACCCTGACTGGGAAGAAGAGTCGGCCTCAGGAGGGTGATGAGGTTTAGTGACCCAGCTCCCCAGTAGGGTTCTCACAGCAACAGTTGTGATGGTTAAGAATCAAAAATCACCCTTATTTAGGATGACATAACAATATAGCACACTTATTTAAATATGTCAATCATTTTATCTTATTTTTTTAAAGTATCCTTTTTTTACTATTCGCAATTTAAAAATGCCTGTCCGAACTAAATGTAGTTTAGGCGGATCAATACTTTTTTTGCGATTGTATACTATAATAATTAAACATATGCTTTATACTGAAGTTATGGACAAATATTTACTTGCCCTGGGACTATACCCAAAAATTAAATCCGATAATTGGCTTAAGATTTGTACACATGACAATGATTACGAATCGATTTGGAATGCAAAAGAGACTCAGCTTAATAATTTTGGATTCTCAGCGAACAACGCTTTGGATTTCATCCAGTTTAGATACAAAACAAATCCAGATAAGGTTCTAGAAAACTATCAGAAACATGAAATTAATTATGTCACCCTAAATGACTCAAAATATCCTAAGCTTCTTAAGGAAATTTATAATCCTCCATTTATAATCTATTACACTGGGAAACTTCCTGATTCCGATGGTATTAACATCTCAGTTGTCGGTGCGAGAAAATATACCGACTATGGAAGGAGAGTTACATACGATATTTCTGCAGATCTTTCAAAAAGTGGTGTTATTATTATTTCGGGGCTTGCTCTTGGACTCGATGCAATAGCACATAACGCATGTCTTGATCAAAATGGAATCACTATTGCGGTACTCGCAAGCGGCCTAGATAACGTCTGTCCTCAAACAAACAGACATATAGCAGACAAGATAATTAAAAATGGTGGTGCACTAATCTCCGAAAAACCTGTGGGAACGCAAATATTTAAACATAGTTTTCCTGCCAGGAACCGAATTATATCCGGACTTTCAAATGGCGTACTTATAACTGAGGCCAGTGAACATTCAGGTACACTTCACACTGCTAGTTTTGCCATTGAACAAAATCGAAATATTTATGCTGTTCCGGGACCGATTTATAATGAAATGGCTAAAGGTCCCAATAATCTTATAAAACGTGGTGCAAAACCGGTTTCGAGTGCAGCCGACATTCTAGAAGATTTTGGAATCACAGATAACAAAGTCTTAATAAAACCAGAGAACAACAGCGAAAGAATGATTTTTGAGGTATTAGACTCTGAACCAAAACATCTTGATACTATTTCAAAAGAAACTTCTATGTCTTCATCGGAAATTTCACAGCTTATTACCATGATGGAAATAAAAGGAAAAGTTAAACATATTGGTGGAATGGTGTATACATTAAAGTAATTTACAATTTATAATTTTCAATACAAAATAGAACGATAGCCAATAAAACTAAAAAATAGAATATAATATATAAATATGAAATTAGTAATTGTAGAAAGTCCTGCTAAAGGCAAAACAATTGAAAACTATTTAGGCAAAGGCTATAAGGTGCTGGCATCCTATGGACATGTTCGTGATTTACCAAAATCTCGAATAGGCGTTGATATGGAAAATTTTGAGCCAGAATATATTATCCCAACAAAGGCTCGAAAAACGGTAACGATGTTAAAAAAGGAAGCTGCGGCGGCGGAAGAAGTGATTCTAGCAACCGACGAAGACAGAGAAGGTGAAGCAATTTCTTGGCATTTGCTTTCGGCGGCTCAAATACCTGAGGAAAAATACAAAAGAATAACCTTCCACGAAATCACTAAGGAAGCAATTTCAGAGTCTTTAAAATCCCCGCGCAAAATAGATCAAAAACTAGTTGATGCACAACAGGGGAGAAGAGTACTCGACAGACTAGTTGGATATAACATAAGCCCACTATTATGGAAAAAGATTATGCGGGGCCTTTCAGCAGGGAGAGTTCAATCTGTTGCTTTGCGTTTTATTGTTGAGCGAGAGAGAGAAATAGAGAAGTTTAAACCAGTTGAATATTGGGAGCTTACAGCAACTCTAAATAAAGCAAAGGATTTTGAAGCCTTTCTTAATAAAAAGAATGGACAGGCAATTGAACTAGGTTCCGAGATCATTGTAGATTCAGTAGTAAAGGATTTGAAGAAGGAAAAATACATTGTAGAAAAGGTTGATGTTCGTGACCACAAAAAAAACCCATTTGCCCCTTTTGTTACCTCAAGCCTTCAACAAGAGGCTTTCCGAAAACTCAGGTTTACCTCAAAAAAAACCATGATGCTTGCTCAAAGACTCTATGAAGGAATGAAGATTCCCGGTCATGGTCATTTGGGACTCATCACCTATATGCGTACCGATTCAACACATCTTTCAGGACAAGCAATATCAGAAATCAGAAAATACATTAAAGAAAATATCGGGGATAATTATTTACCGGAAGTACCAAGACAATACAAAAAAGTAAAAGGTGCACAAGAAGCGCATGAGGCTATTCGTCCTACAAGTGTTTTAAGAATTCCAGAAGAAATGAAAGCACACTTGGAAGCAGATGAACTAAAACTTTATAACCTAATTTGGAAACGAACGGTTGCAAGCCAAATGTCACAGGAGATTTTGGAGTTAACTGGAATCGATATAAAAGCCGGGGAATATAATTTTCGAGCTAATGGTAAAAAAGTTAAATTCGACGGGTTTTCCAAAATCTATCATGAAGGTTCCAAACAAAAAATAGAAGAAGAGGGGAAAGAGGTTATTTTACCTTCATTAAAGGTAGGTGACGAATGCACGCTTATAAAATTAAACCCCGAACAAAAATTCACACAACCTCCTGCAAGGTTTACAGAAGCATCATTAATAAAAATTATGGAAGAAAATGGCATTGGAAGACCTTCAACCTATGCACCAACAATTTCCACTATTAAAAGCCGGGGATATGTCACAGTTGAAAATAGATATTTTATTCCGGAAAAAATCGGATATGTTGTTAATGACGTCCTCGTTGATAATTTCCCTGAGGTATTTAATGTGGAATTTACGGCAGTTATGGAAAGAGAACTCGATGATATTGCAGAAGGAGAAATGGAATGGAAGCAACCAATCCGGGAACTATGGAATTTGATTGAGAATCAGCTTGTTCAAGCTGAAGATAATATTAAAAAGATAAACCTTGACGAAAAAACAGATCAAAAGTGTGAGAAATGCGGCAAGCCGATGGTGATTAAACAAGGTAGGTTCGGGCCTTTTATGGCTTGCACCGGTTTTCCAGAATGCAAAAACACCAAGGCCGTAGCCGAAAAAGTTGCAATGAAATGCCCAAAATGTGGTGGCGATGTAATAATAAAAAAGACAAAGCGTGGCCGCACATTTTATGGATGTTCGAACTATCCTAATTGCGATTTTGCAACTTGGAAGCTACCAGAAGACGAAAAGAAATAAACAATTTCTCTGATAAATTTTTATATAATTTATATTCTTTAACATGCTTTAAAAAAGTACTACAAATTACGTACGTACTTATTTTGTAGTACTTTTTTAGAAGAGTATATTAGTTATCCACAACTTTTTTTATTATAAAAATATATAATTTTTTTTATTTAGTATAATCAGTTTATGTATAAAAATATGACAAATTTTCTTATGGATTTTAATAAGCTTAAAAAATCTTTCCCACTTTATGATCGTACTTATTTTAACGCTGAAAATTGTGATTATTGCGAAAATATCTTTAATTCAAAGGATTGTTACTTCGCATTTAATGGTGCTGAGCTAAACGGCTGTTTATATAACTCAGACGGCTTTAAAGAGGTTGATGATATCGATTGTGACAATGGAGTTTCTTCCGAACGTTGTTATGAATCAACAGATTTCGCTAATTGCACAGATTGTGACTTTATCACTCATTGTGTTCGTTGTTATAATGTTTCTCATTCTTATATGCTTACTGACTGCCATGACTGTTTTGGTTGTGCGAATCTTTCAAACAAAGCATTCTGTATTTATAATATACAATTAACCAAGGACGAGTATCGGAAACAAATTAAAATTCTCACTAAAAAACCAATTTTAGAAATTCAGAGTAAACTAGAAAATGTAAAAAAGAATTTTCCAAAAATTAATCTTTACTTTGATGATGCCGTAAATTCTGAATATGCTGACTACGTGTTTTTTGTAAAAAATTTATATTATTGTTTTGATTGTTCTCATTCACAAGACTGTGGTTATTCTGAACTAAGCCACTATTGTCAAGATTGCTGGGATTCATTATATGCACTAAGCTGCGAAAGGTCAGTTGCTGCCTTATTCAGTACCGAGTGTTATGGATCATATGAGCTAAATAAATGTTTTAGATGTTATAATTCATTCTTTTTAGATAACTGCAGCGATTGTCATGACTGTTTTGGTTGTGTAAACCTAAGTTATAAACAATACTGTATCTTAAATATTCAATACTCTAAAAAAGAATACCAGGAAAAACTAAAAGAACTCAAAAAAAATCTTGAACTATTTTTCAATCAAAAATTAATTGCCAAGCCCAAAAATTAATTAGATAATATGATAAGGAAAGTCCCGACGACTTAGTCGGGATCCCGATTCCTTAAAAAATATAAAGTAAACATCGGGAGAAAATTTATGGCTCAACAAGCAAAATGTGAAAAATGCGGTAACGAATATTTGATTATAAACAAAGAGATAGACTTCTATAAGGAAAAAGATTTCCCGCTCCCTAAAAAATGCCCTAAGTGCCGCCTTGAAAGAAGGATAGCACTCAGAAACAAAAAAGAGCTTTTTGGTTATAACTGCGACAAATGTAAAAAGGATATAATCATTGCTTTTGATCCACCAACAGATCAAGAGGTTTATTGCAAAGAATGTTTCCAAGCTTATATGCAACAAAATGATTGTATTTTGGGTTATTCCGAAGGTGCCAAAGCAGAGGGACAGGGAACTAATAAAGAAGTCACGGCCCCGCCAACAGCAACACCTTCGTCTCCCCAAGCTACATCTGAAGTAAAAGATCCGGTGGATTGGTAGATGAACTTTATAGAGGAATACGAAAAGCTAAAGAAAAAGTTTCCACGACCTGCTCAGATTGCAAACAGTGTAGAAAACTGTGAATGGGCCGATCATATTTATAGTTCTCAAAATTGTTATTGGTGTTTTGATTCCACTGAAATTTCAGATTGTCTTTATGACTTTGGTGGTTGGCAAGAGAAAGGTGCTATAGATACACTCTGGAATGCAATTTGTGAAAATTGTTTCGAGGTTGCCGACTCAATAAATTCAAATTCGTGTTATTTTTCTCATTATATGGAGCGTTGCTATAACATGTATTATTCATTTAATTGCGGTGACTGCCATGATTGTTTTGGTTGTTCACAACTAATGAATAAATCGTTTTGCATTTTTAACGGCCAGTATACTGAAGAAGAATATCGAAATAAACTACCCGAACTAAAAAAAATGTCAGCCGAAGAAGCGATCGCGAAAGCAAAAGAGGTTGAAAATAAATTTCCTAAAATCCAATCATATTTTTCCGACAACGAAAATTCAGAATACGTCGACTACGTATATAAATCTCGGAATTCTTATTATTGTTTTGATGCTACTTTGCTGGAAGATTGCGGTTATGTAACAAATAGTAATGAATCGAAAGATACCTGGGAAAGTACGTTTTGTATGGGGGTTGAACACTGTTGTGAAGCCGTTGACAGTAATGAATGTTTTAATTGTTTTGAAATCCAAGATTGTTCCAGATGTTATGACTCAGCTTATCTTTATCATTGTGAAGACACAAATAATTGTTTTATGTGTACTAACTTAAATAACGCAAAACATTGTATTTTAAACATTCAATATACTCCCGATGAATATGCTAAAAAAGTAGCTGAGATTAAAGCCGAAATTGGTCAAAAATTTATCGAACAAGCTTAAGTATAAATTAGTTGACATCATCTTTTAATTCTGCTATAATTTATATATTATGACAGAAAAGATTCCACTTATTAATACCGACCAGCTACCGAAATATGAAGAAGGCAGCTGGCTTAAGCTTGCCTTAGAAGCTGTTTCAACATGTCCTAAAATAAAAAAAGAACGAGAAATAAAAATAATTGCTGACCGTTTTGGATTGGGGAAGAAACCTAAAACTTTGCATGCTATTGGAACTCAATATAATCTCACCAGGGAGAGAATTAGGCAGATTGTTAATAACTCAGTTAAAAAAGTAAAACTAAATTGTGTAAGTAAGGAGTTAAAAAAAAGAATTTCTGAAATAGAAAGATATGCCGAATCAAGAAAGGGTGTTGTTTCTTTAGATTCTTTAATAAAATATTTTAAGATTTCAACATCTGATGATATAAATGCACTTAATTTTATATTGAATCTTTCAAAAAAAATAAATCCACTTAAGGAATCGCATTTACTTAAAGCTACATGGGTTATAGGCAAAGTTAAAAGCTATCCTATTATCGAAACAGTTAAAAAATCTACCGATTTGCTAAAGTCAAAAGGCAATGTCCTTTCTTCAAAGCAAATAGCAGATCAACTAAAAACTAATGCAATCCTGGTTGAGTCAATATTAGGTTGCAGCAAAGCAGTAATGCAGACAGAAGAAGGGGACTGGGGTCTTGTAAGTTGGCCACATGTAAACCCAAAAAGTATCCGTGATAAATCAAGATATATTTTACTTAAACACAAAAAACCTCTTCATTATTCCGACCTAACAGAAAAGATAGGTACCATTGGCGGAAAAACTGTTACTAAGCAATCGGTTCACAATGAATTAATTAAAAATCAAGATTTTGTTTTAATCGGACGAGGCATATACGCACTTTCTGATTGGGGATATACCCCGGGAGTCGTCGAAGAGGTGATTGTAACTGTACTAGAGGAAGCCGGTGAACCGCTTCATAAAAACGAAATTATAAAACGCGTTCGCGAAAAAAGAATTGTTAAAGACAGCACTGTAGTTTTAAACCTTCAAAAAAATCGTTTTAAAAGAGTATCTAAAGCCGTATATACTATTAATTAAGGGGAACAAATGTCAGACGTATTAATCGAAATATTAAAGGGTATCGTTTCGATATTTGTAATGGCACTACCAATTTTTTGTGCTTTACTTTTTATTTTTGCTTGGCAAAACAGACGCAAAGCAACCTATCTTGAAAAAAATGAATACACAGTCTTGCAAATGAAAATCCCCAAAAATAACGATAAAACCCCGACTGCAGCTGAAATGATGTTTGCAACCTTACATGGAATATTAAGACCAAAAACAGAAATTGTCCGACAAGGAAAAATCCAAGAACACCTAAGTTTTGAAATGGTGGCAGATTCAACTACTATCAGGTTTTTCATTTGGACACCTCGGCATTTAAAAGATTTTGTTGAAGGTCAGATCTATGCTCAATATCCTTCGGCTGAAATCACCGAAATAGAAGATTATTCCCTAAAGGATCCTGAAGAAGGTAAGCATTTTGTCTCGGCCGCAGAAATAAGACTTACAAAAGACGACGTTTTGCCAATTAAGACATTTAACAATTTTACGGTTGACCCTCTGGCCGGAATTACGGGGGTTCTTGCGAAACTTGAAAATAGCGGAGAGGAAATTTGGATTCAAATACTTGCGAAACCGGAACCAGAGACGTGGAAACGAAAGGGGCTTGATTGGATTCAGAAGAAAAAAACAGGACGGGTTGTTTTTAGTGGTGATAATATCTTTGCTTGGTTAATGACCGAACCTATCCGAATTATTATAGATATTTTTAACGCTATTTTTATTGGGCCTCCGCAAGCCGTTGTGCCAGGACAGGGGAAGACAATTATTTCGACAGAGGACGAAAGTCGTGTTTCCGCAGTTGAAGAAAAAACCCAAAAACTTGGCTATTTGGTTAAAGTTAGAATGATTTACAGAGGTAAAGATAAAGCATTAATAGATGAGAGACTAAATGCAATTTTCGGGGCATTTAAACAATTCAATACAACAAATTTAAACGGATTTACCGGAAAGAAAATCCACAATGTTTCAAAAGCATATTCCGATTATCGAAATCGAATTTTTGATACTAGTTGGTATAAAAGCCATGGATTCCACTTAAATATCGAAGAGCTTGCTTCGATTTATCATCTGCCTCACACCTCTGTAGAAACGCCAAATATTAACTGGACAACCTCTAAAACAGGGGAACCTCCAACAACGCTACCGGATGTCACAAACACTGATGCAATAGATCTTTCACTTTTCGGTGAAACAAATTTCAGAAGTCACCGTCAGGTTTTTGGAATAAAAAGAGACGATCGCCGAAGACATATGTATATTATCGGTAAATCAGGCATGGGTAAAACCAAATTGATGGAGAATATGATTAACGATGATATCAAAAAGGGTGAGGGAGTAGCCGTAATAGATCCTCATGGTGATTTAATTATGGATACCTTAAAGAAAATACCCGACGAGAGAATCAATGATGTTATTATTTTCGATCCATCGGATCGTGAATTTCCAATAGCTTATAACCCGATGGAAGTAATAGACGATAACCTCAAAATTCAAATTGCTTCCGGGATTGTCGGAACGTTTAAAAAGATTTTCGGTGACTCTTGGGGTCCAAGACTTGAGTATGTATTAAACTATACCGTTCTTGCTCTACTCGACACAGAGGGTTCAACCCTTCTTGGTGTTGTTCAAATGTTGACTGATAAAAACCTAAGAAAGAAAATTATCGATAACATTCAAGATCCAGTGGTTAAGAAGTTCTGGACTACCGAATTCGCATCTTATTCAGAAAAATTTGCAACTGAAGCAATTGCTCCTATCCTTAACAAAGTGGGGCAATTTACTGCCAACTCATTAATAAGAAACATTATTGGCCAACCATACTCAACATTCAACATTAGACGTGTTATGGATGAAGGTAAAATCCTATTAATCAACCTTTCAACCGGTAGAGTGGGTGAGACAAACGCTTCACTGCTCGGTTCAATGATGATTACTTCAATTCAGCTCGCTGCAATGAGTCGTGCTGATATCCCAGAAGACGACCGTAAAGACTTCTATTTATATGTAGACGAGTTTCAAAACTTTGCAACTGAATCATTTGCAGTAATTCTTTCAGAGGCTAGAAAGTATCGTTTGAGTTTAATCATGGGTAACCAATATATCTCTCAAATGGACGATAAAGTTCGTGAGGCTGTGTTTGGTAACGTAGGTACAATGGTTTCATTCAGAGTGGGTGCACAGGATGCTTCAGTGCTCGAACGTGAATTCAATCCACCATTTGAAGCACAAGATTTAATAAACTTACCAAGACAACAGGTATATATCAGGATGACAATTGACGGCATGAGTGAGCAATCATTTTCTGCCAAAACTTTAACTGTAACCAGTGACACTACCGGTAACGTAAAAGAAATAGTAACTAAATCTCGTGAGAAATTTACCCACCCCAGAGAAGAGGTAGAGCCCGAGGTTGCTCGTTGGGCTGGAATAAGTGATATGATAGCCGGTGGCCAAAAACCGCTCTCAGGGGCCATAGAAACGGCTAAAACAGCAATTGAGTCGACTGATGTTAACTTTGAGGCACCATTAGTTAAAAAAGCAGGGAAAAAGGGCAGACAATTAACTTCAGACGCCGTTAAATCTGCGATAGCAGAAAGCACAGCCCATCTTAATAAAGAAACTACAGAAACAAAGACTACACCCCCACATCAACCACAGAAAAATGATGTTATTGATGAAGTGAAAAAAAATGACTTTTTAATAAGTCCGGAATTAACTCAGAAATACTTTGAAAATAATGCTGATTACATTGTACGACATAAGGACGGTGATGATAAATTTATATTTTTGCCTAGTAATAAACCTGATTTTTTAATACCAGATAATAAGGGTAGGGTAAAGGGGCATGAATACATTAAAAATGGCAGAAAAATTTATGATGTTAAGGTTGATATGTATGAGCCAAGTAATCATGGAATATTTCCAAAAAGTAAAGCACCAGATATTTGGGTAGGTGATATTAGTGAAGTTATTGAACAATTAAAAGCAATTAGTGAAGGTGAGGGTGGCGGTTTCAAATTTTTAGGAATCGAGTCTAAATCAGGAGACGAAAAAATACTTAATGATGAAATAATTCAATACAAAAATTCTTTAAAAAAAACAGGGGATAACCTAAAAATTAAGGATAAGATCGATAAAGAGATATTATCAGATATATTAAAAATGGTAGTCGAACCGAAAGACAAACATGTTTCTGATAAAAAAGAAATAAATAATATCCAACAAAGTTCACAAGAAAAAATAACTGCAAATAGGGAAGTGATAAAAAAATCAGAACCGGAGATTCAACCCATTAGGAAAAAGGAACCCGAAGTACCAAAAAAGGAAAATCAATTCCCCTCTTCCGGTAAAGAAAAAATAATTACACCCGAAAATTTTAAAAAGATAAAAACTATTCATCCACACGAAATAGTAAAAATTGCATCCGATAATAAATCCCACCAAATCAAAGAAGGTGAAGTGATTAAATTCAATTAAATTTTGTTATTATTTAACTAAAAAAGTTACTAACTTGTGACCCCTAAAGAGGAGTCATATTTTATTTAATAATTATATTAATTATGACTCACTAAAAGACAGAGGAGAGAGTGGATTTATTATATTTTATTAATATCAAGCCATAAACGGTCATCTGGCCATGAAGGATATATCATGAAAGTCTATAAAATAACAACGTCGCACAATATATCTTATGCGACTTCAGCAAATACTGTAATAGAGTATCGTAATTATCTTATGCTACTTATAGTAAGCCTTCGTATCGAGTCTGAGATCAATATATTGTATCTTTTTACCTTGCTTTCTTACCTCTTCTAGCACCATCGATAAATTTTTTAATTGAGCTGTTGGGTCTTTAGAAGTATCAAGATAAACCGTCCAGCCATCAGAAGTCAAAATATGAACATCACTTAAAATATCATATATTAATATATTATTAATTTTAGTACCGGCCGCTGCCTCGAAGTCCGCTCCAATAGTTGTAATAAATTTTACAAAAGTAGGGGAGGCTACTCTCTTCCCTCTTTCAACTTTAATATTTGAACCATCGGTAACACTCGTTAGTTTTTCGTCTCTTGCAAAATCTAGAACCTCTCCCCTGTCATCAATTAAAAACTTCTCCCCTGCCGTATTCCAAATTAATGCAGGTTTTGACTCAACTATTATTACTTTTATTTTCGATGGATAAATCTTTTTAATTTTAATTTCAGCTATGCTACTATCGCCATAAAAGGCTTCCTCTAGCTTCCTAGTCCTAAATAAAAATATATTTTTTTTAAATAAACTATTGTTTGTTGATTCACCTATTTCGTCCTTAATCATTTCTGGATATGAATAACCTTCTACTATTACTGTTTTAATATTAAATAAACCCGAGAAAAATAAAAAATATGCAAGTGCAGTAATGCATCCTAATATAATAATAATTTTTAACCAATTAAAATTATGTGGTTCTTTCTCACTGGCAGTTTTTTCATAAACTAGCCTATCCTTTTTTCTGACGTTCTCTAGCCTGCTCAACTTGTTTTGCCCCTATTTCATAAATTACTTTTGCAACTAAACTCGATGCTTCCGGTTTTGATAATGTTTTAATCTTTTCAGACATTTTCACTAACTCTTCCGGATTTTCAAACAGATATTTGATTGAATGAAATATTTTTTTTGGCGTCGTTTGGTTTTGCCTTAAGATATACGCCCCACCACTTCTTGAAAAATATTTTGCATTTTCATCTTGATGATTCCCTGCCATGTTTTCGAGTGGAATTAATATTGCTGGTTTTGATAATGCTGCTAGTTCAAAAATAACATTACTCCCTGCCCTCGAAATTACTAAATCTGCTGCAGAATATATATCGGCAATTTCAGATGTAACAAACCCATAAACCTTAACATATTTTTGTTTCTCTTTAGATAATTTTGATATTCGGTAATTGATTTGACTTGCATCCCTATCGCCTGCTATCCATATCAACTGGTGTTCGATTAGTATACTCTCAAGTATTTCAAAAACGCTTTCATTAATAAAACGAGACCCTTGTGAACCACCTAAAACGAGTATGGTCTTTCTTGACTGGTCGAAGCCATTAATTCTTTTATAATTTTCTCCTTTTCCGCTAAGAAGATCCTCCCGGATAGGGTTACCTGTAACCTTCACTTTTGCTTCCTTGATTTTTGGATAATATTTCAGGGGAAAAGTAACACAAACGCTAGTTGCAAACTTCGACATAATTCTATTTGACAATCCCATTACAGTGTCAGATTCGTGCGTCACAATAGGAATTTTTGATAGAAAACCAGCAAGTCCGACTGGCAAACTAACAAATCCACCCTTTGTAAAAATTACATCAGGATTTTCATAAGAAATAATACTTTTTGCTTCTCTTATCCCTTTTATAAATTTAAAGAAATCTTTAATATTATTATAAATTGTGGTTGGATCAATAAGATTTAAGATCTTTGATTTATGATAACGGCGAAACTTACCGGTAGAGATACCATAATATTTTATTCCAAGTTTAGGAATCAGTTGTGATTCAATCCCAAAACGAGAACCAATAAAGGTTACTTTTATGTCAGGATAATTTGTTTTTAGGCTTTTAATTACTGCTAGTGCCGGCAAAATATGCCCACCAGTTCCGCCGCCTGAGACTACGACTTTCACGGTTTTCTCCTTGTGTATGGGTTGATATATTCAATAATATTCCTGAGGCAAACATTAACATTACAGTCGATGAAGATCCAAGTGAAATAAATGGTAGTGGCACACCCGTAAGAGGAATGATTGATAAAAGTGCTCCCATGTTTATTAGTGCTTGAACCACTATCCAAGTTGTTATGCCAACTGCAAGTAATCGAGAAAAGCTATCCGGAGCCTTTTCTGCGACCTTAAATCCCTGAAATGCAACTACTAGATAAGTAAAAATTAGCAAGGCAACACCAAAAAAACCTATTTCTTCCGCTGTTATTGCAAAAATTGAGTCTGAGGCAGCTTCTGGTAAATAATTAAACTTTTGTCTAGATTGTCCAAAACCTACCCCAAAAAGTCCTCCTGTACCAATAGCGAGTAATGCTTGATTAATTTGATAACCTGCACCACTTTGATCTGCTGATGGGTTTAAAAAAATAGTAAATCTTTTCATTCGATATGGTGCGGTAATTATTAGATAAGTGAGTCCGGCGAAACCTGCGATAATCATTCCAATAATATGCGAAATGCTAGCACCCGCTACAAAATACATAGTACCGGCTGTTGCCGCGACTACCATAAAAGTACCCATATCCGGTTGGGCAATAATTAAACCGGTTGCAATAAGCATAATGATAATAAATGGAAGTGTTGAATAAGCAAAGCTCTTTATTTGACTCCCCTTTTTTTCAAACCAGACCGCTAAATATAATATTAAAGATAATTTAAAGACTTCTGTTGGTGCGAAATTTACTGGCCCCAAATGTATCCAACGGCTCGCTCCCCCATGACGAAAACCAATGCCAGGTATAAATACTAAAACCATTAAAATAATTGAACCCAATATCGCAATAGGTCCTACTTTTTTCCAAAATTTGTAATCTATTTTGTATGATATAAACATCAAAATAAATCCAAGGATAAGGGCTACTAGATGCTCTTTAAAATAATAATTTGGATCTCCCGTATTTTGTTTTGAGATAACAATTGATGCGGAGGAAATTAATATTGAACCAACTATAATTAATGCAATTATACTAATTAGAAGGGCGAGGTTTGGTCTGTGCCGTTGCATTAGCCTCTCCCTAGAATCCCAATAATCACCCCAACAACAGCTGATATCATACCGATTAGCCAAAAACGCATTGTAACTTTATATTCCGGCCAACCAATTGCTTCAAAATGATGATGGATAGGAGCAGATAAAAATACCTTTTTCCCATTTCTTAATTTTTTTGATAACAGTTGGATAATTACAGAAAGGGTTTCAATAACAAACACAAAACCAATAATTGGCAAGACTAAAACTGAGTTCGTTAACATAGCAACAACCCCTAATGTTGCACCTAAGGCTATGGCTCCAGTATCTCCCATAAAGAATCTAAGCGGCGGAATGTTAAACCAAGTGTATGTTATTAGAGCACCTACAATCGTTAGACAAAAAGCCGCAAGTGCCCATTGTCCGACAAATAATGAAATTATAGAAAATGCTGCAAATGAGAATATCAGCAGACCACCAGCAAGACCGTCCAACCCGTCGGTGATATTTACCGAATGTGAAGTCGCAAGGACAATAAAAATAAATAACGGAATATATAACCAACCAATCTCAAGATTACCCCAGGCTGGAATATGTATCGAACTCCAACCTAATTTATCATAAAACCACCATGCTCCTGCTGTTGCAGCAATTGCCGTCCAAAAAAACTTCAAGCCGCTTCTGAGACCCGCTGATCCACCATTTGAGTTAATATTTAGATAATCATCTACAAGACCCAGGAGCCCCATTGAGATAAGTGTAAATAAGGGTAACCACGTTTGTGCTCTATTAAAGTTAAATAATAAGGTTATTAGTCCTACAGTAACCCAAATTACAATCCCTGACATTGTTGGAACATTTCTTTTATGTTTTGCCGCATGTAATTTTTGATATACCGGAGCTTTTTCTTTCCCCCCACCTATCCATGCACTATCTCTTTGTTTTTTCCACCATTTATATTTATATGCAAAGTATGTATATATCGGTGTAAGCAGCATCGACAGAATAAACGACCCAAAGGTAAAAAGTCCGAGTAATGCAAGACTTGGTATTAATTGTTGTTCATTTATTTGCATCATATATCTCCTATTTTATCAGTTTAAGCTCTTCCGTTCCAGAAATCAGATTGCCTTACTAGTAGTTCTCTTTTCATTTCCGGATGTGCCATGATTTGTTCAATTGCAATTTCTGTTCTTACTTTATTTTGTGAACCCTTTACTAAAATAATATCGCCTTGTTTGATCTCTTTTTTTAAACTCTGCCCGGCTTTTAAGGAATTAGAGAATGTTTTAATGCTTGTTTTATTCATTCCTGCTGTTTTTGCAGCTGTTGTAATAAAAGTGTTTGCTATTTCACCAACAGTGTATAAAAGATCTACTGTTTTTGCAGCGATATTTCCTACTTTTTCATGTCCTTCTTTTTCAAAATCACCGAGTTCGTTCATTGTCCCAAGAATTGCAATTCTTCTTCCCTCTTGTGAACCGAGAAACTCTAATGCCCTAATCATAGATTCAGGATTTGCATTATAGGAATCATCAATTATAACTGAGCCTTTAATTCCTTCTAATAAATTCATTCTTCCTTTAAATGGTTTTATAGTCTTAATGGCTTTCTTTATCCTTTCTTGCGGAATACCTTCATAGATAGCAACACCAATACTTGCGACTAAAGGATACACTAAATGTGATCCATATAAATTTGTAACAAAATCCAACTCTTTTCCTTGAATATCAAGGCTTCCTTCCATCCCTTTCAGACCAGATTTAATTTTCTTTATTTTAATGCCCTGTTCGGCACCTTTTCCAAAAAAGATAACCTCAGACTTTGACAAAGTTGACATCTTACGGACTTCGCTGTCATCCCAGTTCAGAAATAGCTTCCCGTTTTTAGGTATAGAACGGGCAAGTTCGGCTTTTTCTGCGGCAACAGCATGCAATGATTTAAATTCCTCCAGGTGCACTGGTAAAACTGTAAGTATTATTCCAATTTTTGGTTTAAAGATTCTTGTGAGATATTTAATATCTCCTGGTTTGTCGGCACCCATTTCTACTATTACCTTTGAAGCTAAATCACGCATAAATAGAGCTTTTAAAAAAACCCTAAATAATATCCCGAACCATGCAATCGGGGAATTTAAATGATCTGGCGTTTGTTCTGAAAAAAGTCCTAATGCACTGCCTATTTCAGTATTATATCCCTCCTTCGGAGCGAGAACCTCATAATCAAATGAAAGAATAGTTTTTATAAATTCTTTAGTTGATGTTTTGCCGGCGCTACCTGTAATAGCGATAACTTCTGGTTTCTTTCTTGCAAGCAAAACACGAACCGAGAAACCAAGGGATAAAATTACAAATTTACGAAATAGGTTTCTCATTTACATTGGTTCCGTTGGGGCAACTTGATAATATTTAAACAAAAAATCATACATTTGACCGACCATTGGTGCGGCTGAACTCTCGGCCCAAGGTATTCCTTTTGGCGAATCCACTTTTGCAAGAACAACAAACTCTGGGTTCCCAGCAGGAGCAATACCAATAAAGGAACCAATATTCCTGTTTGGATCATAACCGAGTCCGTCTTTTTTTGGAACTTGAGCTGTTCCGGTTTTACCGGCAACTTTATATCCTTTTACAGCAGCTTGTTTCCCATGACCTTTTTCAACAACATTTACCATCATCTCAATTTCTTTTTTTGCAGCATCTTCAGACATTATTTGCCCAATAGGACTATAGGTTAAGACCTCTTTTTTACCATCTTGATGGTGTTTTTCAGCCACCAAGTGCGGTTTGGGCATTATCCCATTATTTGCGATAGCAGCAAATGAAGCCGCCATTTGAATCGGTGTGGTTGAAATTGACTGACCAAAAGTCATTGTTGCATAAGTATGGTCATTTATCCCCTCTTCATCCGGAGCATAAATTCTCCCCGTACCTTCATTCGGCTGTTCTATTCCCGTTTCTTTACCAAAACCAAATTTTTTTAGATAATCATAGAAAGAAGTTTTACCAATCTGATTTAAAATATAGACTGTACCCGTATTTAACGATTCTTGCAAGACATAGGTCATATCAACCCATCCATGAGCTTTTTTATCAGAATTCATAATTTTATACCCGTTAAGGGTGACATTTCCTGTATCTTCGTATTTAGTATCTGGCTCAATCTTTTTCGTATCTAAACCCATTGCCATAGTAATTACTTTAAAGATTGATCCCGGTTCATATTCATCAGTAACTGCAGAATTGCGAAAAAGGTCATAGTTTTTGATGTCTTGGTATTTATTAGGATCGAAAGTTGGGTAATTAGTCATGGCAATAATTTCACCCGTTTTCGAATTCATTACTATTAAAGAGCCATTTTCAGCAGAAAATTTTTCGACTGATTGCTTTACAATTTTTTCGGCTTGCATTTGAATATCACGATTAATTGTTAATACTATATCAGTCCCATCTTTGGGCGACACTTGAACATTTTTTCCAAAAGATATTTTTTTCCCGGTTCTTGCCCTTTCAAACTTAAAAAGCCCTGGAATTCCTTTAAGTTCATCATTAAAATATTGCTCTAAACCGTATTTTCCTTCCCCTTCGGCATCAACATAACCCATTATTTGAGAAGCCAACGTTCCTTCGGGATAATATCTTGCTTCCTCATCTTCGGTATAAATACCCTCTATATTTAGTGAATTTATTTTTTCTATCTGATCATAGTTCAACTTTTTTTTCAAAACTACATATGTATGATTGTTTTCAAGTAATTGCAGAATTTTTGATTCTTCTTCCTGGGTAATAGCAGAGAGTTCCTTAGCTGTCTTAGATTTGTCTTTGACTTCTTCAGGTGCACTATAAACTAAACCAAGATTTTGGTTATCAGCAAGCGGATAATAACCGTTTGTCATAGAATCTTTTACTAAAATCTTGCCTCGAGATGCCGGGATAGTGTCTTTTGACCAATGCTGGGTTGAAGCAAGGTTTAAATAATGACTATGTTTTATTCCCTGTAAATAAAAAAGACGGCCAATAATAACCACAGTAAAAATTACTAAAAAAGCTAGAATAGTCTTAATGCGGCCTTTTTGTTGACCAATATCACAATAATCCCTTTTTGCCATCGCCCTATTTTAACGCAACGTTCGAAGAGTTCAAGTAGTTAATCTTTTGGACAGGAACATATTTTGTGTTCCCAGTTTCTGTTGCTTTTTGAATCTCTTGAATTGATTGCAGTCTAACTGCATCATATTCTAAGCGTTCCTTTTCTTTCACTAGTTCGGCTTTTCTTATCTCTAAATCATGAAGTGTGTCGGTTTTTGCTGCAACTTGGTTTGATTGTGAAATATATAGCATTGCCATCATAAATACCACGGCTATACTAACTACTGCTATAGACGCTTTGCCAACGAAAAAATTCTTTTTGTAACCTTGACTGAAATTCTTTCTTTCTCTCATTTCCCTCCTACTTTCTCCCCTAAATTATTTTTTCTGCTACTCTTAATTTGGCACTTCTAGACCTTGGGTTAAGAATTATCTCATCTTGTGTTGGAACAATGGATTTTTTTGTGATTATTCTTAATTCCGGCTTTGTTGAACAAATACATTTTGGAAATTCCGGTGGACAAGTGCATTTTTGTGACCTTGACTTCATAAAATCTTTTACAATTCGATCTTCTAATGAATGAAAACTAATAATAGCGAGTCTTCCACCCTTTGTGAGTAATTTTGTCATCTGAGGTAGCGCCGACTGAAGAGATTCGAGCTCTTCATTTACTTCGATTCTTATTGCTTGGAATGTTTGGGTAGCTGGATCACGTTTCAATTTGAAATTTGAAATTTGAAATTTGAAATTTTTACGATACACCCTCCTTACTACCTCAGCAAGTTGGTTAGTAAAAACTATTTGATTTTTTACTCTTTCTCTAACAATCTCACGTGCAATCGGTTTTGCGAGTCTTTCTTCACCATACAGCTTGAAAATTCTTGTTAGTTCACCCTCGGTATAATTATTCACAATATCAGCAGCTGTTTTGGCCTGGTTTTGATTCATCCTCATATCTAGACGATTGTGGCCTGAAAACGAGAACCCCCTGTGCTTGTCGTCAATTTGCATCGAAGAAACCCCCAAATCGGCTACTATAAATTTTGCCCCCTTGATGCCGAATTTCTTCGCTATTTTATCTATTTCCCTAAAATTACCTTGCACTAATGTTACATTCTTATGGCCTTCTAATTTCCTTTCGGCCAGTGCAAGGGCGCTTTTGTCAGTATCGACGCATAACAACTTCCCGCTTTCGCCAATCAGGTCGAGGATCGCAGCCGAATGACCGCCTGCCCCCACCGTCAGATCAATTACACTCTCCCCCTGGGATAAATTCGCAAGTTCGATTGTTTCTTGTAAAAGTACGCTTTTATGCATAGTTTCCCCCTGCTATAGTTTTTTAGCAGGTGGCTAGCAGACAGCTTCGTTTGAGGACTTGAGAGAGATCTTTTCAAGTCTTTTGTTTTTGTTTTTTACATCCGTCATTTGACGGATAAGAACAATTGGGTAGGATTTTGTTGGGCATAATCCCGACTAAATGTCGAGAAGGTGGATTTTTATTTTTATTTAGGTACCTACTGGCTGCTAGCCACCTGCTAATAATTATTAACTTTTAGTTATTAGTTATTAGTTATTTATTCCCGACGTTTGGTCGGGATCCCGATTTTCCATATTTTTTTTAATTTGTTTCGTCGGGAAAGTTATTAAGGTGCGAAAAAGGTTTTGTTTTTGTTTTTGTTTTTAGGGTTTTATATTAAATTCCCCCTGACAATTTTATACTCCCAGATTTGAGAGCTCTTCAGCGATTGCTGAAGAATCGCTTTCAGTTTTGGTCTTATATTCTTGCCATCCTTTCTGACTCCAGATTTCTATTCGGGAATAAAGACCCGCAACTACAACCTGACCAGACAAGCCAGCATATTCCCTTAAATAATTGGGTATGTTGACCCTCCCTTGTTTGTCTGGCAAAACTTGTGTTGCGCCCGCTAGCATCATTCTCGTAAATGCCCGTGATGCAGCTTGTGTGAGTGGCATTGTGGCGAGTTTCTCGGCTAGTTTTTCCCATTCAGAGGTTGTATAAACTGATAGACAATTATCTAAACCTTTTGTAACTACTGCTCCTTCGGCCATTTGAGCACGAAACTTCACCGGCATTGCCAGCCGGCCTTTTTCGTCTATCGTGTGTTGATACTCTCCAATAAACATTTGTTAAATCTCCACTTTCCCCCACTTCATACCACTTTATCCCATTATAATGAATATTGAGTACCTAATGCAAGTGTTTTATTCCAAATTTTGAAAATATATTATTATAATATTATTATGGCTCTACGCCGCAATTTTTGTATTTTGTATTAAATATTTTGTATTAAATTGTTGTTCATTTATCCACAATTAACATAATTTGTAAATTGAAAATTTTAAATTTAAAATTGCTCTAACTCCCCACCCACAAACCAAAAGACGCTCCTTGTGAAGCGCCTTTTTGTACCAACATTTGAAATTTAAAATTTAGAACTTAAAATTCCAATTAAGCTATTTTGATAACTTAATTGATGGTCCCATAGTAGTTGTAAGATAGATAGATTTAATAAACGTCCCTTTGAGACTTGCCGGTTTAGCATGATGTACTGCATCTAGATATATTTCGAGATTCTTTTTTAGGTCTTCCTCTTTAAAGGAAACCTTTCCTACTGCGGAATGCAAACTCCCCTGCTTATCGATTTTATATTCTGCTCTACCTTTCTTAATATCTGTAATGACTTTACCAGGGTCGTTTGTAACTGTTCCACTTTTTGGATTCGGCATAAGTCCTTTTGTGCCAAGTGTTTTACCAATTTTTCCAATAAACCCCATCATATCTGGTGTTGCTACCAATACTTCAAAATCCAACCAACCCTTTTCAATCTTTGCAATGATATCTTGACCGCCGACAGTTTCGGCTCCTGCATCCTTAGCTTCTTTTTCCTTATCTGCACTCACAATAGCACAAACTTTTTTTGCTTTTCCAAGACCAGCGGGCAAAGAAACACTGCCACGAACCTGATGATCGGCGCTTGAAGGATCGACATTTAGATTTACGTGAATTTCCACTGTTGAATCAAATTTGGTTTGAGATGTTTTTTTAATTAGAACGATTGCTTCATCGATTGAATAATCTTTACCTCTTTCAATCAGTTCAACAGATTTTCGATGATTTTTGCCATGTTGGAATTTTTTGGGTGTTAACTTAGCAGTTCTTACTTCCGGTTTTTCATCCTTTGCTACTTTTTTATCTTTTTTGAGTTCTTTTTCAACAACATCAATAGATGCTTCTGCAGCTTTCTTTGTTTCTTTTATGGGTTTAACAGAATTTTCAGATTTTTCTGTTTTAGATTTTTTGGTAGCAACTTTTTTCTCGGTTTTAACCTTATCATTTACCTTTGTTTTGTCGCTTTCCTTAATTTTTTTATCACTTTTTAATTCTTTTTCTGCCATTCTAACTCCTTTGTGGTACTAACTCCGTCAGCTGACGGATCCCACTGACTAATAACTAATAACTAATAACTATTTCTCTACTTCTATTCCCATACTACGAGCTGTTCCTGCGATTATTTTTTTTGCCGCTTCAATATCATTTGCATTCAAATCGTCCATTTTTGCTTTAGCTATCTCTTCTAGCTGGCTTTGCGTAAGTTTTCCAACCTTCTCTTTTTTTACCGATCCAGAAGCTTTTTCGAGACCTAGTGTCTTCTTAATCAATTCAGCTGCAGGTGGCTGTTTAACTATGAAGTCAAATGATCGATCCTCATAAATTGTAATCACTGCAGGCAAGATTGTGCCCTGTTTGTCTTTGGTTTGCTCATTAAAAGCAGTGCAAAAAGCCATAATATCAATACCATGGGGTCCGAGTGCGGTTCCAACAGGTGGTGCTGGGTTTGCACCCCCACCGGGTATTTGAACTTTTACTTTTGTTTTAATTTTCTTAGCCATAGTCTCCCTTCGGTCGATGTCATTAGTCATTCGCTATTTGTCATTTGCAAGTGACCAAAGACCAATGACCAGTGACGTTTTTATAATTTCTTAACCTGTAATGAATCTAGTTCAACAGATGTTTCTCTGCCGAACATCGACACAAGCACTTTTAACTTTCCTTTGGCTTCATCAACCTCGTCGACTGAACCATCGAAACCTTTAAAAGGTCCATCAGTAATTGAAACTAAATCACCCTTCTTGAGGTCGATTTGATATTTAGGCTCTTCAACGCCCATCCGGCGAGTTATTTCCTTTATTTCCGTTTCGCCAACTGGAACAGGAGTTATACCAGCTCCGATAAATCCGGTTACTTGAGGTGTATTTCTAACTACATACCAGCTGTCATCGGTCACAATCATATCCACCATAATATAACCTGGGAAAATCTTTTTCTCGACGGTTTTTCTCTTCCCGTTTTTGATTTCGATTGTTTTTTCTTTGGGAACAATAACATCAAAAACCTTTTCACCCATTCCCAAGTTTTCGATTCTTTGTTTAAGGTTTTCGGCAACTTTTTCTTCATAACCAGAATAGGTTTGAATTACATACCAGTGCCTACCTTGTGCTTGCTGTTTTGCCATTTACTTCCCTTTGGTCGTAGCGACCAGTTATCAGTAATCAGTGACTAGGAAAAATTCCTCGTCACTAGTCACTAGCAACTAGTTACTTATTAAGGAGCCAGGTAGTGGCTTTGCTTAAAAGGTAGTCCACCGCGCCCAAATAGAATGAAATAATTGCTACTACTACAAGTACTACAATAGTCATTTCTATTGTTTTTTTGCGAGATGGCCAAACAACCTTTGTGAGCTCGTCTTTCGATTCTTTTAAAAACTTAAAAAATTTCTTTATCATTTCTCTATTTTAAAAAAGCCTCTCGGCTTTTTCAAATGATATCAAAATAAGCTGCAGTTGTCAATATCTTTGGCAGGGGCACTAGGATTCGAACCCAGACTTAGGGTTTTGGAGACCCTCGTGCTAACCGTTGACACTATGCCCCTTTAACTTTTAACTTTTTAATGATCTTTTCTACCTCTGTATGTAATTCAGAGATCTCACCGTTATTATATATGATATGATCTGCTTCACGAAAACATTTAATCAGATTTTGCTCATGTTTTAAACCAGAAAGTTCACGCTCTTCATTTGTCACAAACTCTTCATATGACATCACATCACCGGTTCTTGCCCTGGAAATTGTCCTTTGATACCTAACTTCCCTATTGGCATCAACGTGGATTAAGGTAAAATTTTCCTGATTTTTTAAATGTTCTAATTCTTTAGGATTACGAATACTTGTCACCACAGCCGGGCGGGAAAGTTTTTTGGTCACTCTTTTTGCTAAATGATCATGACCTTTTTCTTTGCGTGTAATATTTGCAACTTCTAGCAGATTTTCACGGGTTTCCGGAATACCAAGTTCAATTAATATTTCTCTGATTTCATCCGAAAGTGAATAATGGTTAAAGCCTTGGGTAATCAGATACTCAGCAACCGTATCTTTGCCAGCTGCATATGTGCCTGTTACGCCAATAATCATGCTTACCTACTTGTTAACTTTACCACTGTTGATCTTATTTTCTTTGTGAGGTGTCTTTTTTTGACAGGTGCTACAATATTTGTTGAGCTCAATTTTGTCTGTGGTGTTTTTGATATTCTTTTTTGTAACATAGTTAAAATTGTTGCACTCTGTGCATTTTAACCTAATCTGTTGTCTGTTATCTTTCTTTGCCATATACTTTCGCTATCTGAAAATCGACAGATTTTCAGATTATCGCTTCCTTTCTTTATTAGTTTATCTTTACAGAAAAAATCTGTTGATTTTTTCTGGGAGGAGGAACAACGAGAAGCGGCAGTAAATAAAATTTACGGAAGCTGCCAGTTTGTTCCGACGATGGAGCCCACCAGCGGGATCGAACCGCTGACCTCATCCTTACCATGGATGCGCTCTACCGACTGAGCTAGGTGGGCATATCCGATTCGCACTTGTTCGAATCCAACATTTTTCAAAGGGATTCGACCTTGCTTCGCAACCTGGCTCCAAAGTCGCCAGGCTTTGGGCCGGGGTTTGCCGTCGGGGCAAACCCGTTCTCATCCTTACAAATTAATGGGATTCGCTGCTCGCTCCGACTCGCAGTCCAGGGTGCTACACACAGAAAGCTCCATGTTTTCGCTTTCGACTCGCACCTGTTCGAATCCAACATCATCATTAATTTTTTTTTGGCCTAAAGGCTAAAAAAAATTTAATGGTGGCGAGGGAGGGATTCGAACCCCCGAAGGCATATGCCAACAGATTTACAGTCTGCTCCGTTTGACCACTTCGGTACCTCGCCACGTTGGAATCCGCTCGCGGGTTACGACGTGGCGCTTGGCCTTACGTCTTCACCCTTTGCGAACCTGCGGCGTCATAACATTTTCAACAAAAATCTGTCGATTTTTGTTGGGAGGAGGAATTGCGTGAAGGTGTAATATTTACACCATAAATATGGAACCTGTCAGCAAATTCCGACGATGGAGCCACCTGTCGGATTCGAACCGACGACCGACTGTTTACAAAACAGTTGCTCTACCACTGAGCTAAGGTGGCGTAATAACGCTTTTAATTTAACCACTGTCCGACGCTTCGGTCGGACTCCGACATTTTCGTCGGAGAGCTAAGGTGGCATTATACTTAAAAAATACACTCGACGTATTCCGAGCTAAGACATTATATCAATTTTTTCCTCTTATATCAATTATCTAAGCTTGAAAGTTGTCTTTTTGCCCAACTATTATCCGGATCTGTCACAAGGACTGATTCAATCGCTTTTCTAGATAATTTTTTATCTCCCATCTCTAAATAATTTTTAGCAAGCAGAGATTTATTTTCCGTATTAGGATGTATTTTAATCGCCGACTCCAGTGCAACTGCAGCCTTTTCTAAATTGGAGCATTTTTGATAAGCAAGAGCTAAATTAAGATAACGATGAGCAATCTTATCATTTAATGAGACTGATTTTTCTAAATTGTTTACTGCATCCTCATATTTTTCGAGATTCAAATATGATAAACCTAGATTGTTAAAGGAAGTATCATCAAGTGGGTTGAGCTTCACCGCTTGTTCTAATGCCTCGATTGCCCCTTTATACATTTTTTGTCTTAAATATATAATTCCAAGAAAATGATATGCCTCTGCTGATTTCGAATCCTGTTTGATAGCTTCAAGAAACTTAATTTCAGACTGCCTCAATTCACCTCTATTATATAGTTCCTGACCTTCAGTCAAAGGATCGTTTTTTTTATCATCTTCATTTTCTGATTTGATTTCTTTTGATTTATCTTCTTTTGCAAGTTTGAAGATAAGGCCATGTGGTTGGACTTTTGTCAGTACATAATATATTACTATAGCGGCAAAACTTATTAAAAGTGCTTCTTTCATTTCTTCTTTTTTATGCCTTTCTTATTCCCCTCAGGGATTTCATAGTTCAGACAACACATTAATCTGCCACATATTCCCGAGACTTTTGCAGCACTTTTTGCCATCCCATATTGAGATTCCACCGTATCCATCGTGACAGACTCTGTAGCAAGTAGGAATGTTGCACAACAGATCGGGCGACCACACCTGCCATAACCACCTATGAGTTTTGCTTCATCTCTCGGTCCTATTTGACGCATTATTGCTTGTTTTTGAATTGTTCTTGAAATGTCTTTTGCTAGTTCACGAAAGTCTACCCTACCTTCAGCAGTAAAATAAAAAACCGCCTTTGTTTCATCAAGGGAAAGACTCACCCCAACCGGGTTCATTGATAATCCGTATTTTTCGATCTTATCTTTTAGAATTGGAAAATATTCTTTTGCTTTTTCCTCAAGATTAATAAATTTTTTTAGATCTGCTTCATTCGCTTCTCTTAATATCTCTTTTGGAGGATTTTCAAGGTCAACTTGTTCAAGTTCTTTTTCAATATAAACAACTTCTCCTATTTCTACACCCTGAGTAGTTTCAACCACAACTTTGTTACGTACTTTTATATCATTTTTACCGGGTAAGAAGTCATAAATTTTAAGTGAATGAGGAAACTTTATCCCAACTACTTTAGTCATTTGTAAGCTGCTCCATCAGCATCACCTCTAAATTCAATCTCAAGTTCACATTATACTTTAAAATGTCATAAATTTTAAGCATTTTTTGAGAAAGTTTAGCTCTTAATTGAGAGGTTAAGTTGTTTTTTATCTGTTTTATGAATTCGTTATCTGAATCATCTTTTTCTAAACTTTTTGTAACCAAATAATAAAGAGCGTCAAACAGCCAGATTAATTCCTTATTTTTATCATAAAAATCTAGTATTTGATTTTTTTCGATTATTGATTTTGAAAAAAGCAAACTTAAAATATCTCGGTATAGTTGCTCTTTCTTTTCTCTATAAGATTTGTCTTCGATGACTTTTTTTGCTTCACTAATACTTTCTTCAGAAAGTTTGTAGGCTTCCTTTGATATTTTTTTATCTGAGGTAAAATTCGCCAAAATTTTTTCCGTGTTTATAGGTCCGATTGGCACCATTTTAATTTTTTGGACACGAGATATAACAGTTTCCGGAAGGGATTTAATTGAAATTGCAGTAAGCATTATAATACTGTCGAGCGGTGGTTCCTCAAGAGTCTTAAGGAGTGCGTTTGCAGCTTCTATACCTAGGTTTTCAGCATTACTAATTAGAACCACTTTTCGTTTAGAAATATTAGGTGATAGATTGATGCGCTCAATAATTTTACGTACTTCATCAATTTTTATCCCTGAATCACCTTCAATGGTTATTAGATCCGGATGATTACCGGAATTAAGTAATCTACAACTCTGGCATTGATCGCCTTCACCTTTTTCGCATAATAGATATTGTGCAAACCTTTTTGCCAGATATCGTTTTCCCAGGCCTTCTCCTCCAAGAAAAAGGTACGCGTGATCAAGATGATTATTTTTAAGCTGTGTACTCAGAAGTCTTACTGCAGTTGGTTGCCCATAAATATCCCCAAAAAGTTTTCCCATGCAACTTATTATACTTCTCAGGAGAGATTTTTCAAAAAATATTCTAGGTCAGTTGGCAAATTTGATTTGAGAGATATTTTTTTATTTGTGAATGGATCCATAAAACGGAGCGAGCTAGCATGTAGAAATTGTCTTTTTAGAGTTGTATCAAGATTAGAATATCTTCTATCTCCAACAACTGGGTGTCCGATTGAAGAAAAATGGACTCTAATTTGATGTGTCCGACCAGTTTTA
>Ga0172371_10000290_pt1 | contig 75873 bp, 54 predicted proteins | sample Lak12m_FD_114543 | JGI IMG/M metagenome (GOLD analysis project Ga0172371, IMG submission 114543) | Freshwater microbial communities from Kabuno Bay, South-Kivu, Congo - kab_022012_12m | ecosystem: Environmental > Aquatic > Freshwater > Lake | place: Democratic Republic of the Congo: South-Kivu...
CTGGGGAGGTCTCCCGGGCCAGGGCTGAGTGCCGTGCGGGGTCCTCGCTGGGCCACAGGTTGAAGGCCTGCGTTCGGGCGGGCTGCGAGGGGGGGGCTACCAGGCCGGCCGGTTCGCGCGCCGGCAGACCCCGTTCAGGGCTTGGGTGGCGGCGCGGCGCGTTCCTCCACCGGGTTGATCTCGGCGTGGTCGAAGCGGACGCGCGTCTTCCAGCCGTCGCCGTCCAGGCGCATCTCCTTGACGAACCACAGGTCCTTGTCGTGCTTCTTGGCGCCCTTCAGTTCGAGCGTGCGCCAGGGGGCATTGCTCCGGGGGCGGAACCACTGCGCTTTGAGCGGGTAGCCATGGGTGGCGCTGAACCAGACTTTCACGGTCCCCTTGCCCTGGGGGTGAGCCAGCTCGAACACCCGGCACGGGCGGCGCAGAAACTCCTCCGCCGACAGTTCCTTGCGCAGGTCCCAGTAGATGAAGGCAAAGGTCAGATCCTCGGGCTCGATGCCGAACGCAAACAGGCCCGGCGGCGTCTCTTTCTCGGGGAGGTCCACCTTCGTCCGCGTGGGTGTCCGGCCATCGTGCTTCTGCTCGAAGCCGTAGACGTTGGTGTCATTGAGGACGAGTTGTGCGTGCATGGAGCCGGGGGCGAAGGTCAGCCGCAGTCGCACCACGCCGCGGCGTTCGCCGTCCTTGTCGGAGACGTACTGGATCGTGCCGTCGGCCTCCCCCCAGGCTTCCTGGCCGAAGGGCCGACGGACCTCGGCGAGGAACGCCTCAGACGAGAGGTCCTTGAGGCTGGTGTCAGCCCCACTCTCCTCCTCCGCCACCTCCTGGGCTGGCAGGGCAGGGGCTCGGAGGAAGAGGACAGCGCACACGCAGATGATCCCACGCAGCACAGGTTTGGAGGTCATGGCCGATGGTCCTGCTGGCAAGGGCCCCGCCGTCGGCTCGCCGCTACTCTTCCTCGGCGCCCTGCGGGTAGTATTCCATATCGTTGGTGACGAGGATCTGGTCGATGCGGATGCCGTCTTCACGGTTCAGTACATAGAGGGTGTGCGGGCCCTTCTCCAGGGCGAACGTGGTGGGGACCTCCAGCCAGTGCCAGGCGTCGTACGTGCCGTCGTTTCCTACGGTCAGGATCTTGCCCTGGTCGTCCATGCGCACGCAGACGGTGTTGCCGCAGGACCCTTCCCACCACGCCCGGACCCACACCTTGCAGGTCACCGGGGAGGCCACCTGGAGTTCATAGGTCGCGCCGCCGTATTTCATGTCCGGCTCCTGGCCTTCCGGCGGGACGCCCTTCTTGTCCGGGATGCGCAGGACCGTCCCCTTGGCGGACTGCGAGTCGGGGGCCTTCTCGAAGGGGGCCGTGACCGTCTTGGCGTCCGCTGCCGCGTTCAGGACGCGGAAGAGGTCCTGTGAGTCCCCGGCCGCCGGTGGTGTGGCCCCCTGGGCGGGAGTGGTCGCCTGGGCTGCGGGGGCAGGGGTGGCTGGGGCGGGACTGCCGGTGACCGGGCGGGGCCGGCTCGCCGAGGGTCGCCGGGCCAGCGCGTCGCCGCTCGGGAGGACGACGATCACGGCCGCGCCGGCGATGACCAGGGCCCCGGCCAGGACCACGCGTCCCCAGCCTAACCCCAGCATCTCTCGCGCCTCGCTCGTGCCTCCGATGAACGCTGCGGCCAGGCCCAATGCCAGGTACCAGGCCGGCCCCCGCACGAAGGGGTCTGTGACCACCAGGCAGACCAGGAAGAGCGCCAGTGCCGCCGCCGCCCCCAGGAGCAACGGTTCCGCACGGTTGCCCGCCACAAACGCCGCCAGGGCCCTGGTCGCTGCGGCCAGCAGGGCCATCAGCAAGAGCACTCCCGCCGGGTAACCCACGGTACCCATGAGGATACCGAGTCCGGACTGGCTGTCCGTCTCCACATCATTGACATTCGGGTTTGGCAACTCGCCATAGCAGCGGCCGATGTACTTCTGGTAGGTGCCGGCACCGACCCCTGTCCACGGGCGCATGGCGGCCATGCGCATCGCCGCGATGAAGTCGACGTGGCAGGACTTCAGCTCACCGCTCGCAGGCTGGGCCGGTGAGAGGGTGGTGCCGACGGTAGCCATCCGTCCGGAGACCACCAGCACCGCTGCGGCCAGGGCGATGGCGGCCGCGTTGCGCCAGGCGGTCTTCGCCAGCAGCCCGCCGGCCAGGAGGATCACGGCCGTGGTCAGCAGGATGAAGCCGTGGGGCATCGTCGCCAGTACCGCGGCGCTGCCGACCACCACCGCCAGCCGGCGCGAGAGGCAGCCCGCTGCCCAGGCGTGCCAGGCCGGTTGCACCAGCACCAGGCCCGCCCCCAGGAACAGGCTCAGCGCCATGCGGCTCCGGAAAAGGCCGGTGTAGGCGCCGCCGACACCCCACGAGAGCTTCAGGATATCGGCCGGAGCCAGCACCGAGGAGAACCCGTAGACCCGCGCCTGCACGGCCGCCCAGACGACGCTGGCGGCGAGCATGGCGGTCACCAGGGCTACGACCCAGCCGCGCCGTTCGCGCAACAGGAGGGCCCAGACCAGGTAGCCGCAGAAGAGCTGTTCGAACCGCTGGACGATCTCCACCGCGCCATCGGTACCGGGCCGTGCCAGCAGGGCGGCCAGGATGTAGAGACCCAGCGCGACCGCCAGAAGCCGCGGATAGGCATACTGCACCCCGCGGCGGAACTGGTCCGCCAGAAGGGCCAGCAAGGCCAGTCCCAAGGCCGCGTCGGCCAGGCCCAGCCGGCCACCCAGCCAGGGGAAGCGCAGTTGCGAGCCCATGGCCACGGCTGCCGCTGCCGCCAGCACCATCACCCAGGATGCCACGGCTGGCTCGCGCGCCGCCGTCGCCGGCTGGACGCTGCTCTGCTGGTCTGCCATCGTCGTCACACCTGCTGCTTGCCGCCCCAATACACCTTAGCCGGGCCCGCAGAGGCCCGGCCTGCCCATCCTCTCTAGGAACGACCGGGAGCCCCCGGGTATTGGCGACCCCGGCGTGACGAGGGCAGGGCTGTTCCAAGATCGCGGCGCCCAGGGTGGCGTATCTGTGCCTGCATCCGTAGGTCCCCACTCCGATGGGGACCCCTGGGGCCGGACGGATTCCGGCCCTACAGCCAGAGCCGGCTGACGGTTTCTCGGAACAGCCTTGGACGAAGGGGACCCCGCGGGTGCACACTACCTCCGCGCGTGGTACAGTACCGTGTTCTTGAGTCGGGACTGGGCCTCGTCCCCGGTGGCTGTGACCGGCGGCGCGTTGCCCAGGGGTTGGCCGGCCGACCCAGGCCGTGTATGCGAGGCGTTCGCCCATGCCAGACAGAGACGCGGGTTTTTCCTACGAGCAACTGGACCTCCTGAACCGTGTTGCCCTCCACCTGGCGGAGGCCGAGGAGTTGCGCGAGGCCCTGGCGGTGGTGCTGGACATGCTCTGCGCCGAAGCCGGCATGGCCCGCGGGGTGATCACGCTGATGACCCCGCGGGGCGACGAGGTCAGCGCCGCCATCACCGCGGGGGATGTTAGTTCCGCCTATCTGGAGAAGATGCGCTACAAGGCCGGGGAAGGCATCACGGGCGAGGTCTTCGCCAGCGGGCGTCCGATCTTCCTGCCCCAGGTCGGCAGCGCCGAACGCTTCCTCGACCGCAGTGGCCTTCGCCGCGACCTGGATGGCTCCCGGCTGGCCTTCTTCTGCGTCCCGATCGTGTTCCGCAGTACCACCATCGGGACGCTCTCCGTCGATATGGCCACGTCCGATGTGGAGGACCCCTCCCGGGAGATGGCCTTCCTGGTGGAGGTGGCGCGGCTGATTGCGCCTTTCGTGCAGCGCTGTCTGCTCGAGGAACGCCTGGAGGTTTTCCACCGGGCCAAGCAGCCCGGCGGGGCCTTCGGCAAACTCATCGGCAGGAGTGCCGCGGTCCAGGAGATCCAGGCCCTGATCGCGCGGGTGGCGGACGCTCGTACGACGGTGCTGATCACCGGCGAGACCGGGGTCGGCAAGGGGGTTGTCGCCGAGCTCATCCACCAGCTCGGAGCCAGCCGCAAACAGCCCTTTGTCGAGGTCAACTGCGGCGCCATTCCCGAGAGCCTGATCGAGAGTGAGTTGTTCGGCCATGAGAAAGGCGCCTTCACCGGCGCTACCCAACGGCGCATCGGCGTCCTGGAACGGGCCCGCGCGGGGACGGTCTTCCTAGACGAGATCGGCGACCTGCCGCTGACCGCGCAGACGAAGCTGTTGCGGGTGTTGCAGAATCGGGAGTTCGAGCGCGTCGGCGGCTCGGAGACGTTGCGCACTGGCGCCCGCATCATCACCGCCACCAACCGGGACCTCGAGGGCGCCATCCTCCAGGGCTCATTCCGCAGCGATCTGTTCTACCGCCTGAACGTGTTTCCCATCCATGTGCCGCCCCTGCGCGAGCGCGGTAAGGCGGATATCATGCTGCTGGTCGATTACTTCATCCAGCGGTTCGCCTCCGAGACCGGCAAGGAGGTCAACCGCATCGACACCCCGGCCATCGACATGCTCACCGCCTACCATTGGCCCGGCAATGTGCGGGAACTGGAGAACGTCATCGAGCGGGCTGTGCTGCTGGCGGATGGCGATGTCATCCACGGACACCACCTGCCGCCGTCTCTGCAGATGAACCGTTACGCCCCGCGGCGGGAGGAGCACGGCGACTTCACGGTGCGCGTGCGCAGCTTCGAGGAGGAGCTGATCACCGAGGCGCTCAAGGACACCAACGGCAACCAGACGGCGGCGGCCCGCAAACTGGGCATCAGCAAGCGCATCATCCAGTACAAGGTCGCCAAGTACGGGATCGACTACCGGCGCTTCCGGGCCAGCCGGCGTTAGGCGGTGCTTGATGAGGCAGCGACCGCACCGTTGAGGCACGTCCCCGGCCAGGCCGGAAACGCCTGGAGGACGGGTCCGCCGTAACCCGCCGCCGGGATGCGGAGATCCCGGCTTGGACCCCCGCGGGTCTGGGGTTGGTGGAGGGCTTCGCCGCAAGCTGCCGTACCGCGGCGCGGCCAGCGCCAGTGGCGCGCCGCAGGGAAGTCTGCGCGCAGGGAGAGTGCCATGCACGGACCGAACCACGCGCTGGTCGCGGGACTGGCCGTTCTGTTGGCCGGCGCGGGCATGCCCCCGGTTCATGGCCAGCGCGCGAACGCCGCTCCGACGCTGGCGCTGACGCAGCGGCTGCAGTCGGTGGCGGAGGCCTGGCGTCAGGATGCCCTGAACGTGGCCGACATCGTGGTGACGGATGACGCGGAGGGGACCAACACCCTCAGCCTCTCCGGGGCCGATGCGGCGGTCTTCGAGATCGTCGGGACCATCCTCTACCTGCGGCAGGCAGCTTCGCTGGACTTCGAGACCAACCCCGTCCTCGACGTCACGGTCGCGGTGGACGACCCGACCGTCGGGGCGACCCCCGATGCGAGTGTGCCACTGTCCGTTGCCGTCACGAACGTCAACGAGTGCCCGGCGAACTCCGTGCCCTTCGCCCCGGTCATGCTCCAGGGCGCTGAGCTCGTCTTCTCTGCCGCCAGCGGCAACGCCTTCTCGGCGTCCGACCCGGATGGTGACATCACAGGCCAGATCAGCCTCAGCGCCTTCCCCGGGACCCTCCGCCTGGGAAGCACGGTCGGTGTCATCGAGGTGATCGGCGACGGTACCAGTGCCGTCTCCCTGCGCGGGCCTCTGTCCGCCCTCAACGCGGCGCTCAACGGGCTGACCTTCACGCCGCCCGGGGCCTTTGTCGGCGACGCCACCGTGATGATCACCACCAATGACATGGGGGGCATCGGCGGGCCCCCGGTGTATACGGACAATGACCAGGTGCAGGTCACGGTCGCGGCGGACGCCAGCGTGCCGACGATCACCGAGGTGGACTCCACGGCCGCCGATGGCACCTACGGCGCCGGGAGCACTCTCAGCATCACGGTTACCGCCAGCAAGGTGCTCCTGGTGACCGGAACACCGCAGCTTGGCCTGGAGACGGGGGCTGAAGACGCCCTGGCCTCCTATATCGGCGGCAGCGGCACGGCGACCCTCGTGTTCCAGTACGTGGTGGGCGCCAGCCACGAGAGCCCGGACCTTGATTGCACCGACTCCTCGGCCCTGATCCTCAACGGCGGTGCCCTTCGCGACGGCGCCGGCCGCAACGCCGACCTGACGCTGCCGGCGCCGGGGTCCCCGCATTCGCTGGGCGCCAACCGGGACCTGATGATCCACACGGCACCCCTGGTCGAGGGTGACCCGAACGGCCATTTCGAGCTCCTGTACCGGGACCCGTCCAGCGCCTCTCTGCGCAAGATCTGGGACCTCTCCGGCCACTACGCCGGGAGCGTGGGGGCCTATGCCCTCACACTGGACCTGGCCCACGACGAGAAGGGCGGGCTCACGGGCGCCGGCCGGCTGCAACGGCTCGCGGGCGGGCCGCCCCTCGACGTGCCGAACCTGGTGTTCAAGGGCAAGGCCAAGGGCAAGGCCGGAGGTGTGACCATCAAGGCCAGTCTGGCCGGGGCCGCCGGGGCCGCCTCGGCCGCACTGAAGCTGGCCCTCACGCTCGATGGGGCGGCTCTCACTCTGACCGGCGCTGTCACCGGCAGCGTCACCGATACGACCGGAGCCAAGGCAGCCATCGACGCGCCGTGCACGCTGGCTCTGCCCGCCGGTATGGATGGCACCTACAGGCTGCCCGTGGACCTCCTCCTGGACGCGAAGGGCGGCATCACCGGGACCAGCACCCTGGCCCTCGCCAACGGGCGTACGGTGGCCCTGCTCGTCAAGGGCAAGCGCTCCGGCGGCGTGGCCCTGCTGCAGTTCGCCGGGGACACGCTGGCCAGCCCGGCCTTCGCGGCGGTGAAGCTGAAGCTGACGGTGCGGGCCTACACCAACGGCACCGCCGATATCGTGGCGACCTCCGGCAAGGCCTTCGGGCAGAGCCTCAAGTGGCCGTGAGCACGGGTCCACAGCCGTCTGCCGCAGCGCCGAAAAATGGAGACCGCCGGAGGCCCCGAAGGTTGACACGCGTCCCGCGTCCGTTACAGTAAGGGCCGTCAGTGCTCGGGTGGCGGAATTGGCAGACGCGCTAGGTTGAGGGCCTAGTGGGGCAACCCGTGCGGGTTCGAATCCCGCCTCGAGTACCAGATATTCGCGCGCGTAGCGCCGGCCGGCCCTGGCTGGCGCGCGTTGTCTTGGGGCCATGGCATCCCGGCGGTCCGATCCTGGCGGCGGTTGCATTCCGTGTCCGCGGCTCTTCATTAGGCCGGCCGTGGTTTCCGTGGACGCAGACATGATCCTACCTGCCGCAACCCGCTGTTGCCTGGGGCGCTTCCGGTGGTGCCCGGATGCCCTCCGGCGGCGTTGGTTCACCCTGTTGGAGGTGATCATTGCCGCCGCGATCCTGGCGGTGGCGGTGGCGGCCACGGTCGGGATCATGGGGGCGGCGCGCTCCCGCATCCTCCGGGCCGAATCGCGTTGGGGGCGACAGCACCTGCTCTCCCAGGCCGCGGAGTTCTTCCTCCTCTGCGGTCCCAGCGCCGCCTATCCCGGCGGGCTGTTGCCGGAGGGCTTCTCGGCAGACTGCGCGATGAGCCTTGTCGACGACTTGCCCGAGGACGCGTTGGAGCCCCAGGAGGGTTGGGTCCTCGGCCGTTTTCACGTCCGTGTCTATGATACCTCGGGCGCACCCATGGCCGAGTGTACGGTCGACAAGATCCTGCGCGAGGAGGACTGTGAGTGAGACCCCTCATCCCGCCGGCCCGGCCGGTGGTGTCTGCCTGGAACCGCAGTCTGGCCGCGGCGGTTGGCGCGGTCCGGTCGGCGGGTCCTCGTCCCGGCTCGGGCTCGACGTGCGGTCGCTGACCCGGGCCCCCCGGCGGGCCGGCTCGGCGGGCTACACTCTCCTCGAAGTCATCATCGCGGTGACGGTCCTCCTGCTGGTCGCCGGCCTCATGGTTGGCTTTGGCCGCGAGATGGCCCGGAGCTGGGAGAAGCTGCGGGCCGAACAGTCCCGGTTTCGCGAACTCCTGGCCTTGGACCGGGCCTTGGACGGGCTGCTTGGGAACGGGGTCCCTTTCCTCTGGCCCAACGACGATGGCGAGGCGGTGCCCTTCTTCGGCGGCGACAACCAGGCGGTTCGCCTGGCCAGCCTCCACCCGCTGATCGACCTGGAGGAGGGCTCGCTGCGCTTCGCCGAGATCTTCGTGGACGACGGGGACCTGGTGGTGGCCTACACCTCTCGGCCCTACCTCGAGGAGCCCGACTCCGAGCAGGTGCGGCGGGCGGTCCTGGCGCGGGCCGTCGAACGGGTGGAGTTCCTCTACGCCGACCGCAGCGACGACGAGTCCGGGACGTGGGAGGAACGGACCGAGTGGGTGGATGAGTGGGACCCGGACCGCAAGGAGCTGCCGCTCGCCATCCTGATGACCGTGCACTGGCAGGATGGCCGCATCGAGTCGTGGCTGCGCCGGATCGGGTCGGGCTACCGGGAGCGCTGGGGCAAATGGGAACCCGCCAAGAAAGAGGACTAGCGACGCTCCGCCCCAGCCCGCCGGGAGCTCCTAACGGTCTGGCGGCGTGGGTCTCCGTCTCCGCGCGGCGGCTTGCGGAGAGGCCGCCCTCCAGGCGTTGCCGGCTTGGCCCGGAGGCGCTGCGCTGCCGGCCTGGCCGGACGGGTGGTATGGCCCTGGTGGTGGTCATGGGGATCACCGCCGTGGCCGCGGTGATGGCGGCCCACGTGATGCTGCTCAGCGAGACGGTGGCCGAGGAGGCCCTCGTGGCCAGCGAGCGGCAGCGCCTGCGCTACCAGGCCGAATCCGCTGCGGACCGTGCCTTCTGGTTGCTCCTGGTGGACCGGCGCCTCTACCCTGACCGGACCCTCGGGACCGCCTCCCAGACGCGCGACGAGCGGCTCACGGAACCGTGGATGCTGGACGGGCGGACCCATGCGTTCGCCCTCGACGGCAGTGCGTGCCAGGTCATGTTGCGGCAGACGCCCCAGGGCATCAACTTCGCCGGCAGCCAGCCTGGCCAGGAGTTGCGCGACCAGATCGACCCCGAGGACACCGAATCCCGCCAGGCGGTGGAGACCTTCCTCGATATCGCGGCGGACTACGTTGATCCCGACGACCAGACGCATCTGCATGGCATGGAACGGGAAGACTACGCGGCCGCGGGCTGGCCCGGTCTACCCCGCAACGCGCCCCTGCAGTTCCTCGGCGAGATCTGCTGGCTGCCCGGGCTGCGCGACGTCCTGGACATGCCTCCCCCGCCCGGCTGGAGCGAAGGTCAGCTCCTGCGCGAAGTCCAGGCCATTCCGCCCATCGGCATCAGCACTCCCACCCGCCAGGGCGGTTCGGCCCTGCCGCCCTTCTTCTCCTGCTCCGCGGGCACCATCCAGCAGCGCGGCAGTTTCGATGCGGTAGAGCTGTCACGGGTCCTGGCGGCCCGCACCGCCTGGCAGCAGCAGGGCGTGCCGCTGGACCTGTCGCTGGACGCGGACCTGCTCGGTCGTGTGCGCAGCCGCTTTTCTCTCGACGAGTCTACGGCCGTGACCGTCGACGTGGACGCGGTGGCGGCCTCGCCGACCCGGGGAGGGCTCACCTGCCGTTGCCAGGTCACGCGCCCGCTGGACGTGCGCCGGCCGGACGCGTTCAGTGACAAGGCCCGTCAGGCCTGGGCCCTGTGGAGCCGGCAGTGGGAGTGACGGGTGGCACCTGGCCGCCCGTCCCGCAGAGCACTTGCTCCGGAGCATGCATGCTCCGTGAGTCACGGCTGTGGGCCTTCGGCCTGACCATCGATGGGCTATGGGCTGTCATCGGGAGCGATCCGGCCACCGCGTGCGAAGCACGCCTAGGCAAAGCCGCGCCGAGGAATCGGAGAGCCGCAACCGCACAGGCGGCACCCCGCGATCCGTTGGGTTGCGGCCGGAGGCTGCTTTGCGGCTTGTGTTCGGTCTGCCCGGCAATACGTTTTGGGCTGCCTTTGCCCGGGGGTCGGCGTGGCTGCCCTTTGGCGCCGCCGCCGGGTCGGCACGATGCCCTGTGGGACGGGAGTCCGAATGGGATTGCTGGATGCCTTGCAGCGGACGGGCCACGGGACCCTGCGCCGAGTCGGCTATGCCGGTCGCATGGGGCTTTTTCTGGTCACCGCCCTGGCCTGTGCCGTGACGCCGCCGTGGAAGGTGGGGCTGACGCTGCGGCGCCTGCAGTTCATCGGTGCGCAGTCGGTGCTGGTGATTGCGCTGACCGGTGCCTTCACGGGCATGGTCCTGGCCCTGCAGGGTTTCTACGCCCTCAGTCGGTTTGGCTCCGACGCCTTTCTCGGGCCGCTGGTGGCCCTCTCGCTGGTGCGGGAGCTCGGGCCGGTGATCTCGGCGCTGATGGTGACGGGGCGAGCCGGGTCGGCCATCACCGCCGAGATCGGCATCATGCGCATCAGCGAGCAGCTCGATGCCATGGAGCTCATGGGGCTGAACCCCGTCCGCTACGTCGTCGTGCCGAACCTTCTGGCGGCCCTGGTGGCCATGCCGTTGCTGGTGGCCATGTTCGACGTCATCGGCATCTGGGGAGGGTACCTGATCGGCGTCCACACCCTCGGCGTCAGTGGCGGCACCTACCTGGCCGAGATTGCGCAGTTCACGGAGTGGCATGACATTCTCGGCGGCGTCTGGAAGGCCCTGACCTTCGGCGTCATCATCTGCTGGGTGAGCTGTTACAAAGGATACTACAGCGGTTTCGGGGCTGAAGGGGTCAGCCGGGCCACCACTCAGGGCGTGGTGCTGTCGTCGGTGCTGATCCTGGTCTGGGACTACTTCATGACCTCGGCCCTGTTCTGACGCTTCACCATGATCCGCGTCGCCGACGTCCATAAGGCCTTCGATGGCGTGACCGTGCTGGACGGCGTCTCCCTGGAGGTGCCGGACGGGTGCTTTACGGCCCTCATCGGCCGCAGCGGCCACGGCAAGAGCGTCCTGCTGCGCCACATGGCTGGCCTCCTGCGCCCGGACCGCGGCCGTGTCGAGATCGATGGAGAGGACCTGGCGACCCTCCGGATGGGGGCTCTCCGCCGCCTGCGCCGGCGCTTCGGCTTTGTCTTCCAGGGGGGGGCCCTGTTCGACTCCATGACGGTCTATGACAACGTCGCCTTCCCGCTGCGGGAGTGTCTGCGCCTGCCGGAGCCCGCTGTTCAGGAGCGGGTCATGGCGACCCTGGGCCAGGTGGGCCTGAGCGGCTCCGAGGGCAAGCTACCGGCCCAGATCAGTGGCGGTATGGGTAAGCGGGCGGCGCTGGCCAGGGTCCTGGTGCTGCAGCCGCAGATCATCTTCTTCGACGAGCCGACGACGGGCCTGGACCCCATCACGGCCCAGTCCATCCTCGACCTGGTATCGCGGTGTCACCGGGACCTTCGCTTCACGGGCGTGATCGTCAGCCACCAGATCCCCCGCGTCTTCGATATCGTCCAGCAGGTGGCCCTCCTGCACCGCGGCCGCATTCGCTTTGCGGGAACACCCGACGAACTCCGCGGGTCGCAGGACGAGGTGGTCAAGGGCCTTCTCGGAGCCGACGAACAGCCCGTTGCCAACGGCTCGCAGGCGTCGCCCGGAGGCCAGCAGGAGACCGGATCGTGATCAGCCGTCACAGCGCGGAGATCGTCGTCGGCGCCTTTGTCCTGGTCGGGGTCGCGGCCCTGGCTCACCTCTCTGTGGGCCTGGCCCGCCGCGAGGTCGTACGCGGCCAGGGCTACGAGGTCAAGGCTATCTTCAGCGACGTCGGCGGCCTGCGGACCGGGGCAGCGGTGACGGTCGCGGGAGTCGAGGTGGGCAAGGTCTCGCGCATCCAGCTCAAGGACTACCAGGGCGAGGTCACCCTTTCTCTCAACGCCGGCCTGCGCCTGCGTGCCGACTCCATCGCCTCCATCCGTACCCGGGGCCTCATCGGCGAGAAGTTCATCGCCATCAGCCCCGGCGGCGACGACGCCATCATCGGCGATGGCGGCGCCATCGTGGAGACTGAGCCCGCCGTGGATCTGGAACAACTGGTGTCGAAATTCGTGTTCGGCAAGAAGGACTGAGGCCGTGGGCCGCAGCGCAGGGGAAACCTCATGACTGTGGGACGTCTCGCCAGGGTCATCGTCGCCGGGGTGCTGGTGTGCTGTGTCGAGGGTTGGCTGGGGGCGGCCGAGGGCCCCGGGGATGCGGCCCTGGCCCGGGCCCAGGTCAAGGAGACCTCCGAGAAGGTCCTTGCCCTCTTCCGGAAGCGGGAGCTGTTTCGTCCCGGGAATGCGGACCCGCTCCTGGCGGAACTCCGGGCCATCCTCGACGAGCGCTTCGACTGGCCCACCATTGCCCGCTGGGTCCTGGCCACCAACCGGCCGTTGTTCGACGAGGCGCAACTGGGCGAGTTCTCGGGGCTGTTCGGCGACTACGTGGTCCTGTACTACCTGATCCAGGTCGAGCAGCACATCACGGGCGACGAGCCTGCTCTCGTGGACCAGATCCAGGTGGCGTATCGCGACGGCAATCTGCGGGCCGACGGGAGCCTGTTCATCGAAGTCGTCTTCACCACGCCCAAGAAGACGCAGGTGCTCACCGGCTACACGCTGGTCTACGATAAGGAAGCCGCCGCGTGGCGCGTGCGCAATTTCAGCGTGGAAGGAGTCAGCCTCGTGCGCAACTGGCGCACCGAGCTGGCTCCGGTCAAGTCGCGTGAGAAGATCATGGACCTGCTGCAGACCAAGGTGAAGGAACTCCGCCAGCAACGCACCGGCGGGGCCGCCACGCCGTGAGGAGGTGGACCATGGCATCTGAGTTGTCTGCTCGGCGTCCCTGTCGGCGCTTCGCTAAAGGCTTTGCCACCGGGGCCCTGCTGTGTTTCCTGGGCCTGGGCCTGGCCGCCCAGGATGAGCCCGTTGCCGGACTCGATGACGAGGACGCCACGGCCTCTGTACGCGACCCCGTCAGGCCTGTCAACCGTGCCCTCTACACGGTCAATGACAGGCTCTACTACTGGGCCCTGAAGCCGGTCGCAACGGGCTACTCCAAGGTCCTTCCCGGCAAGGTCCGGGAGGGCGTCGGCCGGGTGTTCACCAACCTGGGTATGCCACGCCGGGGGGTGAACTGCCTCCTGCAGGGCAAGCTGCGGGGCGCGGCCACCGAAGTGGGCCGTTTCATCGTCAACTCCACCGCTGGCCTGGTGGGCTTCTGGGACGTTGCCGAGGCACACTGCGGCCTCGCCGCCTATGACGAGGACTTCGGCCAGACGCTGGGGCGTTACGGTGTGGGTTACGGCTGCTTCGTGACCTTGCCTCTCTTCGGCCCCTCGAACCCCCGCGATACGGTGGGCCTGGTGGCCGACTCCTTCCTCGACCCCCTCAACTACGTCATCGCCAGCATTCCCGCCCGCGTCGGCGTCAAGGCCGGGGACCGGGTCAACGAGACCTCCCTTCACCTGGGCGAGTACGAGAAGAGCAAGGAAACCGCGCTGGACCACTACGTCTGGCTGCGTGAGTCCTACACGCAGCACCGCGACGAGCTGATCCGCCGCTAGTCCGGCCGGGCTGCCCGCGCGGGCGAGGTCTGTCCGGGCACCGCTCGCTGTGGTTGTGCGTCTGGGTGCCGCCTCCCAAGGATACTCCATGGTCGGCTTCCCGCCTTGGCATCGGCCGTCGAAGGAGGGTGGAGCGGCCGCGGCCTCGCGGCCACCGCCCGCGAGGCCGCGGGCGCTCCAAGGGTGGCGGATGGGCGGCACGATCCTGAAACCGCCATGCCGTCCCCTGCGCAGGGGTGGCAAATGCCCTGGCCTCGCGCTACGTTCTACCCTCTGACACCCCGGCCCGACTCCGCCTGGCGGTCTGGCCTTGCGGTCAGACGCCGGAATTGCGGCAACCATGACGACGTTCACCGGAACATCTGCCATCGCCCTGACCTGGACCCCGGAGGGTCTGTGCCGGGGTGTCTTGGTGGAGCGTGTGCGCGACCGGTGTCGCGTCGTGCGCTGGTGGGAGGCGCAGAAGGCCGGCGACCGCAGTCTGGCGGAGACCCTGGCCGAGGGCATCCGGGTCCTGGGGCCCAGCTCGGCCACGGTCGTGGTCGCCGGCGCCGATGATGCGGCCTCGGGCTGTCTTGACTTGGACATGCCGGCCCTCAAGAGGGAGGAACTGCGCAGCGCCCTCGCCTTCGAGGTCCGCCGCAATGCCCCGATCTCCGACGAGAAGCTAATGTGGGCCTACCGCGTGCTGCCGCAGCGCGCCGGATCACGGCTGCTGGTCCGCCTGTACTACCTTCGGCAGACGGCCTGGGAGCAGTGGCTGAACCACCTGGGCGCATTCTCTCATGGGCTGGACGTGGCCATTCCTCCGGTTGCGGCCCTCGATCCGGTGCTGGCCGGGGTCCCCGTGCGTCTGGGCCCGGCGGCCGGCCAGGTGTTGGTCCCAACCGCCGCCGGCGGTCGCGAGGCCGGCGTGGCGACGGCGGCCGGCGCGCCGGCCGCCGTATTCGGCCAGGGGGACACGCCTCTGGCCGTGCCGTGCCTCGACGCCGGGGGCTTGAGCGAGCTGCCCGCGTCCCAGCAGGCTGGGTTCGCCTCGGCGCTGATCCTGGCCATGTACGGCCTCAGCCGTTCGCTGCCGGCCGACCGTGCCACCGGGCTCCCCTTGCCCTATGAGCTCCATCCCCGCCGCAACCGCTCGGCGCGCCTTCTGGCCATGGTCCTGGTCGTGTATGCCGCCGTGGTTGGCCTGTACGGCCTCGGGAGGCTCTACGCGGACCAGCGCCAGCAGTTCCAGGCCGTCCACCGGGAACGGTTGGCCGTCGAGGCCCAGGCCGACGAGGCCGGCAAACGCCTGCGCGCCGACGAGGCCAAGGCCATCGAGCAACTGCGCCAGGAGACCGCCGACCTGGTGCAGCCGCGCCCGTCCCTGGCCGCCTCCCTGGCCGAGATCACCCGCCGCGTCGGCCATACCGGCTGGTGCACGTCCTTCCGTTGGAGTGAGGGGGCCGTCAGCGTCCAGCTCCGCGAGAGCCAGGAGCTCGAGGACCTCGAGCGCGTGCTCGAGCAGTCGCCCCTCCTGGGCGACGTGCGGCAGGAGTCCAAGAAGGTGCAGGCGGGGGTCACGGACCGCAAGGTCGAGATGAACGCCCGCTACGATATCGGTAACGAGCAATCCGCGCCGCCGCCCGTGCCCCCGGCCCCGGAGAAGGATGCGGACGAGTCGCAGACCGATGACGAGGGGACCGAGGGTGCTCCGCCGCCGTCTGGGGGCCCGTCCAGGCCACCCGCCCTGCCCGGCGGGGGCCCGCATACGCCTCCTGCCGCCACCGAGTCGCCACCGGCCGACGCGGCCCTGCCCGGTCCCGGACCGGGAGCCGGCGTGGTCACGCCGCCGCCGCCACCGCCGCCGCCGCCCGGGGAGTGATACGGTCCACCTATGATGGCCATATTGAGGAAAGCGACGCTTCGCCAGTGGCTGCTGATCCTGGTGCTCATCCCGGTGGCTGTCCTGTTCTTCCACAAACGGGTAGCCGGGCTGATCCGGGCGCTGCCGACGCAGCGGGTGATCGCCGACGAGCAAGCGCTCCTGCAGCAGCGCCGGGAGAAGCTTGATGCGCTCCAGGCCAAGCTCGAGGCCCGCGACAGCGAGCTTGCCGAACTGCGGCGGCAGGCCGCCCCATTCTGGCGTATCGACGACCGCAATGCGGCCCGCCAGAAGGGCATCATCCAAAACGAGGTCAACCGCCTCCTGACCAAGGCCAACATCCGCGGGGTCGACTACCAGGTCATCAATCCCCGGCGCATCGACCTTCCCGAGAAGGCCCTGGTCTACGAGGTGGAGGTGACCGTGAACATGACCGCCTCCATGCGCGAGATCGCGCGCGTCCTGGCCGAGATCGATCGCTCGGAACAGCAACTCACCTGGAGCCAGTGCAGTGTCGCTCCCCTGAACCTGCGGGATACGAGCAAGGTTCGCCTCACCGGTACCCTCCGCGCTCTGGTGCTCTCCCCGGATGCCGTGGCGCTTCTCGGTGGCAGCAGTGAGGGTGGGCCATGAACCGACTGACGCTCTGGCTGGGCAATGTCGCCTTCGCGGTGCTGGCCTGCGCCGCCACGGTCTGGGTCCTTGGTCAGTCGCCGCGGGAGGCCCTCGTCGCCGCCAAGGGCGATGACGCCAGGGCAGCGCGCGGCGACCGCAAGGCCGACCGCAAGGGCGCCTCCCGAGAGGCCCACGGCGACAGCGACCAGGCCGCCGGGAACCCCGCGGCGGACGCCGACATCCTCTGGCAGCAGAGCCTTTTCCGGCCCGAGCGTACCGAGGACCCGACAGCCCCCGTGGTGGAGGACCCCGCGGTGGCGGCGGCGGCGTTGAACCTCGAGCTGGTGGGGCTGGCGCGGGTCGGTGAGCGGGCGGTTGCCGTGATCGTTCAGCACCGCGGCCAGGGGCCGACCCGTCGTCCGGGCGTTCCTGGTGGCGCCGCGGCGCCGGGCGGCCCCCGCCCCGGCGTGCTCAAGCCGCCGACGCCGCCGGCTGTTGGTCCGGCTGAGGCCGCGGGGGGGGATGCCGAAGGCCCGCCGGACCGCCACGTCTACAAGATCGGCGATGGGGTCGGCGACTCGGGCTACACCCTCAAGGACATCCGGCTCAAAGAGAAAGAGGTCGTCCTGACGCGCGGCAGCGAGGAGCGCGTCCTCAAGCTCGAGACCGCGGATGACCAGAGCTCGAGTCGTCGCGAGGCGGCCGCGGCTCAGGCCATCCCGCCGAAACCGCCCGAGCCGGCGCCCCAGCCCGGCGTTCCGAAGCCACCCGGCGAGGGCGCCGTGGCCGCGGCGGCGGCGGCGGCCGCCGCCGCCCAGGCTGGCCCGCCCGGGCTGCCTCCGCCTCCTCCGCCACCCGGTGTCGCCGGCGGGGCCCCCGGGGCTCCGGGGACGCCGGGCGCGCCGGGGGCCATACCCGCCGAGGGCGTTCCCGCCAGAGAAGGGACCGCGGCGGTCCCCATGACCCGCGAAGAGCGCCTCGAACGGGCTCGACTCCTGCGCGAACGGATTCTGCAAGGACGGACCCCCGCAACCACGCCCTAAGCGAAGGCTCAGCCTATGGATTACCGAGTTGGCCCCATCCCCTCCGGACCCTGCACCCAGGCTGGCCGCCTGCCGGCGCTGGTCCTGCTTGCCGCTGTCCTGCTCGGGCTTGCCGGCTGTCAGCACGGCGCCAAGACCCAGCCCCAGACGGCCGCCGGAGCGCCTCCCGACCAGGGGCCGACGACGGCGGACCTGTGGGACGAGAAGCCACTGGTGGTGGAGGAGGTCGTTCCCGAGAGGGAGCAGGGCCTCGATGCCCGGACGTCGTTGCCGGAGCGCCGGGTAACGCAGCCCGTGGATGCCCCGGCATCCCAGTACCCGGAGAACCTGATCAAGGGCGTGGATGATCCCGAGAAGAAGGTCCAGGTCACTCTGAACCTGGACGCCATGCAGATCACCCAATTGGTGGAGGCCTTCGCCCAGATCCTGCAGTTCAGCTACCTGGTCGATCCGGGCATTGCCAACAAGGGCGCGGTCACCATCAACGTCGACTCCGAGATGACGGCCCGCGAGGCCTGGGAGACCTTCGAACACATCCTCTGGCTCTCCGGCGCCTACGCCTCCCGCAACCCGGGGTTCATCCACATCCTCCCGTTCGACAAGATGCCCAAGGAACGGCGCCTGCTGTTCAAGGGTGAGATCATGGCCAACGTCGAGGTCGTACTCATCCCCATCCGTTTCCGCAAGAGCGCCGACATCATGGGCCTCCTGGAGCCGTTCAAGACCGAGGGGGCCACCGTCAAGGACCTGGCGGACAGCAATACCCTCCTGGTGGTGGAGGCGCCGGCCAACATGCCCAAGATGCGCGAACTGATCATCCAGCTCGATAACAGCGGCGAGGCCGCCTGGCCCCACGTTTGCCTGCCCTGCCGCAACGTCGACGCGGAGGAGCTTCTGAGCGATCTGGAGACCATCCTGCCGACCCTGGGCTTCCCCACCACCACCAAGAGCCCCTCGAACGGCGCCATCAAGCTGGCGGCGTTGCCCCGCCTGCAGTGCATCGTCGCCTCGGCCGCCATGCAGGAGGTCCTCGACGAGGTGGAGCGCTGGGTGAAGGCGCTCGACACCTCCGACCAGATGGAGAAAGAGAACATCTACTGGTACAACGTCAAGCACAGCACGGCCGAGCAGCTCAAGGAGGCCCTGGAGGTCTTCTTCAACACCCAGGCCACCACCGGCACGCGTCCGTCCCGAACCAAGGGTACCTCCAGCAAGGCCAAGGCCACCAGCGGCAGCCGCCGTGGCTCGCGGAACGACGAGACGCGGACCCAGGAGGCCACCCCGGCGCAGCAGCAGCCCCAGCCCAAGGCCCAGATCGCCAAGAACCCCGAGGCCGGCGAGCAGCTTGGCGGCACCGTTTTCGACACGCCGGTGGTGGTGCTGGTTGACGAGGTTCGGGAACGCCTCACCATCCGCACCACCCCGCGGGCTTACGCTCTGGTCCAGGCCCTGTTGGAGCGCCAGGACGTGGCCCCCCGGCAGGTGTCCATCCAGGCCACCATCGCCGACGTCACCCTGACCAAGAGCACGGAGTATGGCTTCAGCTACGCCGCCAAGGAGTTTGTCAGCCACCATGGCGACACCCTCGGCGTGGTCAGTGCCGGCGCGGGGGCCATCCCGTCGACCGTCGACAGCCAGTCGTTTGCCTTCCTGTTCAAGGACCGCAAGGGCGATCCCCTGGCCTTCATCAAAGCGGTGGCCGGCGAGGGCAACACGCAGATCCTCTCCGAGCCGCAGATCATCGTGCTCAGCGGGGAGAAGGCCTCCATCAACGTGGGCGAAAAGGTCCCGATCCCCACCGAGTCCACCAACTACAGCGGCGACGTCGACAACTTCCGTACCAACTACGAATATGAAGACACCGGCGTGATCATGGAGGTGGAGCCCCACGTCACCGCCGGCAACGACGTGCGCATGGAGATCAGCCAGGAGGTCTCCGACGCCGCCGCCAGCGAGGACCCGACCATTCCCCCGCGCATCTCCAACAAGGTTATCGAGTCGGTCCTGACCGTGGCCGACGGCGCGACCATTGTCATGGGCGGCCTGATCCGCTCGAAGCACACCGACTCGTCGTCGGGCTGGATGTTCCTCAAGGACATTCCCTACCTCGGCGTGCTGTTCCGGTCCAACGAGTCCAACGACGACCGCACGGAGCTGCTGGTTCTGATCACGGTCCACGTGGTCGAGACGGAGTCTCAGAGCGAGCATCTGCTCCGCCGCTACCGTCTGGCGCTGGCCCAGATCGAGGGCCTGGAGGGCAAGGGAGCCCCATGAGCGCGACGACCAGACCGGTCGCAGCGCCGGCTAGCCCCGCTGCGGCCAGCACTCCCCCGGTGCCGTCCGTGGCGACCGGTGCCGTCCCGGCGGCGAAACCCCAGAATGGCGGCAGCCTTGGCGCTTTCGCCGGCGTTCCGGGTGTGGGTTGTCCCCCGGACGCGCTGGTGCTGGCCGTTCGCGAAGCCCTCGGGCGGAGCCTTGGGCTTGGCGAAGGTGCGGCGGCGCCCGGGGGGACGCCCGAGAAGGACCTGGAGCTGCTTGCCCAGGGCCGCCTTGACGAGGCCGAGCTGATCCGGGTGTATGCCCAGGCCTCAGGCCTCCCCGTGGCCGACGAGGAGGAGCTTCGCGACCTGGCGCCCTTTCCCGAGGTCACCGTCGACTTTCTCATGCACCATGCCTGTCTTCCTCTCACATGGGACGGCGCACAAGTGTTTCTGGCGGTGGCCCATCCGTACCATGTTGGGCGGCTATCGCAGGCGTGGTTGGCGGCGTTCCAGCTCCGGCCCGCATTCCTCCTGCTCCGCCGGGCCGTGGTGGAGCGCTACCTGACGACCCTCTATGAGTCGGGCAGCGCCGGCAAGGACAGTGTCGCCTGGGATGGCGATACCAGTGAGGAGGCCCTGCGCGACCTGGCCCGGGAAGCCCCCATCGTGCGACTCGTCAGCGACATGTTCAGCCGCGCCCAGGAGATGGGCGCCAGCGATATCCACATCGAGCCCGCCGAGGACAACCTGGTCATCCGCTTCCGCGTGGACGGCATGCTCCAGACCGTGCTCACACCCCCTGTCAGCCAGTATGCGGCCATCGCCTCCCGCGTCAAGCTCCTGGCCGGCCTCAACATCGCCGAGCGACGCCTGCCCCAGGACGGCCGTATCGACCTCGCCGGCCCCAACCCCCTGGACGTCCGCGTCAGTTGCGTGCCCAGCATGCATGGCGAATCCATCGTCCTGCGCCTGCTGCAGAAGGACGTCACGGTCTTTGACCTCGACCGCGTCGGCCTGTCGGACCCCATGAAACAGGACCTGCAACGCTTCTACGGCATGCCGCACGGCATGATCCTCGTGGTGGGTCCCACCGGCAGCGGCAAGACCACCACCCTTTACTGCGTCATGCGCGAACTGAACTCCGACGATCGCAAGATCATCACCATCGAGGACCCCGTCGAGTACCAGCTCCCGGGGTTGACCCAGATCCAGGTCCGGCCACAGATCGGACTGAGCTTCGCCAATGGTCTGCGGTCTATCGTGCGCCAGGACCCGGACGTGATCCTGGTGGGTGAGATCCGCGATCGCGAGACCGCCGAGATCGCCATCCACGCGGCGCTCACGGGCCACCTGGTCCTCAGCACGCTCCACACCAACGATGCCGCGGGGGCCATCAGTCGCCTGCTCGAGATGGAGGTCGAGAGCTTCCTGATCTCGTCGGCGCTCCTGGGAGTGCTGTCGCAGCGCCTGGTGCGGCGGGTCTGTGCCGAGTGTGGTGGCAGCGGTCGTCAGGCGGGTGCCGACGATGCCCCGGCCGGCCGGCGCTGCCGGCACTGCCTCGGCTCCGGCTACCGTGGCCGCATTGGCATCTTCGAGATGCTGCAGGTGAACGACGACCTGCGCCGGGCTATCAACGAACGGCGTGACAGCACCGAGTTGGCCGCCATCGGCCGGCGTCACGGGATGCGGTCGCTCCGCGAGGATGGCGCCGACAAGGTGAGCCAGGGGATCACCAGTGCCGCCGAGGTCGCCCGCGTCTGCCAGGCCGATCTCAGCGTGTGACGGGCTGGCCTTGCCGGCCTGGCCGGGAGCTTGGCCCAGGGCGCGGGTGGTGCGTCATCAGGTGCCGTTGGGCCCGGGCCTCGGATGCCCCTTCCGGTTTTCGCGACGTACCAGCGGGGGCCGCGGTTCCGGAGTGCTTGGGGAGGACCGCAGTCAGGACAGGCCGGCGGAAGGGTCGGCCTCCGGCGCTGCGGCATCAGGCAGTGGTCGCGGCCGTGGTGGCCTCAGGGCGTGTAGACCTCGATGAGGTAGAGCGGGTCGCGACGCAGTTCCGCGCGGACCAGGGCGTCCATGGCGCCAGCCTGCACGAGTCGGGCCGTGGCCTGTCCCACCCGGCCATGGCGCTGGGCGCCCGCGGTCAGGAGCAGCTCCTCGACCCGCTCGTACCGGCGCCTCAACCCAGGCATGTGAGGGAAGGTCGGCACGATGCTCTCGGCGCCCTGGGTGTCGATGACGACCGGGCTGAAGCGCTCCCGGCAGACCGTCGGGGCTCCACCGGTGTTCTCGATGTAGTGCAGGGTCGTGTCCGAGGCATGGGTCACGCCCAGCAGCAGAATCCTCCCACCGCCCTGCACGAGCCGCTCGAAAGGGGAGCCACGGCCCGCAGAGACGGTGCAGTTCGCGTGGCCGGCAAGCAGGGCCTGCGCGTTGCGCCCCAGGGCCGCCAGGCAGTGCGTCGGACTCAGCGACCGCACGACCCCCGGGCGCCGGCGGAACGCCTCGCTGATGGCGCCCATCTCCGAGGGCGATGAGCGCACGTCGAACCGGACTCCCTGGCGAACCAGGACATGCTCGCTGCCCTTCTGGAAAGACGGGAGGACCAGCGTTCCCTCGGGTCCGAGCACGTCCAGCAGGGCCGAGATGACGGTTTCCGGGCCACCCTCTACAAAGCCCAGAGAAGACAGGGAGCTGTGCACCAGAAGGCAGTCGCCGCAGCGCAGCCCCAGGGCACCGAGGTCCGCCGCGATCGCCTCGCGGGTCAGCGCCGGCCTGGGTTGCCCGTCCATGATGCCTCCTAGTCCGCCGTCAGCCTGCGCGGTGCAGAGCGGGAGCCGGACCCGGCACAGGGTTTCAGGCGCCGATGCCCTCGAAGAGGATGGTGGACAGGTAGCGCTCGCCCGCGTCCGGCAGGATGACCACGATGGTCTTGCCCGCGAACTCGTCCTCCCGGGCCAGGCGGACCGCCACGGCGGCGGCGGCCCCGCACGAGATGCCGACCAGAAGGCCCTCCTCACGCGTCAGTCGCCGGGCCATCTCGACGGCTTCGGCGCTGTCGACCGACTCGACGCGGTCCACCAGCGAGAGGTCCAGCGTATCGGGGATGAAGCCGGCACCGATGCCCTGGATCTTGTGGGGGGCCGGCTTGAGGTCCTGCCCGGCGAGGTGCTGGCGGATGACCGGGCTCTCGCGCGGTTCCACGGCGACCGAGACGATGGGCTTGCGGCGAGTGCGCTTGAGGTAGCGCGAGATGCCGCTGATGGTGCCGCCGGTGCCCACGCCGGCCACCAGGACGTCCACGTTGCCCTCCGTGTCCTCCCAGATCTCCGGGCCGGTGGTGGTCTCGTGGATCGCCGGGTTGGCGGGGTTCTTGAACTGCTGCGGCAGGAACCAGCGGCCGGGGTCCGAGGCGGCGATCTCCTCGGCGCGGCGGACGGCGCCCTTCATGCCCTCGGCGCCCGGCGTCAGGATGAGGCTGGCGCCGAAGGCGGCCAGGACCCGCCGGCGCTCGCTGCTCATGGTCTCCGGCATGGTCAGGGTCAGTTTGTAGCCCCGGGCTGCCGCCACGTAGGCCAGGGCGATGCCGGTGTTGCCGCTGGTGGCCTCGACGATCTCCGCGCCCGGCCGCAGCACGCCGCGCTTCTCGGCGTCCCAGACCATGGCGGCGCCGATGCGGCACTTGACCGAGTGGGCGGGGTTGCGGCCCTCGACCTTGGCGAGGACCGTGGCGCGGGCCCCCTGAGGAACACGGTTCAGGCGCACCAGGGGGGTCCGTCCGATGGACAGCGAGTTGTCGGTGTATATCCTGCTCATGGTGTAGCTCCCTTCCGGTTTCGGTGCGGCTCCGCCGCGCGGTCCCGGGTCAGCCGGCTGCCTGCGTCAGGGCCTGGTCAATGTCAGCCTTGATGTCGTCGATGTCCTCGAGCCCGATGGAGAGTCGGATGTAGTCGGCGGTAACGCCGGTGGCGGCCTGCTCGGCGGCGGTGAGTTGCTGGTGCGTGGTGGAGGCCGGGTGGATCACCAGGCTCTTGGCGTCGCCGATGTTGGCCAGGTGCGAAAGCAGCTTCACCGAGTCGATGAAGCGCTTGCCCGCCTCCAGGCCGCCCTTGATGCCGAACCCGACCAGGCCGCCAAAGCCCTTCTTCAGGTACTTGGCCGCGATGGCATGGCTCGAGTCGCTCGGCAGCCCGGGGTAGGTCACCCAGCTCACCCGCGGGTGCTCCTTGAGCCAGCTCGCCACGGCCAGAGCGTTCTCCGAATGGCGCCCCTGGCGCAGGGTGAGCGTCTCGAGGCCGAGGAGGAACTGGTGCGCGTTGAAGGGGCTGAGAGTGGCCCCAATGTCACGCAACAGGGTCACCCGCAGCTTGAGGATGAAGGCCACGTTGCCCATCCCCGGCACGTTGCCAAGGGCATCCCAGTAGACCAGCCCGTGGTAGCTGGGGTCCGGCTCCGTGAAGTCGGGGAACTTGCCGGTGTTCCAGCGGAACTTCCCGGAGTCCACGATCACCCCGCCCAGCGAGGTCCCGTGACCACCGATGTACTTGGTCGCCGAGGAGGCCAGGATGTCGGCTCCATAGTCGATAGGCCGCACCAGCCCCACGCCCACCGTGTTGTCAACCACCAGGGGGATGGCGGCGTCATGGGCAATCCGTGCCAAGGCCTCGAAGTCCGGCACGTCCAGCTTGGGGTTGCCGATGGTCTCGGCATAGATGGCCCGCGTCTTCGGCGTGATCGCCCGCTGAAACGCCGCCAGGTCCCGCGAATCCACAAAACGCACCGTCCGGCCGAACACCTTCGGGAAGGTGTAGTGCAGCAACTGGTACGTCCCCCCGTAGAGGTTGTTGGCCGCGACCACCTCGTCACCTAGGCGCGTGAGGCCCAGCAGGGCGTACGTGATCGCCGCCTGCCCCGACGCCACGGCTAGCGCCCCCGTGCCGCCCTCGATCGCCGCCACCCGCTTCTCGAAGACGTCCGTCGTGGGGTTCATCAGACGCGTGTAGATGTTGCCGAACTCCTTCAGAGAGAAGAGGTTCGCAGCGTGCTCACTGCTCTTGAATACGTACGAGGTCGTCTGGTAAATCGGGACCGCCCGCGCGCCCGTGGTCGGGTCGGGCTGTTGCCCTGCGTGCAAGACGATGGTATCCAGTCCGGGAGTTGCCATGGTCATCTCCTCCGTCATGCGGTCGGTTCGCTGATCTCAGGATTCACCGTTCGGCCAGGGCTGAGACCCCAAGGCCTCGCCGCGGTCCTGGCAGCGCCTATACTATACGAAGCCTATAGAGATAGTCAAGAATTGGCTTTCGAGCCCGTTGCCGGGCGGGTCTGGCGGGGGCGGTCTCCGTGGGGGGTGCCCGGGGCGATGCCGGGCAGGGCCTCATTCATGCTGCCGGTGCGGTAGCCCTGCAGGTCGAGGGTGACATAGCGGAAGCCGCACGACGTGATGCCGGCGACGATGGCCTCGGCGCTGCGGAGCACGTCCGGGAAGGCTGCGGGGCTGACCTCGATGCGGGCGACATCGCGGTGGTAGCGGACGCGGAGTTGGCCGGGGACGAGTTGGCGCAGGAGGGCTTCGGCCTTGTCGATGGCGGCGAGGCGTTCGGGGGTAATGGCCTCGCCGTAGGGGAAGCGGGAGGCCAGGCAGGCGTAGGCGGGCTTGTCCCAGGTGGGCAGGCCGAGGTCGCGGCTGAGCTGGCGGATATCAGCCTTGTGGAAGCCCAGGTCGGCCAGGGGGCTCTGGATGCCCTGCTCCTGGGCGGCCTTGCGACCGGGTCGATAGTCGCCCAGGTCGTCCACGTTGGTGCCATCGCAGACCACGGCAAGGCCCTGCTCCGTGGCCAGTTTCCGCAGGCTGCGGAAAAGCTCCGTCTTGCAGTAGTAACAGCGTTCGGGTGGATTGTCGCGGTAGCCGGGGATGTTGATCTCATCGGTGTCGACGAAAAGCTGCCGGACACCCATCCCGGCCGCCAGTTGCCGCGCCTCGTCGACTTCCCTCTGCGGGTAGGTCGGAGAAAGGGCGGTGGCGGCCACCGCGTCGGCCCCCAGTTCCTGGCTGGCCACCTTCAGCAGGAAGGTCGAGTCCACGCCGCCGGAGAATGCCACCAGCACGGAACCCCATGAGCGCAGCCGCTCCCGCAGCGCCTCGATCCTGGCGGCCAGTTCGGTATTCCGCGCACTGCTCCCCATAGGCTGCCAGCCTTTCCTCGTCCGCGGGGCGGTCTGCACGGTCGCCCTTCGCCCTGTCGTCGGGAGCGCCGTTCGGTCTCGCCGCCCACGCCGCGTCTAATCACCATATCTTCTATCGACAATATCAATGTAGCCTTGGACCGCCGGTGCCGCCAGCGGTTCCGGGGGCTGGCGGGTTGCGCTGCCGGGCCGGCGGCGGTATGGGTATGCGCGCCAGCGTGAGAAAGGCAGTTTCGACAGGGGTCACCATGTCACGACGGAGCAAGCGCGTCATGGTTGTGGTGCTGGTCGGTCTGCCGGCGCTGGTGCTGTTGGCGGCGGCCGTGGTGGCGTTGCTGTGGTGGCGTGCCAACGCCACGCCACTGGCCGTGCGTCTCGGCTACACGCCGGAGACCAAGCTGCTGATTGTCAACGCCGACGATGGCGGGCTGTGCCATTCCGCCAATGCGGCCATCGTCGACGGCCTGGAACGGGGCCTGATGACCTCGAGCACACTGATGGTTCCGGCTCCGGGCTTCAGCGAGATGGCGGAGTACGCTCGTTCCCACCCGGAGGCTGACATCGGCATCCACCTGACGCATACGGCCGAGTGGCGGACGTACCGTTGGGGGCCGGTTTTGCCCCGTGAGGAGGTCCCCGGGCTGGTAGACCCTGACGGGAAGCTGTGGCGGGAGGTCAGCGGGGCGGAAGGCGTCTATTCGCACAGCACTCCGGCGGAGGCCTACCGGGAGGCCGTGGCGCAGATGCGCACCGCCCTGGCGGCCGGCGTCGAGCCGACGCACATCGATTCGCACATGGGCACGATGCAGTATGACCTGAAGTACGCCCTGCGTTACATCCGCCTGGCCCTCAAGTATGACCTGCCTCTGCGCATGCCCTCCCAGGACCTCTGCGAGAAGTACGGGGCTCGCTGGCTGCGGCCGGCCCTGCGTACCCTCGGTCTGGTTTTCCCCGACGACCTCATCCACGACCCCGGGAAGCGCGGCACCACGGCCCAAGAGCACTGGCATGCCGTCCTGGGCGAGCTGAAGCCGGGGGTGACGGAGCTGTACATCCATCCGGCACTGGCCACGGAGGAGATGCAGGGCATCACCGGCCGTTGGCAGTGGCGCCACGGCGAGTTCCTGGCCTTCTTCGACGACCCCGAGACCCGCCGCGTCCTGTCCGAGCAGGGCGTCGTGCTCATCGGCTATCGCCCCTTACGCGACCTGCAGCGGGGCATCCGGCGCCCGAACGGGGCCAGGTCTGGACTGCAGGCGGCGCAGAGGGCGGCTGAGTAGGCGGCAGGGGCCCTGGCATATCTGCGGCTTGAAGCGTCTGCAGTTCTATCGCGCCCGGCATGCTCCGAGGCAGTCCGAAGACGGACCCCTGCGATGGGGTTAGCCAGAAGGCATTCGCCGGCCCGGGCGGCGCGGTCCCTCCTCGGCTCCGCGGTCCTCCTCCTGGCGCCCGCGTCGGCGCAGGCGGACTGGAGCATCGCCACCCCCCCGGCAGAGGAGGAGTACTGGGAGGTCACCCGGGTCCACTTCACCTCAGCTCGGGAAGGCTGGGCGGTGGGTAGCCACTACGGGGCCGACAAAGGGGGCCTTGCTCCATTGACGGAACGGCGCTTGGACCAGGGTCGCGCCTCCGAGCGTGGCCGGGATCTGGGCACCCTAGCCCGGCCGAGCCGGAACCAAGAGCAGCCGAAGCGTTGCAGGAAGCAACCGTTTCACTTCGTCAGGTGCTACGGGCTCCACTTCAGCTCGGCGTCCGACGGGTGGGTCGTGGGCTACGCTCGCTACACCGATGACTCCCACTCCGGCGTCCTGCTCCACTGCCAGGATGGGGCCTGGACCGCGGTCACGCCCCCGGCCATGAGCGGGGCCTGGGCGCTCGGGGGCGTGCACTTCTCCTCGGCCGACGAGGGGTGGGCCGTGGGCGGGGACTACGCGGACCTCACGGGGGCTCTGCTGCACTGCACGCGGGCGCTGTTCCCCGCGGCGGGCACCATCGGCACGGCGATCACGATCCGTGGGTCAGGCTGCGGTCCCGTGAGAGGCAAGGTCCTGGTCTCCGGGAACGCCACGAAGGTCGCCCCAGACGGTTGGACCGAGGACACGATCGTGTCCCTGATCACCAAGGTTCCCCCTCCCGGAGGCCCCTACGACGTCATGGTGGTACCGTCCGGCAGCCCGGCCGGCATCATCGTCCCCAACCCCTTCTTCGTGAGGGGCCCGGAGGTCGGCTGCCCGGCGCCCTCCCATGGCCGGGCTGCCACGCCGGTCGCCCTGCCGGGAAGATCCCTCGGCACGGCGCTGACGACCTTCACGGTAGACTCCTGACGGGGTCCTCCTGGGCGACGGGCTCAGGGTCGTGCTGCGGACCCGCAGGACCCGCGTCGGACCGCCTCATTCCAGGCGGAGGTCATCGATCAGCACGGTCAGGCCGGCCTCGCAGCCCGGATCGAAGCGCAACTGCACGATCCGACCCCGCCAGCGGGGGGCCGTCGACAGCGGTACCCGGTACTCTGTCGGTTGTTCGGCGTCCGCAAAGGTGAACCCGACCCGGTTGGCGGCGCTCAGCGGGGCCCCCTCGGTAGCCCAGAAGAGCTCTGCGTAGTTCGGCTTGGGGGTACCCCCTCGGCAGCCGAGCCGGAAGACGGCCTGGGACACGGTCTCGGCTCGCAGGTCCACGGCGCAGACCAGGGTGGGGTCATCGTGGGTGGCGCGGATCTGCAGGACGCCGTCGCGGACCTCGGCGACGCAGCCGCTGCCAGCGGTCCAGCCCTGGAGTCCATCGTCGAAGGACCAGTGGCGCCGGCTCGGGCCCGTGTCGAGGTCGTAGGGCCCGCGGGCGACGTCTTCCGGGCTCAGGTTCTCCGGCCAGGCGGCGGGATCGCCCTTGCCGAAGACCCGGCGCACCGCCTCGAGCATGGCGAAGCCGAACTCGGTGCAGGGCTCCAGGTAGCTGCCCTCGCCCCACTCGTTGGCCGGGCCGAGGACCAGCATCGGGATGTGCCGGGCAGCGCAGAACTCGCGGCCGAGGCGCAGCCACTCTTCGAAAAGGGCCGGGGTCCGTCCCCAGACCACCGGCGCCTGGTAGCCGTGCCATGGCCGCGAATCCCAGCCACTGTCCACCACCGGGTAGTAGGCCAGGGCTGGGTGGAGCCCGGCTGCGGCCTCCCACTGGGCGGGGGCGGTGCGCACCTGCTTCTCATAGCTGCGCATCTGCTGGTTCGGGCAGTCGTGGTAGTCGCGGCCGGGTTCGTGGTAGGTGGTGATGCCGTGGTAGCCCTCCGCCACCAGGAGTGCGGCATCCTCCGTGGGGACGTTGTTGCCGGCCGAGAGGAAGGCGATCCCCGGGAAGCCGGTCTCGCGGGCCATAGCCTGGCTGGCCTCGAGGGCCTCTCGCACCTTCTCCGGTCCGCCCAGCGCCGCCCGCAGCAGATGCGGCTCGAAGACCGCCACCACCGGCCGGCCGTCCAGCCGGTGGTACCCCGGCAGCGTGAAGACCTCGCTGAGCCAGTACCGAGTCACGGCCCGCATGTCGTCCAGCGAACGCACATCGTTGCCGGCGTGGTCACACCAAAGCAGGAACAGCTTCAGCCGGTCGCGGTAGCGCGCCTGGCGATAGGCGCGAAGCCAGTGTGCGAGGTGCGGCTCACCACGGTTCCAGTACCAATCCAGGATAAAACCACGGATGCCATTCTCGACGGCCCACTTGATCTGCCAGTCCACGCACTCGGGGTTGGCCTCGTCATACCACCCCAGAAGGGGCTTGCGCTCGGGGGCTTCTGTACGGATGGGGGCCCAGCGGGCAGGCGAGTCCCAGCCGGGGAAGTAGAACATGAAGACGTCCACGTCGGTCGCCACGGGCACGGGCTCGGGGACGTAGGCCGCTGGCGTCATCTCTCTGGCCGGCAGCAGGGCCACGGAAGCCGTCGCCAGGACGGCGTTTTGCGTCACATCCCGCAGCGTCAGCCCGAAGGAGCCCGCCTGCTTGCCCTGGGCCTGCCAACTCAGCCGCGTCCGCTCGCCCGGTTCGAGCGCTGGCACCTCGACCGTCTCCGAGGAACCGGGCAGGAGTCGCAGTCCGGCGGCAAGGCTCAGCAACAGCGTCGCTGGGGCCGAGGGGCTGCCGCCGACATTCTCCACCAGGGCCGTCAGGCGCCGCGGCCGGCCAGCGCGGTCCTGGCCATCCTCGAAGCCGAAGACGCGGGCATAGAGCTCTGGGGGCCCGCTCGGCCCGGTCCCCAGCGCCAGGGATCCCACCTGCGTCGTGCTCTGTGCGCACAGGGGCAACTCCAGGCCCACCAGGTCGCACGCCCCGCTCCAGGCCGGCTGGCCGCTGAGCTGGACCGAGTACGAGCGAGCGGCGCCATCCCCGCGCACCGGGAACGGCTGCCGGCCCTGTTGGCCGGTCTTCGCGTCGTGCCAGACGACCGCCGGCACGCAGGACGTCGCTGCCCGCATCCGGACCGTCGCCCAGCCACCTCCAGCCGGCGCCTTGGCATCCAGCCGCGGCGCGAAGAAGAGGTCGCTCTGGGCGCTTGGGCGCCAGTCTTCCCAGCGGGCATTGGCGCCCGGGCCGGTGAAGACCCACGCCGCAGCCTCCGGCGCGGGCCTGCCCAGGGGCCACGAGCGCAGGGCAATGCGGTCGATCTCGAAGGCGCAGCCTCCGCCGACGTGGTAGACATCCAGGCGCAGGGCCCGTAGCGGCCCCGCGTGCCCCCAGGCCGGGAACACGGCGAGATCGAGCCACTCGCCCGCACGCGGCACGTGGAACGTCGCCTCGCCGAAGCGGTCACTGCCCTCCGGGAACCAGAAGACCTGGGCGTTGCCGGTGTGGCTGGTCCGCAGCCTGACCTCGAGCCAGGCCCCGGGCCCAGGCTCGATGCGAGCCGACTGCAGGATGATCCCCGGATCACCGCCCGTGGTCTCGACGCTCAGCGCCCCGCCGCGGACCTGGATGGGCCTGGTGTGCCGGGTCGGTGTCCAGCCCTCGCTGTCCGGTCCGTCGAAGTCCCAGGTGCGCACCGTCTCGGCGGCCGTGGCCGCCAAGGTCCAGGTCAGGCACCCCAGCAGGACGGCGTGGCGCAGTGTCATGGTGACCTCCTGGATCCCAGACGGATCTTCCCTCACTGGCCGTCGTCTGCCAGTGACGGGAGCTCCGATGAACGGGAGACCTACGGCCTCGCCGCAGCGCTTCCGTTGGGGTCTACCTCAGCGCCGCGCCCGCGCCCTGCGCGCCGACGGTCCCTGGAGGCCGGGATCTCCGCATCCAGGCACCGCGGCATACGGAGATGCCGCGCTCCACCGGCGGCCGAGAGCAGGGCATGAGTGGCGTCGCGGGGCTGCGGCACAGACCCTACTGCCGGAGGGCGTAGTCCGCCAACGGCAGCCGTGCCAGAGCGGCGGCTGTGGGCGCGGCGGGGCCGGTCCTGCTGCCGGGGGTAGGCACCCATGCCGAGAGGCGCTAGATTCCCGGCATGGCCTACAGCATCGAGTCCAAGCCTTGGGCGGCCAGGGCCCCGAGCCCCCTATCAGGGCGGGTCTGCCCGCGTGTCGCCGCCGTGCTCGCCGGCCCTCCCGGTGGGGTCCATGGCCTGGAGGCAGAGCAGGGGACATGCCGATGACCGAACGCACCGCCCGATTGCGGCAGCAGAGCCTGGCGGCGCGGCCCGCCCTCTCGGCGGAGCGGGCCCGGCTGATCACGGAGTTCTACGGTGAGCACGCCGGGCGACACGCGGTGCCGGTGCTGCGGGCGCTGTCGTTTCTGCACCTGTGTCGGCACAAGACGGTCTGGATCGGCGAGGACGAGTTGATCGTCGGCGAGCGCGGGCCGCGGCCCAAGGCGGTCCCGACCTATCCGGAGCTGACCTGCCACAGCCTCCAGGACCTGAAGATCCTCAACTCGCGCCCGAAGACGCACTACGATGTCGACGAGGAGTGTCTGCGCACCTACCGTGACACCGTCATCCCCTACTGGCAGGGGCGCTCCATGCGGGACCGCATCTTCGCCGAACTGCCGCCCGAGTGGCTCGCGGCCTACGGTGCCGGCATCTTCACCGAGTTCATGGAGCAGCGGGCCCCCGGGCATACGGTCCTGGACGACAAGATCTACCGCAAGGGCATGCTGGACTTCAAACGGGATATCGCCACGGCCGTTGCCGGCCTGGACTTCCTGGCGGATCCCCAGGCGCTGGACAAGCGCGACGCGCTCCGTTCCTTCGACCTGGCCTGCGATGCCGTCCTCGTGTTTGCCGAGCGCCACGCCGACCTGGCCGCGGCCCTCGCCGCCAAGGAGAAGCGGCCCCGGCGCCGGGCTGAGCTGGAACAGATCGCCGCCGTCTGCCGGCGCGTGCCGGCGCAGGCGCCCAGGACCTTCCACGAGGCCTTGCAGTACTACTGGTTCTGCCACCTGGCGGTGATCACCGAGCTGAACGGCTGGGACTCCTTCAACCCGGGGCACCTCGACCAGCATCTCTGGCCCTTCTACCAGGCTGGCCTGACAGACGGCTCGCTGACGCGGGAGTCGGCTCGTGAACTGCTGGAGTGCTTCTTCGTCAAGTTCAACAATCATCCCGCGCCACCCAAGGTCGGCGTCACCGCCGCGGAGAGCGGCACCTACACCGACTTCGCCAACCTCAACATCGGCGGGCTTCTCAGCGACGGAAGCGACGGCTCGAACGAGGTCTCGCACATCCTGCTGGACATCGTCGACGAGATGCACCTGCTCCAGCCGAGCACCAACGTCCAGCTCTCGCGCAAGAGCCCCGAGGCGCTGCTCGAGCACGCCCTGCGCGTGGTCCGCTGCGGCTACGGCTTCCCGTCGCTGTTCAACGCGGATGCGGTGGTGCAGGAACAACTCCGCCAGGGCAAGACCGTCGAGGATGCCCGGGCCGGCGGCTGCAGCGGCTGCGTGGAGGTCGGTGCCTTTGGCAAGGAGGCCTACATCCTGACAGGCTACTTCAACATGCCGAAGCTGCTCGAGTTGGTATTCCACGACGGGATCGACCCGCGGACGGGCCATCCGCTTGGACCGCGTACCGGGGATCCGGCCGCCTTCCGCTCGTTCGAAGAGGTCTTCGCGGCCTGGCGGACCCAGTTCCGCCATTTTCTCGACATCAAGCTGCGCGGCAACCGTCTGATCGAGCGCCTGTATGCCACCCAGATGCCGGCGCCCTTTCTGAGCGTCCTCACCGACGACTGCGTTCGGAATGGCCGCGACTACAACGCCGGCGGCGCACGTTATAACAATACCTATATCCAGTTTGTCGGGATCGGCAGCCTCACCGACAGCCTCAGTGCAGTCCGGCAGCTCGTGTTCGAGGAAGGCAGCGTGGGCCTGCCCGCACTGGTGCAGGCCCTGGAGGCCGACTTCGCCGGCTGCGAACCGCTGCGCCAGCAGCTCCTCAACCGCACGCCGAAGTACGGCAACGACGAGGCCCCTGCCGACACGGTCATGACCCGCATCTTCGAGACCTGCTTCGCGGAGCTCGACGGCAAGCCTGATGCTCGCGGCGGCACCTACCGGGTCGAGATGCTGCCCACCACCTGTCATGTCTACTTCGGCAGCGTCACCGGGGCGTTGCCGGACGGCCGGCACGCCGGGCAGCCGCTGTCGGAAGGGATCTCGCCGGTGCAGGGGGCGGACCGGCATGGCCCCACGGCCGTTATCCGCAGCGCGGCCCGGATGGACCACATCAAGGCGGGCGGCACGCTGCTGAACCTGAAGCTGACGCCGGGCCTGGTGAGCACCGCCAGCGGCGTGGCCAACTGGGCAGGCCTGGTGCGCAGCTACTTCAGCATGGATGGCCACCACGTGCAGTTCAACGTGGTGGGCGCCGAGACCCTGCGCGCCGCTCAGGCCAACCCTGCCGAGCACCGCGACCTGATCGTGCGGGTCGCCGGCTACAGCGACTACTTCTGCGACCTGTCCCGCGAGCTCCAGGAGGAGATCATCGCGCGGACTGAGCACCGGGGATTCTGAGGCCAACCCGGCCCAAAGGAGCGGGCGTGCGCTACGAAGCCATTGACGCGGCACTGTTCAGGGACAACCGGGCCCGGCTGGGGGCGCTGCTGGCGCCCAACAGCCTGGCCGTGGTCAACGCCAACGACATCATGCCCACCAACGCCGACGGCGTCATGGGCTTCAAGCAGAACGCCGACCTGTTCTACCTCTCGGGAGTTGACCAGCCCGAGGCGGCCTTGCTGCTCTACCCGGATCACCCGGACCCCAAGCAGCGCGAGATCCTGCTGGTGAAGGAGACCAGCGAGACGATGCGCGTCTGGGATGGCCCCATGCTGACGAAGGAGGAGGCGCGGGCCGTATCGGGGATCCAGAATGTCCAGTGGCTGAGCGCCTTCGATGGGACGCTGCGGGGGCTGATGCTGCGGGCTGAGAACGTCTACCTCAACCTCAACGAGCACGCCCGTTCGGCCTCGGCGGTGCCGACGCGCGACGATCGCTTTGTGCGGGACTGCCAGGAGCGCTTTCCCCTGCACACATACCGGCGTCTGGCGCCCTTGCTGGCGCGCTGCCGGATGGTGAAGTCGGCGGCGGAGGTCGAGCAGATCCGCAAGGCCTGTGCCATCACCGACGCCGGCTTCCGCCGGGTGCTGGGAGCCCTGCGGCCGGGCATGGGCGAGTGGGAGGTGGAAGCGGAGTTCGCCCATGAGTTCCTGCGGCGCCGTGCCGTCGGCTTCGCCTACCCGCCGATCATCGCCGCCGGAGCCAGCGGCTGCATCCTGCACTACAACCAGAATCATGGCACCTGCAAGGAAGGGGAGCTGCTGTTGCTGGATGTCGGCGCCTGCTGGGCGCACTACTGCGCCGACCTGACCCGGACGATCCCCGTCAGCGGCCGTTTCACGCCGCGCCAACGCGCGGTGTACGAGGCCGTGCTGCGGGTGCAGCGCCAAGCCAGGGCCCTGCTCCGGCCCGGGGTCGTGCTCAAGGACCACGAGAACGAGGTCAAACGGATCATGGACACGGCCCTGGTCGACGTCGGGCTCATCACCGCCGAGGCGGTGAAGAACCAGAGCGAGGACGACCCGCCGCGGCGCAAGTACTTCATGCACGGGACCTCGCACCACCTCGGGTTGGATGTCCACGATGTCGCGGTCCCGGACCGCCCCCTGGAACCGGGCATGGTGCTGACCGTCGAGCCCGGTATCTACATCCGCGACGAGAACCTGGGCATCCGCCTGGAACAGAATGTCCTGATCACGGACTCCGGCAACGAGGACCTGACGGCTGCGATTCCCATCGATCCGGACGAGATCGAGGCGCTCATGGCGCAGGGGCGGTGAGGACGCCGACAGGCCCGGGACCGCAGAGACAAGTTGGAGGCCAATCGGACTGCCCCAGAGAGCGCAGAGGGGGATGGGAACGGTCAACCGCAGAGAGCGCAGAGAGCGCAAAGGGGGGAGGTGCGGATGAGAGACATCGGGGCACTGTCCGGCCTGGTTCGGCAGACCGCGTTTGGCATTCACGTGTACCACGGGCACGGCCACCTGGAGAAGGTGTTCGAGAACGCCCTTGCCCACCCATGAGGCCAAGGGCGCCAGCGAAGGGCTGTCCTGACGCTCTCTTCTCTGCGCTCTCCGCGTTCTCTGCGGTGGGTAACACCGCCTCCTGCACTGTGCCTGGGCCGAGGAGGAACCACGAATGGCCGTGAGCATGCGTCCGAGCCGAGTGCTGGCGGCCCTGCGGGCTGGCCGGGTCGCGAGCTGCTTCAAACACAACTTGGCCGATGCACGGGCGGTCGAGATCGCCGCCATGGCCGGCTTCGATTGCCTGTGGCTCGATAGGGAACACGTCGCCAATGACTGGGGCGCCATCGAGCGCGGCGTCTGGGCGGCCAAGAGCCGCGACGTGGATGTCATGGTGCGCGTGTCGCGCGGCGGCTATAGCGATTACGTTCGGCCCCTGGAGTTGGACGCGGCGGGGATCATGGTGCCGCACGTGCTGAGCCTGGCCGATGCGCAGGCCGTGGTGCGCACGACACGGTTCCACCCCCTGGGCCGGCGCCCGGTGGATGGCGGCAATGCCGACGGGGCCTACTGCGCCATCCCGTTCACCGAGTACCTGCGCGAGGCGAACCAACAGCGCTTCGTCGTGGTGCAGGTTGAGGACCCGGAGCCGCTGGCGGAACTGGAGGCCATCGCGGCGCTGCCGGGTATCGACATGCTCTTTTTCGGGCCCGGCGATTTCAGCCACGGCATCGGCGCCCCCGGTGCCTGGGAGGACCCGCGCCTGTTGGATGCACGGCGGCGCGTCGCCGACGCGGCCCGGGCCCATGGCAAGTGGGCTGGCACCGTGGCGTCCCCCGGCAACCTCGACCTGCTGATCGGGATGGGGTACCGCTTCCTCTCCCTCGGCGCCGACGTGGTTGGCCTGGGCCAGTACTGCCAGGCGATGGCTGCGGAGTTCGCCAAGCGCAACGCGCGCTAACCCCGATCGGAAGGCCCCATGACACTCGTCCCCAGCACGGAACTCAGCAGCCGGATGGCTCGCCTCCGGCAACGCCTCGAGGCGCAGGCCCCCGAGTGGCGGGCGGCCCTGGTCATCGGCAAGGTCAACCTCTATTACCTCACCGGGACCATGCCTAGCGGCGCCCTGGTGATCCCGCGAGACGGCGAGGCCGTCTTCTGGGTTCGGCGAAGCTACACCCGCGCCACCCAGGAATCGGCCTTCCCCGACATCCGGCCCATGCGCAGTTTCCGGGATGTGGCGGCGGGCTGGTCGGACCGACCCCGGAGCGTGCTGATGGAGCGGGAGGTCGTCACCCTGGCGCACTTCGAGCGGGTGAACAAGTACCTGCTGGTGGAGAAGGTCGAGGGCCTGGACCCCCATCTCGGGGCAGTACGCGCGGTGAAGAGCCCCTGGGAGCTGGAACGCATCGAGGCCGCCGGGCGCATCCACCAACAGGTCCTGGAAGAGGTCGTGCCAACGCTCATGGCCGAGGGGATCAGCGAGGCCGAACTGGGCGCCGACCTGCTCCGCATCATGCTGCGCGCTGGACACCATGGGGTGGCTCGCGTCTGCATGTTTGATACGGAGCTCCTCATGGGCCACGTGGCCTTCGGCGAGAACTCGCTCCGGCCGAACCCCTTCGATGGGCCCGGCGGCGTCGAGGGTCTCTGCCCGGCCGTGCCCCTGTTCGGCAGTCGTGAGCGCCGACTGCGGCGCGGCGATCTGGTGTTCATCGACGTGGGCTGCGGGGTGGACGGCTATCACAGCGACAAGACCATGACCTACGTGTTCCGTGGCGACCTCCCGGAGGCCGCGGTGGCGGCCCACCGGCAGTGCTTGGCGATCCAGGACGCGGCGGCGACCCGGCTGCGGCCCGGCGCCGTGCCCGCGCAGATCTATGAGGAGGTCACCCGCGATTTGTCGCCGGAGTTCCAGGCCAACTTCATGGGGTACGGCGAGCAACAGGTGCGCTTCCTCGGACATGGCGTCGGCCTGCATATCGACGAGCCCCCGGTCATCGCCGCCGGCTTCGAAGAACCCCTCGAGGCCGGTATGGCCATCGCCCTGGAGCCCAAGAAGGGCATCGCCGGCGTGGGTATGGTGGGGATCGAGAACACCTTCGTCGTGGAGCCGGGCGGCGGTCGCTGCCTGACGGGGACGAATCCGGGGCTGATCGCGGTGTGAGGCGTGACGCCCCCATCCTCGACAAGCTCGGTGTGGCCTGAAGTCCGGCGCCCGGGGGTCCGTAGTGAGGCCTTCAGGCCTTTCCGGAGTCTGGGGTTCGTCGTGAGGCCTTCAGGCCTTTCCGGGTAGAAGGGCTTCCGGCCCGCGGCCGGCCCCGCTGTTGCGGGAAAGCCCTCGCTACGAGCCCCTGGGCGAGGTCCTCCGGCCCAGCCAGTTCACACGATGAGGTGAGCCATGGTCAGCGATCTGCGCGTCGAGCCGCTGCATCTGCAGGTGCCGGTCTCACTGCTGGTGGACGATCCGGCGCCGTGCGTCAATCCGTACTACTACCACCGGAAGCTGCGGCAGCCGGAGGGCGAGCCGGCGCTGGCTTCCGGGGAGGCGGTCGTGCGCTCGATCCCGGTCTCCTTCCTGCAGCGCTTCGTCGAGGTGGTTGAGGGGTCCGGCATCCGGGGGAAGTTCTCGGTGCTCCCAGTCCCCTGTAACCTGGGCTTCATCGGGCGGGGCATCGCGGGCTATCCGGCGGCCGAGTGCCGCGAGTGGGTCGGGACCGTGCGCGAACGGCTGAGCCCCTGGATGGACTTCTCGCCCGAGGTCATCACCCATCTCTACGCGGTGGACCTCGACACCCTGCAGCCCCTGGCCGAGGACGAGCACACCTGGTCCCAGCACCAGGACGAGGAGACGCTCACGCGCTACCTCGCCAGGGCCCTGCACCTGCTGGCGGAGGCGGGCATCGACGCCACCGGGGTGACCTCGCCATGGATGTTTGGCGAGCGGGTCGAAGGGGCCTACGCCAAGGCCATCGGCAACGCCCAGAAACAGGTCCACGGCCGGCGTCTGACCTGGTACTTCCTGCGGTCGGATACGCTCTCGCCCCAGGTGCCGCCGGTGGTGTCGACGGGCGATCTCGAGGCCGGCGAGGCCGTGGTCCATGTGCGCCCTGCCGCCGGTGATGTCTACTGGCAGACCCAGGACACCCTCGAGACCGGCCCCGACTACGTGGCTGCCGTCGCTGACGGCCTCATCTCCCGGGATCTTGCCCACGGCCGCATCCCGGGCCTGGTGACAGCGGGCAGCGGCGTCGTCCTGCTCACGCACTGGCAGTCGCTCTACTCTCAGGGCCGGGCCACGGGGCTCCAGGCGTTGGCGGAGACCGCCCGCCGGATCGCTGAGGCCTACGGGCCACGCCTTGCCTGGCGGTCCTGCTCTGAACTCGCCGCGTGGACGGCCAGCGCAGCCGCTCTGCGCTGGCGCCTTGCGCCCGAGGGCAGGGGACTGTGTCTCCACCTGGAATCGCCCTTCGCCTGCGACGGCTTCACCGTGTCCCTGGCCTGTCCCCGGAAGCCGCGGCAGGTGCACCTCGTGGGCGGGACCGGTGAGCGCGCCGGCCCGGCCACCAACCTGACGCCGCATCCTACCGGCCGCGTGCCTCTGCCGACCAACACCTACACCTGGCGCGCCGGCCGGCTGGCCGTGTGCTTCGACCTGGCCGGACCAGGGCGGCTTGCCGTAGCGTGGTAGGGCAGGCCCGCGCGCCCTGCAGACAGGTGCACCATGAAGGCTCCCCGACAGTCCGCCAGACCGGTCTTCCCCATGCTCCTGGCCAACGGCTGCGACGCGGTCCTGATGGACTTCAGCGGCAGCCTGTTCAGCGGCGGGGCCAACCATGCGCATCGAGAGCAGCACCAGGGCTGTGCCTGCGGCTGGTACAGAGCCCTCCGCTTGACATAATAGAAGTCTTCCACTATTATCGGTGCGGGCGGTTTCTCCGGGGGGTTGGCCAGGCGGCTATGACGGCAGGTCCGGCGGGGTGCAGGCGGATGGCGAATCAGGGACTGGTGCGGCGGATCAACCGGGCGCGGGTGCTGGATGCGATCCGGCGGCATCGTCCGATCTCACGTTCCGGGCTGGCGGATCGGCTGGAGCTTGACCGCAAGAGCATCACGAACCTGGTCTCCGAGCTGCTGCGGGACGGCCTGGTCGTGGAGGTGGGGACGGTCCGGGCGGAGCGCGGCCGGCCGCTGACCATGCTGGCCCTGCGGCCGGACACGCATTGGGCGGGTGGCATGTCGGTCCAGGCGGACGCGGTCTCGGGGGTCTTGCTGGACGTGGGTGGGGAGCGCCGGTGGACCGCGCATGAGCCCTTGGCGGCAGGGGGTGCTCTGGAGGCTGTGGTGGCCGCCGTGCAGGGGATCTACGCGCGCATGGGCGAGGTCGCGGAAGGGCGGCTGCGCGGGGTGGGCCTTGCGGTGCCTGGGATCGTGGACACCGTCAGCGGCGAGGTCCGCCGCTCGGTGAATCTGCCGGTGCTGGAGGGGGCCGGGCTGCGGCAGCTCTTCGGTGGTTTTGTACGGGAGCCCCTGCATCTGGAGGAGAACTCGCGGGCGAAGGCATTGGCCGAGAAGTGGTTTGGGGCGGCTCGCGAGGTGTCCAGCTTCGTCTGTGTCGACCTGGGGATGGGGATCGGGGCGGGGCTGGTCCAGGACCGGCGGCTCTATGCGCCTGCAGGTGGCTACGCGGGGGAGATCGGGCACGTCAGGGTGGACCCGGATGGGCCCCCTTGCCGGTGCGGCCGGCGCGGCTGTCTGGAGGCCTGCATCTCAGAGCGGGTGCTGGTGCAGCGTGTTCGCGAGGCGGGCGATGGTGGCTGCCAGCGGCTGGCCGATGTACGAGACCCAGGGCCAGCCGTGCGGGAGGTGCTGGAGGAGGCCGGGTACCGGCTGGGACTGGCCCTGGCGTATGTGGTCAACATCCTTTGCCCGCCGCTGATCGTGCTGAACGGTTCGTTGGTGCGGTGTGCGGAGGTGGTCATGCCGGCGGTCGAGCGCGGCCTGCGGGAGGCTGCCTTGGCAGAATGCCTCGAACGGGTTCGGCTGGAGGCGAGCATGCTCTCCGAGGCGGAAGCCGTGGGGGCCGCCTCGCGGGTGCTATCGGAGGTCTACGAGGTCGACGGACACGTTCAGGTATGACGAGGGGTAGTGCATCGGACCGGCGGGGCGTAACGGAAACCCCCGCAAAAGGGCAGTGACAGGAATCCACGGAGGTGCCCCATGGCGACGCTGGCGATCGACGGTGGACCGAAGGCGGTGACGAACAAGCTGGTGGGCTGGCCCACGTTCGACGAGGCGGCGATCAAGGCCGTCGAGGAGGTCCTGCGCAGCGGCAAGGTCAACTACTGGACCGGTCCCAAGGGGATGGAGTTCGAACGCCGCTTCGCGGCTTGGCAGGGGAGCAAGTACGCCATCAGCGTCAACAGCGGCACCAGCGCCCTGCACGTGGCCCTGGCGGCGCTGGGCATCGGCCCGGGTGACGAAGTGATCGTGCCCAGCTACACCTTCATTGCCACCAGTTTCTCGGTGGTCCAGGCGGGGGCCATCCCGCGCTTTGCCGACGTCAACCTCGATGACCATTGCATCAGCCTCGAGTCTGCCGAGAAGCTGGTGACCCCGCGCACGCGGGCGATCATCCCCGTACACCTCTACGGGAACGTGGCGGACATGGACCGGATCCTGGCCTTCGCCAAGCGGCACCACCTGGTCGTCATCGAGGACAATGCTGAGGCCTTCGGCGGCGAGTACAAGGGCCGGAAGACCGGCACCTGGGGTCACATGGCGGCCTGCAGCTTCTGCCAGAACAAGACCTTCACCACCGGCGGCGAAGGCGGCATGGTCACCACCGACGACGAGGACCTGGCCTGGGAAGCGCGCAGTTTCCGCGACCATGGCTACGACGTCAAAGAGCGGCTGAACCTGCTGGAACTGGAGCAGAAGCTGCCCTACATCCACAACCGCGTCGGCTGGAACTACCGCATGACCGAGATGCAGAGCGCCATCGGCCTGGCCGAACTGGACCGCATGGACTCGTGGAACATGCCCACCCGTCGCCGCAACGCCAGGATCCTGGTCGACGCGCTCAAGGGGCTGCCCCAGATCACGTATGCGCCCATCGACACCCCGGAGCGGCGCAACGGCTGGTACGTGTTGGCCTTCAGCCTCGATATGGACCGCATGACGTGCGACATCAGGCAGTTCGTCAAGGCGGCCGGCGCCGAGGGCGCTCCCTGCTGGAAGGTGTTCTGGCCGCAGTGCCATACGGAGAAGGCCTTCACCCGCAGGAACGCCTTCGGCAGCCATGGCTTCCCGTTCACCTCGAAGGAGTACGCCACCCCCGCCAGCGTCGACTACAGCCGTGTCGAGGTACCGAACGCCCTCTGGCATGAGAAGAGCACCTTCACCTGCTTCGCCTACCCGACCTTCACGGAAGCCGACATGCACCAGATTGCCGACGCTGTGGTGAAGGTCATCAAGGCCTATGCGAAGTAGGCGCGCGTTCACCGGCAGCCGGGCGGCGGTTGGCGCCAGGTCCGCGGGCCTGAGCGTGTGGAGCCCCGGCGGTCCTCCGCCGGGCCTCGGCGTCCGGCGCCGGACGGCCCGCTGAGGACCGACCCCCCGACCCGGCAGCCCCAAGGAGGTCACCATGCCCAAAGTGAAGCTCGGAGTCATCGGCGCGGGCGGCATTGCCCGCCGCAAGACCATCCCCGGGATGCTGGCGGCACCCAACATCCACCTCGAGGCGGTGATGGACGTCGCCAAGATCCCGGAGGTCGCGGCGCAGTTCGGCGTGGCCAAGGCCTATGAGCGGGTGGAGCAGGTCACGACCGATGCGGACGTCCAGGCGGTCTACATCGCCACGCCGGCGCACCTGCACCTGGAGCAGATCCGGGCGTGTGCCGAGGCCGGTAAGCACGTGCTCTGCGAGAAGCCGCTGACCCTGACCACCGCCGAGGCGCGGGAGGCGGTGGCGGTCTGCAAGGCGAACCGGGTCCTGCTGCAGGAAGGCTACATGATGAAGTTCCACGGGGCGCACCAGGCCATCCGCCGGCTGATCGAGCAGGGGCGCCTCGGCAAGATCGTCTACATCCGGGCGCAGTTGTCCTGCTGGTACCCGCCCATACCGGGGGCCTGGCGACAGGACCCCGCCAAGGGTGGCGGCGGATCGCTGATCGACATGGCGACGCACCTCTACGACCTTCTGGACTACTTCGCCGGTCCCATCCGGCGGGTCGTGGCCTTCACCGGGAACCTCGTCCAGGGCTACCCCAGCGAGGACAGCGCCACCACGCTCCTCGAGCTGGCCGATGGCGGACACGCTACGGTCGACACCTTCTTCTGCGTGCCGGACGAGGCCAGCCGCACTCGCCTGGAGATCTATGGGTCCCGTGGCAGCATCTTCACCGAGGGCACCATCGGCCAGAGCACCGGCGGGCAGATCGAGGGCATCCTCGGACTGGGCGACGCGACCTACGACGCCGTCCAGAGCAAGGACGTGGCGCGGACCTTCCAGCCGGTGCCCTTCGAGCCGGTGAACCCCTACACCGCCGAGTGTGCCTACTTCGCCGACTGCATCCTGAACGGGCGGGAACCGGAGCTCAACGGCGGCGCCAACGCCATTCGCATCATGCAGCTCACCGAGAAGGCCTACGCCTCGGCGCGGGACGGCCGCGTCAAGCGCGTCTGACCGCACCCCGCTGGACGCGCTGGACGGCCCCGCGGCCAGTTCCACATCGGGCGGCGCCATCAGACGGATCTTCCTTCACTGGCCGCCGTCTGCCAGTGACGGAAACTCCGATAAACGGGAGAGTTACGGCTTTGCCGCAGCGCTCCCGTTGGGGTCTACGTAAGCTCCGCGCCCGCGGCCTGCGCGCCGACGGTCCCTGGAGGCCTGGATCTCCGCATCCCGGCACCGCGGCATACGGAGATGCCGCGCGCCACCGCCGGCCGACAGCAGGTCACGCGACCGGGTTGCCGGTGGTGCCAGGGCGGTGCAGCACAATCGGCAGGTGTCCCGCAAAACGCGCGAAGTCCGCATCCGTGGTGTAGATGGCCAGCCGATGCCGCACTGTGGCAGCGCAGATGAGGAAGTCGGTGTTGGAGCCCTGCACCCCTTTGGCGCGGCAGAGGTTACAGAAGCCGGCCGCCGTCACGTAGTCCTCGGTCTCCAGATGCAGATCAGGGAACGCCTCCAGGTGCCCCCTCAGGTTGTCGAACTGCGGTCGGCTCCGAATCCCCGACAGGACCTCCTGACGGATTGGCCCCAGCATCTGCACGCGGGCATCGCGGATCAGGCTCCCCAACTCGCGGACCTCCCGGCAGTCCGCCGGGCGGTCCCGGCGCAGCGCGAGCGACCAGACGCAGGTATCGACAACCACCCTCATGCCCTGGCCCTCTGCGCCTTGTAGTCGTACCTCGGGTCGACGTCGACCGTCCCGAACAGCGAGAGCATCTTCAGTTGCCGCAGGTGCTGCGTGTAGTCCAGCAGGGCCTGCGTGACCGCCGCCTTCTTCGTCCGGTGCCCGCCGAGCCTGACGGCTTCCTCGATCAGCCGGTCATCGATCTGCAGATTCGTTGCCATGATGTCGTCTCCCTGGCAACACACTATATCACACAAACCGATGTGTGGTTCCGACACCGCCCGGCGTTGGGAGAACGCCAAAGCGCGGCTATGTTGGCGCGGTTGCGGCGGCACGTCGGCGAGGCGGCCGGTCGCCACCGCCGGGACAACGGCCGTCCATCCAGGGCGTGAGGTGCATGGACTACGAAGCGGTCATCGGGCTTGAGGTGCACACGCAGCTCATCACCCGCAGCAAGATGTTTTGCCGCTGTCCCAACGACTTTGGCGGCGAGCCCAACACGCGGGTCTGTCCCGTGTGCCTGGGCTACCCGGGCGTGCTGCCGACCATCAATGGCGAGGCCGTGCGCAAGACGCTGATGGCTGGCCTGGTGTGTGGTTGTGAGGTGACCGGACCGAGCCAGTTCGACCGCAAGAGCTACTTCTACCCGGACATGCCGAAGAACTACCAGCTCTCGCAGTACGACCGGCCTCTCTGCCGGGGCGGCTCGGTAGGGATCGGCGCCGGGGCGGGTTTCTCTGGACAGCCGCTCCCGGCCAAGGCGGTCCGGCTGACCCGCATGCACCTGGAGGAGGATACCGGCAAGCTGACCCACTTGGGCTCCTGCAGTGCCGTCGACTTCAACCGTGCCGGCGTGCCGTTGCTGGAGATCGTCACACAGCCGGACCTGCGGACGCCGGATGAGGCCCATGCCTTCCTGGCGGCCCTCAAGCAGACCCTGCAGTACGCCGGGGTGAGCCACTGCGACATGGAGAAGGGGCAGATGCGCTGCGACGTCAACGTCTCTGTGCGGCCTCGCGGCCAGGAGGCGCTGGGGGAGAAGGTCGAGATCAAGAACCTCAACAGTTTCCGGGCCGTGCACCGGTCGCTCGAGTACGAGATCGAGCGGCAGGTCGAGACGGTCTCTCGCGGCGGACAGGTCCGCCAGGAGACGCGCGGCTGGGACGACATGGCCGGGGCGACCTTCGTGCAGCGGACCAAGGAAGATGCCCATGACTACCGCTACTTCCCCGAGCCGGACCTGATGCCGCTGGAGATCACCCCCGCGTGGGTTGCGGAGATCGCCGCCGGGTTGCCGGAGCCCCCGGACCAGCGCCGGGGGCGGTTCGTGACGCAGTATGGGCTTCCGGAGTATGATGCGGCCGTGCTCACTGCCGAGAAGGCGACCGCGGACTACTTCGAGGCCGCGGCCCAGGCTTGCCCGAACCCGAAGCTGGCGGCCAACTGGGTCATCACCGAGTTGGCAGGGGCCCTGGCCGCGGCCGGGCTGGGCTTGGCGCAGACGCCGGTCTCAGCGACCGCCCTGGCGGAGTTGGTCAGCCTGGTTGCCGGGGGTACGCTGAGCGGCAAGATGGCCAAGGATGTGTTCGCCGAGATGTTCCGCAGCGGCCGGGGCGCCCGGGCCATCGTCGAGCAACAGGGCCTGCAGCAGGTCACCGACGGCAATGCCATCGCCGGGTTTGCCCGGCAGGCCATCGACGCCAACCCGACCGCCGTCGTCGAGTACCGCGGCGGCAACGCCAAGGCACTGCAGTTCCTGGTGGGACAGGTGATGAAGCTGAGCCGCAGTAAGGCCAACCCGCAGCGGGCCGTGCAGGAGCTGAAGCGTCTGCTGGAAGGCTGAAGCGGTGCGCCGCCCGGGGCCCGTTCGTCTGCCCGCAGGGCCGTGGAGCCCCGGCGGCCCTCCGCCGGGTCCGAGCGGTCGCATGGTGACGCGCCGCCAAGGCTGGGCCCCATGGGGCTGAGATCGGCCACGAGAGGAACGGAAGATGATGCGCAGGCTTCTGGCAGCGTGGTGTCTCGTCGGGCTGAGCTGGGGAACGGCCTGGGGCGCCGAGAGCTACTCGTGCCGCTTCGCCGAGGGAGGCTGGCAGGCTGCCGACTGGACCCTGGTGAAGAGCCCGCGCTGGGAGCGTCTCGGCGAGTGGGTCCAGGAGGCGGGCGCCATCCGCAACCAGACTCCCCCGGCGGCTGCGGCGGCTGACCTCCTGGGCAAGAGCGCGCCCGAGACCTATACCAGCATGGTGGTGGCCAAGCCCTTCGAGGGCAACCTGAGCGTGCGCACCACGCTCGCCTTCGAGGACCAGATGGCGCCCCTGATCGTGCTGGCGCCGGAACTGGGCAAGGACGCTGGCGGCCGGCCAGAGTACCGTGAGCATTTCGAGATCGTGGCCTACAACAAGGGCATCAACGTCTGGCACCACACCTGGGCCGACGGCAAGCCGGCCTGGAAGAAAGCCGCCTACTGGAGCTTCGAGGTGGAACCGGGGACGCCCTGCGTGCTCGAGGTCCAGGTGAACCATTCGAGCCGGGGGCCCATGATGGTCGTCCGTCTCGATGGCCGGGAGATGGGTTACCTCGACCCGTCGCTGCCGACGCGCTGTTACGTCGGCATCACGGGCTGCGAGGGTGTCAACCGGTTCTACGACTTCTCGGCGCGCAGTGAGTGAGCGGCGGTGAAGGGCCGGCGAATCCCGGCCTTGGACCGCCGAGTGGACCCCAGCTCCGCTTGGAGAAGCAGCATCTGCACCGTTGACAGGAGCAAGACCATGATGACCACCCAGAAGAGCACCTTCGCTGTCTACATCGGCAACCGCGGCTTCTTCCCGGCCTCGCTACTGATGGCGGCCCGGGACGAGATGACCGCCGTACTCACGGCCGGCGGCTACGGCGTGCGCATGATGGACGCGGCGGCGACGCGCCATGGCGCCGTCGAGACCGCGGCCGAGGGCCAGTGCTTCGCCGCCTGGCTCGAGGCGCAGCGCGGCCAGATCGATGGGGTGATCGTGACTCTGCCGAACTTCGGCGACGAGACCGGTGCCGTCACCGCCCTGCGGGATGCCGGGGTCCCGATCCTGGTGCAGGCCTATCCCGACGAACTGGATAAGATGGATCAGGCGCGGCGCCGCGATGCGTTCTGCGGCAAGTTCTCCATCATGGACATGTTCTGCCAGTACGGCATTCGCTTCACGGCCATGCCACCCCATACGGTGCACCCCCGCTCGGAGTGCTTCCGGCAGCAGGTGGACCAGTTCGACCGGATCTGCCAGGTCGTCAGGGGCCTGCGACGCCTCACCGTGGGCGCCATCGGGGCGCGGACGACCGCCTTCAAGACCGTCCGTATCGACGAGTTGGCCCTGCAGAAGGCGGGCATCACCATGGAGACCCTGGATCTGTCCATGGTCATCGGCCGGGTGCGGTCCCTCAAGCCCGATGCGGCCTACCGCGAGACTCGCGAACGGCTGCAGGCCTCGACCTGCTGGCACGGCGTTCCCGAGACCAGCCTGGACAACCTGGTGCGGCTGCGGGTCGTGCTGGACCAGATCGTCGCCGAGTACGGCCTCGACGCGCTCGCCCTGCGCTGCTGGATCGAGATGGAGCAGCAGCTCAATATCGCCCCCTGCGTGGTGCTGGGTGACCTCAACAACCGCGGGACCACGGCGGCCTGTGAAGTCGACGTCGGCAATGCCATCACCATGCACGCCCTGCGCCTGGCTACCGGACAGCCCGCCATGTGCCTGGACTGGAACAACAACTATGCCGACGACCCCAACCGCTGCATCCTCTTCCACTGCGGGCCGGTGGCCTTCGATCTGATGGCGGGCAAAGGCCAGATCGTCGACCACTACATGCTGGCGACCGCGGTCGGCAAGGGCAACAGCTTCGGCTGCAACGAGGGCCGCATCCGGCCCATGCCCTTCACCTACGCCAGTCTGCTCACCGAGAATGGCCGCATCCGGAGCTACCTGGGCGAGGCTGAGTTCACCAACGATCCCATCCCGCCGGAGTTCTTCGGTTGTGCCGGCGTCGCGAAGTTCCCCAACCTGCAGCAGGTCCTCCTCCACGTCGGCAAGAACGGCTACCGCCACCACGTGAGTGCGGCCCCCGGCCACCACCTGGCGGCCGTGCGGGAGGCCCTCACCACCTACCTGGGCTGGGACGTCGCGGTGCTGTAGCGCTCACCCCTCCGGGCTAACGGGACCCCGCCCCAAAACCGCCGAGGGGTCCCATCGGTCTGGAGGCGCGGATCTCCGCCCTCGCCCCGCGGGCTATGGCGGGACAGGCCGTATCCGCGCTCCCATCGGTCTGGAGGCGCGGATCTCCGTATCCGCGCGGCGGCTTGCGGAGAAGCCGCTCTCCAGGCGGGGCGCGGATCTCCGTACCCGCGCGGCGGCTTGCGGAGAAGCCGCTCTCCAGGCGGTCCCGGCGGGGCCGGGACCGTGTCTCCGATGGGCGCCCGTGGCATCACCCGGCGTCGGTCGTCACGAGGCGGGTCCCCGCCGCCGGGCGGGCCTTCCCGTGCCCGGCCGGGGGAGCCGGGGACACGGACGGACACGGACGGGGCCGGGCGGGGCCGGGCGGGGCCGGGCAGCCCCGCCGCCGGGGGGGGTATATTGCCGCACCTGCATAGGCCATCCATGAACACGCCCTGCATCCATATCCGCGGCGCCAGCCAGAACAACCTGCGCCACGTCGACCTCGACCTGCCGCTCCGGGAGATGATCGTCGTCACCGGCGTCAGCGGCAGCGGCAAGTCGTCGCTGGCCTTCGACACGCTCTATGCCGAGGGCCAGCGACGCTACGTCGAGACCTTCAGCGCCTACGCCCGGCAGTTCCTCGATCGTATGGACCGGCCGCGCGTGGACGCCATCGAGGGGATCCCGCCGGCCATTGCCATCGACCAGACCAATCCGGTCCGCACATCGCGTTCAACGGTTGGGACCATGACCGAGCTGAACGACCATCTGAAGCTGCTCTACGCCCGCTTCTCGCGGCTCGTCTGCGGCGGTTGCGGACGGGAGGTCCGCCGGGATTCGCCGGACAGCATTGCCGAGGCCATCGCAGCGCGGTACGAGGCGGATCCCGGGGCAGGGGACCGGTTCATGCTGACCTTCCAGGTGACGATGCCGGAGGGGCTGACCGAGGTCGACCTGCGCACGATGCTCGAGGCGCAGGGGTTCCGCCACCTGGCCAGCATCGCCGGGAGGCGTGCCGAGGTGGTGCACAGCCGTCTGCGCTTCGGCCGGGCCCGGCGAGCCCGCATCGTCGAGGACATCGAGTCGACCCTGAAGTGCGGCCATGGCCAAATCAGCGTCCGGCGCGTGGCCGAGAACGGGTCCCTGGCAGAGCCCTGGCGCTTCTCGTCCGACCTGCGCTGCCCGGACTGTGACCGGCGCTATGCGGACCCGCTTCCCAACCTGTTCAGCTTCAACTCCCCCATCGGCGCCTGCGAGACCTGCCGCGGATTCGGCCGCGTCATCGGGGTGGACTACGGGCTGGTCGTCCCCGACGAGTCCCTCTCGCTCAAGGCCGGGGCCATACGGCCTTTCCAGTCTGGGCTGTCGGCCGAATGCCAGGACGACCTCATGGGCTTTGCCACGCTGCGTCGGGTCCCCGCGACGGTGCCCTGGCGTGACCTGAGCGAAGCCCATCGGCGCTGGGTGATCGAGGGCGAAGGCCGTTGGGAGGATGGCAAGTGGTATGGTGTCCGGCGCTACTTCGAGTACCTCGAGACCAAGGCCTACAAGATGCATATCCGCGTCTTGCTCTCGCGGTACCGCTCGTACCAGAGCTGCCCGGCCTGTCACGGCGCCCGCCTGAAGCCCGCGGCGCTCCTCTGGCGGCTGGGCCCGGGGGAGGGGCTGAGCATCCATGACCTGCAATGCCTGCCGGTGGGCCAGGCCATGGCCTTCTTCCGGGACCTGCGTCTGCCCGGTGCCCTCGACGAGGCCGCCGCGGCACTGCTGACAGCGATCCGCACGCGTCTGGGCTACCTGGTGGATGTCGGCCTGGGCTATGTGACCCTGGACCGGCAGTCCCGGACCCTCAGTGGCGGGGAGGTCCAGCGCATCAACCTGACCACGGCCCTGGGCACCTCCCTGGTGAACACGCTCTTCGTGTTGGACGAGCCCAGCATCGGCCTCCACCCGCGGGACATCGACCGGCTGATCGGCGTGCTGCACCGTCTGCGGGACGCGGGGAACACGGTGGTGGTGGTGGAGCATGACCCGGCCGTGATCCGCGCCGCGGACCGGGTGGTCGACATGGGCCCAGGCCCGGGCGAGCACGGGGGCCGGGTGGTGTATGCCGGGCCTCTGGCCGGGTTGGCGGCCTGCCGCGAGTCGGTGACCGCGGAGTATCTCTACGGCCGCCGGCGCGCGGACGCCCTGGGGGCCGTCCGGCCCGTCCGGCCCGATACGCCTAGCCTCGTCGTCCACGGCACGTCCGAGCACAATCTCAAGGGCATCGACGTCCGCCTGCCGCTGAACCGGCTGGTGTGCGTCACCGGCGTCAGCGGCTCGGGCAAGTCGACCCTGGTGCAGGATGTCCTCTACCCGGCCCTGTGCAAGCGCCTCGGGATCCCCAGCGAGACCCCGGGGGCCCACCGCGACCTCACCGGCGCCGAGTCCCTGGCCGGTGTCGAGCTGGTGGACCAGTCGCCCATCGGCCGGACCACGCGCTCCAACCCGGCCAGCTACGTCGGCGCCTGGGACGGCATCCGCAAACGCTTCGCGGGTACGGAACTGGCCCGGCGCCGCGGCTACACCCCAGGGACCTTCAGCTTCAACTCCGGCAACGGGCGCTGTCCGGCCTGCGGCGGCAACGGCTTCCAGCATGTCGAGATGCAGTTCCTCAGTGATGTCTACCTCCGTTGCGGCGAGTGCGACGGTCGTCGTTACACCGCAGAGGTCCTGGGGGTCCGTTTGGCCAGCGGCCAGAGCATCTCGGATGTGCTCGAGATGACGGTCACCGAGGCCTGCGGAGTGTTTGCCGGTGAGAAGGACATCGCCCGGGCCCTTGGGCCCCTGTTGGCGGTCGGTCTGGGCTACCTGCGCCTGGGCCAACCGGTGCCCACCCTGAGTGGTGGCGAGGCCCAGCGTCTGAAGCTGGCCGGGCATCTGGCCCAGGCTGGCGGGGCAAAGTCTGGCGGGCCCCTGCTGTTCCTCTTTGACGAGCCCACCACCGGCCTGCATTTCCAGGACACGGAGCGCCTGGTGGCGGCCCTGCAGCGCCTGGTTGCCGACGGGCACTCGGTGCTGGTCATCGAGCACAACCTGGACCTGATCGGGGCAGCGGACTGGATCATCGACCTCGGTCCCGAAGGCGGCGAGGCGGGGGGACACGTCGTCTGCGAGGGGCCTCCCTCGGTCGTCATGGCCAGGGCCGACAGCTACACCGGCGTGGCGCTGCGGGAGTACCAGGACAGCTTCGCGCCAGCGGCTCTCATGGCCGCCGAAGCGCCGTCCCCCCACACCGCCGCCGCGGCCCGGGCCAGCCTCCCCGACGCGGTCTGCATTCGCAACGCCCGCGAGCACAACCTCAAGGGCATCGACCTCCAGGTGCCGCACGGCCTCTTCTCGGTGATCACCGGCGTCAGCGGCAGCGGCAAGAGCACCGTAGCCTTCGACATCCTCTTTGCCGAGGGCCAGCGCCGGTACCTCGAGTCGCTCAACGCCTACTCGCGGCAGTTCGTGCAGCCGGCAGCCCGACCGGACGTCGACGAGGTCACGGGCGTCCCGCCCACGGTCGCCATCGAGCAGCGCACCAGCCGGGGCGGCCACAAGAGTACCGTCGCCACGGTCACCGAGATCTACCATTTTGTGCGTCTGCTCTTCGTGCGTCTGGGCACGCAGTACTGCCCCGACTGCGAGGTCCGCATCCAGCCCCAGTCGCCGGAGTTGATCGCCACGCGTATCGCCCAGGCCGGCGCCGGGGGTGAGGCGGTCCTGCTGGCGCCGCTGGTGGTCGCGCGCAAGGGCCTCTACACCGATCTCGCCCAGTGGGCGGCCAGGAAGGGCTTCCAGCACCTGCGCGTCGATGGCCAACGGCTTCCCACCGCATCCTGGCCGCGCCTGGACCGCTACCGCGAGCATGACATCGACCTGCCCGTGGTCTCCCTCGATCTGGCCGCCTCCGCACGACCGGCCGTGCTCGAGGCCGTGAAGGCCACCCTTCAGTATGGCGAGGGCCTCCTGCGCTGCGCGCTCCCCGGTCAGCCCGAGGCGGTCTACTCGACCCGGCGGAGTTGCCCGGGGTGCGGGCGCTCATTCCCCGAACTCGACCCGCGGCTCTTCTCCTACAACAGCCGTCATGGCTGGTGTCCCTCCTGCTTCGGCACCGGCCTGCGCCTCACGGGCTTCGACGCCGAGCAGACCGGCGAGGAGTCGCGCTGGGAGGATAGCGATGGCCTGCACTCGGCCCGGCCGTGCCCCAGGTGCCACGGGCGCCGGCTCTGCCCCGAGGCCCTGGCCGTGCGCTTCCATGAGCATTCCATTGCCGACATTGCCGAGATGTCCGTGGCGACGGCGGGGGACTTCTTCAGTGGCCTGGCTCTGTCCGCCGGCGAGCAGGAAGTGGCTCGAGACGTGGTGGCCGAGATCCGTTCCCGGCTGGCCTTCCTGGGCGACGTCGGGCTCTCCTACCTGACCCTCGACCGGGCGGCCCCGACCCTCAGCGGCGGCGAAGCCCAGCGCATCCGCCTGGCCTCCCAGCTCGGGTCCAACCTGCGCGGGGTCTGTTACGTGCTCGATGAGCCCACCATTGGCCTGCACTGGCACGACAACCAGCGTCTGCTGAGCACGTTGCGCCAACTCCAGGGCAAGGGGAACACCATCGTCGTCGTGGAGCATGACGAGACCGCCATGCGAGAAGCCGACCATATCATCGACCTTGGCCCCGGCGCCGGCCTGCAGGGCGGCCTCGTGGTGGCCGTCGGCTCGCCGGCTGAGATCGCGGCCGACCCGCTTTCTGTGACCGGCCGATTCCTGCGGGAGCCCCTGCGGCACCCCTTTGCGGGGGGGCACCGTCCCACGGGCGACACCGGGACGGCCTGGCTGACCATCCGCCGGGCGGCCCTGCACAACCTGCGCCGCCTCGATGTCCGGGTGCCTCTGGGCCGGCTGGTGTGCGTCACCGGGGTCAGTGGCAGCGGTAAGAGCACGCTCGTGCGCGAGGTCCTGCTGCGCAGCCTGAGTGCGCTGGTCAGCGCCCGGCACCAGCGCAAGGCCCTCCCCGAGGCGGGGCACGGCTGTGCCGAGCTCACCGGTTGGGAGAGCATCGGCCGCGTCCTCGAGGTCGACCAGACGCCCATCGGCAAGACGCCCAGATCCTGCCCGGCCACGTATGTCGGTTTCTGGGACGGCATCCGCCGGCTCTTCGCCGAGGTCCCGGATGCCCGCGTGCGGGGCTGGAAGCCGGGCCGGTTCTCCTTCAATGTCAAGGGCGGGCGCTGTCCCGAGTGCGAAGGGCAGGGGGTCCGGCGCATCGAGATGAGCTTCCTGCCCGACGTGGCGGTGCTCTGCGATGCCTGCCGCGGCAGCCGGTTCAGCCCCGAGGCCCTGGCGGTGCTGTTCAGGGAGCGCACCATCGCCGAGGTCCTGGCCATGAGCGTCGATGAGGCCGTGCCGTTCTTCGCGGCGCATCCGCCCATTCACCGGCCCCTGCGGCTGCTGCAGGACGTCGGTCTGGGCTACCTGAGCCTGGGGCAGCCCAGCCCAACCCTGAGCGGCGGCGAGGCCCAGCGCATCAAGCTGGTGACCGAGCTGGCGAAGGGCCAGGGCGCGGCCCCAGTGGCCCTTCCGGGAAGGCCGGCGCGGGGACCCCGGCAGACCCTCTACATCCTCGACGAGCCCACCATCGGCCTGCACATGGCGGACGTGGAGAAGCTCCTGCAGGTGCTGCACCGCCTCGTCGATGCGGGCCACACCGTGGTCATCATCGAGCACAACCTCGATGTCATCGCCGAGGCGGACTGGGTCATCGACCTGGGACCTGAGGGGGGCGACGCGGGCGGCCGCCTGGTGGCCGAAGGACCCCCGACCCGTATCGCCCGCAGCACCCGCCGCAGCCACACCGGGCAGGCCCTGCACGAGTTCCTGAAGCGGGGTAGGGCCTAGGGGGTGGAGCCCCGGCTGTCGGATCGCGGGCGGGCGGCGGGGGAGGATGGGGATGGGAGGTAGAGCATGAGCAAGAGCATGAAATGGGGGAGCGGATCGCGCGGCTGAGGCGCCGCGCGGAGCGGGCTGGGAACTCCCTGACCACCGTGTGTGCCGTCCCCTGCTCCTGCTCTTGCTCGTGCTCCTGCTCCTGCTCGTGCTCCTGCTCGTGCTCCTGCTCTTGCTCCCCCTTCCTCCTCTCCGCCCTCCGCTTTCCCGCGCCAGGCGGGAAGGCTACCGGACCGCGAATGAGCCTTCGGCCTGGGCGCCATCCCAGCGGCTGGTGGCGCGGATCGTCCAGACCCCCGGCTGGGCGTTGGCCGGCAGGCGGATGCTGCGCCGGCACGACGCGCCGGCGGTACAGGTCAGGGCCGAGAAGGCCTGGTACGTCCGGCCGTCGGGGCCACTGACGGTGACGTCCAGCAGGTAGTTGCCGCGGACGTCCTCGCCCCCCACGCTGACGTCACAGTCCACGGCCTCGCCCGGCGCGGCCGTGGGGCGCAGGCCCGCCAGCGAGAGTCCCTGGGGGTCTGCCGGGAAGACGCCCAGGAGTCGCGTCTCCCCCCACGGGCAGGTGAGCGCCATGGCATAGCCCGGTCCAGCCTCGACCCGTGACCCGCTCACCAGGTCGCGCACGACCCCGCCAGGCGGCAAGCTGGGCAGGGAGACCGTCGTCGTGCCATCCCGGCACTCGTGGTTGATGAGCAGGAGCAGCGCCGTGCCCTCGGGCGTCTGGCGCAGTGCGGCCTCGATGCCGGGGTTGCTGGAGGTGACGTTACGAGGGGCGTTGGCTGCCGACAGCGCCCGCCGGAGCAGGTCCCGGAGCGCGTCCGCCGCGCCGGCGGCGTTCTCACGCACGAGCGCGTCCAGATAGCAGTCTTTGAGGGGGAGGTCCAGCAGGAAGGCCTGCCCCTTCCCCATCGTCCTCGCAAGCAGTGGTGCCCAGGCGTCCGTCGCGGGCCCGAGGGCCGTCGCGCCCGCTGCCGCGTAACTCCTGCGACCCCAGACCTCCGCCCGGGTCCCCGGAAGGCCGATGGCGCCGGCTTCCACGGTAGGACTTCCCGTCACCCCGAAGAGCGGCTCGAAGACCCCCAGCGGCTGACGGTTTTCGTCGAGGTCGGGGACCCGGTCGGCGAGGAGACAACCGCCGGCCCCCAGCCAGTCGCGGACGACCTCCGCAGCGCGCCGTTGCATGAGCTGGATATCAAACAACACAAAAATCTTATATCCATCAAGCAAGCCCTGCTGGAGCTGCTCCTCATGGATGCAGTCCAACTCGCCGTAGGCCTGGCGGAAGGCTTCCAGGGCCACCATGACGTTCCAGTACTCCTCCTGCAAGAGGACGTGCTGGGTCCGCGGGAAGAGGAAAGCCGCCGGGGCCCGCGGCACGCGGCTGCGCGTGAGCAGGGGCGCGACGCTCCGGACCTCGAGCATGGTCCTGCGGTAGGTTTCCCACCAGGCTGGGTCTGCGGGGATGCCCCAGAAGGTGTTGAGGTAGTCGCAGCCGGCGGCGAGGGCCGTATAGGTTAGTTCCCGTGGCGACCAGGGCGTCTGCCGGCCTGGGGTGCCGGGAGCGAGGTTGCCTTCCCAGCCCGCCTCGACCCAGAAGCCCAGCTTCTTGTGGTGCGTGGTGGCCAGGTCCCGCATCTGCGCGAAGGCCATATGCACGCCAGCCATGCGAGGACGACGGTCCTCGCCGAACTTCCCAGTCCGGAAGTCGGTGGACAGGTAGGGGTAGACGTCGTAGTTCACCGCATCGAAGGGCGCGCCCCAGTGGAAGACGTCGTCCACGGCCCAGAAGCTCTCGAAGTTCCGGCCGGCAGCGCCGAAAGTGCAGTGCGAGTCGTGGGTGAGCTCGACCCAGAGGTCCGGGTGACGTTCCTTGACCATGGCGTAGCTCTGGCGCCAGCCCGCCGCAAAACAGTCGCTCCAGAAGTCGACGTACTTCAGCCAGAGCGCCGGGTCTTGCCGGGCCTGGTCACGCGTCGGCATCTCGGTCCCATACCGGCGCCGGAAGTCGTCCCTCGCCGGGGGCCGGTCGTCGAAGGTGTCGCCACTCACCTGGAAGGGCTCATCCATGTAGCCCTGGACGTTCAGCAGGCGCGGCACCTGCCGGCAGGTGGCCACCGCGGCCTCGATGCGGGGGCGGATGGCCTCGCGGTACTCGGGCGAAAAGACCGAGACCGGCGGCAGGCCCTCGCGCGTCAGCAGGCAGAAGTCGCCCTGGAAGGAGTAGCTGATGGCCATGCCACGGCGCTGGGCGTAGTCCTCGGCGTAGTCGTAAGGCGATCCCGGCTTGGCCCCGAGGCGATGGTCACTGACGGTCAGGGCGTTGAACCCGTGCGCGAGGATGTCGTCGATCTCCGCGGCGATGGCTTCCCGGTCCAGGACTCGCTGCGGCGAGAGGCGCATGGTGGTGGGGAAGAAGTCGGTCAGGTCCAGGCGCGGCACGACCCAGAAAGGCACCCCAAACGAGTCGAGGACCTCGCCGCCGGCGGCCAGCGTCGCCACCAGCCGGTACTCGCCCTCGGCCAGATCAGGCACGGGGTAGTTCCAGGTGTAGATGGCCTCGGCCACCTCGGGCTCAGGCACCGGAAACGACTGGCCCCATGGGTCCACCACCCGGGCTCTTACCCGCCGATCTTCCCGCATCAACTCGCGCAGGTCGCCCCGCACGCACAGGGTCATGCCCCGCGCGACCACGGAGCGGTTGCTCGGAATCGACAGCGGATTCGTGACCTGGCAGGCGACGTCGCGGTGGAAGACCACGGTGCCCTGGCCGTCCGTGGCAGTGAGCTCCAGGAGCCAAGCGCCATCGGCATCGGCATCGCGGGTCTCGGTCCCTTCCCAGCGGGCCGAGGTGGGATGCCCGGCGCGCAGGGGATAGGTCCCGACCGGAAGGGCCTGGCCGCGGTGCGTCAGGACGGCGTTCAGGACGCCGTCGACGGTGGGCATGATCCCCTCGAAGGCGTACCTCAGCCGCACCCCGGCGCCGCGCCGCAGGACTGGGGGCGGGTAGTCCGGGCTGGCCACGGTGAGCCCTTCCGTCTGCCGGCCCAGCCAGAGGATGGCCGTCGCCAGCAGGTCGTCCGCCAGGTCGCTGCTGCCGAGGCCATCGCCGGGAAGGGCGTCCAGCAACACGACTCGGCCTGCACCGTGCTCCCGGCAGACGAGGACCGGACGGTCGCTGACCCGCGCCAGGATGGTCGCCCCCTCGCGCGGGACGAGGCCGCGCAGACGGTGACTCGTGACCGAGCGGTCGGTGATGGCGTTGAGGGTCGGGTGAGGACCGGCGAGGGCCACGGGCCCCTCGGCCTCCAATCCGCGGTCGACGATGCGCGTGTACTTCACCATGGGCAGGATGTCGGTGGCCGGCCCCCAGGTCGCGTCATCGAAGTCCACCGTCGTCCACCCGGGCTCCTCGGGGATATGGAACTTCCAGGTCCGGTCGCTGACGATGAGTTCCCGACTGCCATCGTCATACTCGATGCCGACCTGGGCGAAGAAGCCGCCGGGGCCATCGACATTGCGCGCCTTGAAGGCCACGGCGTTGCGCCCCGGCCGCAGGGCCTGCGTCACGTCCCACAGCTCGTGGTCGAACCAGCTCCAGTGCGAGCCGACCTCTGCGCCGTTGACATATAAGGTGTAAAGGTTGTCGACCGTGCAGCGGATGAAGGCCCTCCGGACGGCCCGCCGGAGGTCGACGCGCCGGCGGATGTAGCGGGTGTGATCGGCGTGCTCGCCGGGCTGGGTGCCAATCCAGAGCCAGTCGCCCGAATCGTCCGGGAAGAGGTCCGCGCCCGGCACATCGGCCGGCGCCGCCCCGCCCAACGCCCGCCAGAGGGTCGCCGTCTGCGGCAGCCTGTCCGACAGCCCCGCCACCAGCACCCCGCCGCCTCCCTGCACGAAGCGCTCCAGGCTCCCCTCGGTCAGAGCCAGGGCCTGCAGGTCCGAGCCGCCATCCAGGACAAGGACCGTCCCGGCTCGCGCCTGGGCCAGCTCTGCTGCCGGTTGGGCCAGCACGCGTGTACCGAGGGCCGCTACGGCCTGCCGCACCGGCAGTCCAGAGGCCCCCGCACTGCCATCGATGACCGGGATCGCCTCGCCCGCTGCTCCGAACACACCAGCGAACAGGAGTGACAGGGTCGCTCTCATGCGCATCGCCGCGACCTCCGTGTGAACTCGGGCCGTTCCAGGCCAGAGGGCACCTCAACGTAGTGCCAGCGGGCCAAAGCTCCCACCCGTTCGTCATCGAGCCTTCAGGCGGCTTGTTTCAGGGACCACCGGCCCGCGGTTGCGGACCAGGCCAACCGGCTGAAGCCTCGACTACGAACAGGGGCGAGCGCGGTTCCTGGCTCCTCGCCTCATGCCCTTGCAGCGAGAAGCCCGCGTGCCATATGGCCAAGGAAGCTCCGCCCCAAACCGCCGAGAGCTCCCAGCGGTCTGGAGGCCGGGATCTCCGTATCCGCGCGGCGGGTCGCGGAGGACCCGCCCTCCAGGCGTTCCCGGCTTGGCCGGGAGCGTGCCCCACGTGGACCCCGAGGGGCACCAGGTCAGCCCGTGGGCGATGACGCCGGCAGCAGGGGCTGGCCGGGGGTGAGGCCGCGGTGGAAGGGCTCGCACGGGAGGCGGGCAGTCCCGTCCACCCGCAAGGCGTCCTTCCCGCGGTAGAAGCTCGCTTCCGGCGGGGTGAGGAATCGGTTTCGCAATCTCATTTTGAGGCTCATTTCGAGAGTAGCGATCTCAGAATGCGCCCAGCGCGCCATTCCACCGGATTCCCGCCAGCCCCTGGCGGGTTAGGGGTGTAGAGTACCGATCGGGTGCCGGCGGGCACGCGGCTCGCCGCGCCTATCACCTCCCAATGACAGGGGCATGTGCCATGTGGGGCTGGCTTGGATTCCTGAAGCGGGTTGGCGGGGCCTGGCTGGTCTCCCTCGCCGCGGTGCTGGCGCAAGCGCCGGCCGGGGGTGTGGATGCCGCGGTGGCGGCTCTGCGGCAGGCGGGGAGTGACGTCGATCAGCAGGCGGCGGCGATCCAGGCCCTGCGAGGGCTGGGGCCGGCGGCCGTCGAGGTCCTGGTGAAGGACCTCGTCCACGCCGATACCCAGAGCCGCGCCAATGCCGCCTTCGCTTTGGGCCGTCTGCGGGCCGCGGCTGCCGTCGAGCCGCTGCTGGCGCGCTTGGCGGCGGAGACCGACCCGGAGGTCTGCGCCTGCTTCGCCGAGGCCTTGGGCCGGATCGGCGAGGCGCGAGCCATCCCCGTCCTCATGGCGCGGGCCACCCGTGCGGAGGCGACCGAGATGGATCGACGCGGAGTGGCGGTGGCCCTTGGGGCCCTGCGCGCGGCTGAGGGTATCCCGCTGCTGTTGAAGCTCGTGGACTCGGCCAACTGGGAGGAACGCTGGCGGGCGGCAGTAGCCCTGGGCCAGGTCGGCGACCCCAAGACCCGCGCCTGGGTCGAGGCCAGGGTGCGGGACCCCCATCCGGTGGTGGCGGGCTGCGCGGCCTGGGCTTCCGAGAGCCTCGCCGGCGTGCCTGGATTCTCCGTCCTCAACCAGAACCTGCGCAGCGGCGATGGCGGCGTGGTCTACGGCAGTGCCTGGGCCCTTGGCGTCATCGGTACCCCCGCGGCCGTGCAGACGCTCCAGGCGGCAGCGAAGGATGGCCCCGCTACGGCCCAGGAGGCCTGCCGGCTGGTGCTGACCTGGCTTGGGAGCGGGGCTGCCGCCGTGCCCCCCGTGGCTCCCGTGGCGGCCAGGCCGGCCGCGCTCCCGGCGCCGGCGTCCGTGGCCGACGCGCCCCTGGACCTGACCGAGCGCTGGACGGATCGCTACGGAAAGCTGGAGATCTCGGCCACCCGCCCCGTTGTCATCAGTCACCGCGCGGCGGCCCCGGGCCTCGGTGCGCACGCCAGGCCGCAGCTCTACGCCCTGCCGAATGGTGACCTGCTCCTGGTGGTGGAGCCGACCCCTGAGACAAAAGGGTCCCCTCGTACAGCGCTGCGCTCCCGGGACCAGGGCCGGACCTGGCAGGAGGAGCCCACCCTCGTGCGCCGGCCGAGCGCGCTGGTGGCTCTGCGCAACCGCTCGGTCCTGGTCTACGACGAGGTCCTGTTCGCCCGCGAGGGGAACCACTACGTCGCGGATCTGTGCGTGTCCCGGGATGGCGGCCGCGCCTTCGGACCGCTCCTGATGGCGGGGTTCTCCCTGGCCGCCGACGGTCTCGCTCGGAGCGCTCCCAAGGAAGTGGCTGAAGGGTACAAGGCCAGCTCCGCCCAATGGTCGGACAGGGCCTGCACGGGCTTCAGCGGGTCGGTTGCCGAACTGGCTGACGGCGCGTTGGTGGCCTGCGGGCTGACCCGCTACACGGGCGACCCGAGCGAACGCTGCGTGTGCTACCGTTCCGCGGACCGGGGGCTGAGCTGGACCGCCGGACCGACGCTGGCCGACCAGGATGTCTCGGGGGCTGCCCTGGCGGCGGGCCCGTCCGAGGCGCGGCTGGTGGCCCTGGTGACCCTCGGGACAGAACCCGTCCTGCACAGTGCCTTCAGCGCCGATGGCGGCGTGACCTGGTCTGAACCGCGCAGCCTGGGTGTACCCGGCGCCGGCGTGGTTCTCTGCCGGCTCGATAGCGGCGTCCTCGCCGCCTGCTTTGGCGGGCCTGGCATCACCCTCATGTTCAGCCTGGATGGCACGGGCAAGTCCTGGACCGACAAGGTCCTGCTGGTGGACCCCGCCGACGGGCTCCCCGGCCGCGCCGCCCTGTGCGCGGCCGGCTCGGACCGCCTCCTGGTCGTCTTCGACCGGCAGGGGTCCATCCCCGAGTTGGGCGCCGAGCCCACGGCGGCCCTGTTCGGCTGCACGGTCACCGTGGCCCCGACGGCCCGGTGAGGGCTGGGCCACCGCTCGGTGGCGGGGCCATGCAGCACGATCTGACAGATCGGACAGATCGGACAGACCGGGGGGGGGCCGGCACGGGCAGGCCGCGCGCCAATTCCCCACCGTTCTGTGCGTATTGCATCTGTTGTCTGGGGCGCTAGGATTGCGGGGTATTGGCGCCAGGCGCCAGGAGGTCGGCAATGGGCATGTACAGCGATATCACGGCCACCGTGGGCAACACGCCGCTGGTCCGGCTCAACCGGATCGCGGTCGGCTGCCAGGCCACGGTGGCGGTCAAGCTGGAGTCGCGCAACCCGCTGGGCAGTGTGAAGGACCGTATCGGGGTGGCCATGGTGGACGCGGCCGAGCGGGCGGGCCGGCTGAAGCCCGGGGGCGTCATGATCGAGCCCACCAGCGGCAATACCGGCATCGCCCTGGCCATGGTCGCCGCCGCGCGCGGTTACCGGCTGATCCTGACGATGCCTGAGACCATGAGCATCGAGCGGCGCAAGCTGCTGCGGGTGCTGGGCGCCGAGACGGTCTTGACCCCCGGCGACCAGGGCATGGCCGGGGCCATCGGGAAGGCCGAGGAACTGCTGGCGCAGACGCCGGGGGCCTTCATGCCGCAGCAGTTCCGCAATGCCGCCAACCCGGAGGCGCATCGGGCCACCACTGCCGAGGAGATCTGGCGCGATACCGAGGGTACGGTGGATCTCTTCGTGGCCGGCGTGGGCACCGGCGGCACGCTGACCGGCGTTGCCGAAGGGCTCAAGGCCCGCCAACCCGGGCTACGGGCCATCGCCGTGGAGCCGGCGGACTCGCCCGTGCTCTCGGGGGGAGCCCCTGGTCGCCACGAGATCCAGGGCATTGGCGCCGGTTTCGTGCCGGAGGTGCTCCGGCGTGATCTGATCGACGAGGTGGTCAAGGTCCGCCACCAGGACGCCGGTCAGTGCGCCCGGGACCTGGCCCGCCAGGAGGGCATCCTCGCCGGCATCTCGGCGGGCGCCAATGTCTGGGCGGCGTTGCAGGTGGCCCGGCGCCCGGAGAACAAGGGCCGGCTCATCGTCACCATCATCTGCGATACCGGCGAGCGTTACCTGTCAACCTGGCTCTATCAGCACGTCCTCGAGGAGCCCTGAGATGCCCTCTTTCCATCGCCTTCCCGACTCCCTTGGCACCGAGATCGATGCCTTTGCGCAGGCCGTCAGCGACTACCAGGCTGGCCGCCTCGAAGCGGACGCCTTCAAGGCCCGACGCGTTGGCTTCGGTATCTACGAGCAGCGCCAGAAGGGGACCTTCATGGTGCGCGTCCGCTGCACCGGCGGCGGGCTGTTGCCGGCACACCTGGCGGATATGGCCAGGATCGCCGGCCGCTACACCTCGGCGCCCCTGCACGTCACGATGCGCCAGGAGCTGCAGATCCACAGCGTGCCCCTGGCCAGCCTGGTACCGGTGGTCCGCGACCTGTATGCGGCGGGCCTGGCAACTCGAGGCGGAGGCGGGAATGGCGTGCGCAACGTCGTCGTGCCCTGGGATGCCGGAATCGCGGCCGGCGAGTGCTTCGACGTGCTGCCCTACGCCGCGGCGCTCGTTGACCGTATGGCCCAGGATGGGACCTCGTGGCAGTTGCCCCGCAAGTATAAGATGGCCTTCGTCGGGCGCGACCAGGACATCGCGGAGGCCCTCTGCACCGACCTCGGGTTCGTGGCCCGCGAACGCCAGGGCCAGCGCGGGTTCGCCGTGTTCGCGGCCGGAGGCATGGGCAGGTCCCCCGAGACGGCCAGGCCTCTGCACGACTTCATCCCCGCCGACGAGGTCTACCTCGTGGCCGAAGCCCTCAAGCGCGTCTTCCGCAGGCATGGCAACTACGCCGACCGCAACCAGGCCCGCCTGCGCTTCCTCTATGCCAGCCTTGGCCGGGATGCCTTCCTGGCGCACTACCAGGCTGAACGGGAAGCCCTGCAGGGGGAAGGGGGCTGGCGTCTGACGCCCGCGGAACTGCCCTTGCCCCCGGCGGTTGCGGCACCGTGGCCGGCAGACTCCACCCCGGCGGCCCAGGCCCCCGGCTTCGGGCTGTGGCGGCGGCGTTTCGTCACGCCACAGGCCCAGCCCGGGCTCTACGCGGTGTTGATTCCGCTCCCCTGCGGCATCCTTGAGGTCGCTGCGGCAGAGGAGCTGGCGGCGTTCGCTGCCGGCCTCGGCGGGGATGTGCTGCGCGGCACCCCCGAGCAGAACCTGAGTCTGCGCCACCTGCCCGAGGCCGTGCTGCCCCAGGCCCACGCCTTGCTGAGTCGGCTCTTTCCGCTCTCCGCAGGGCCGCGCCTGGTGGGGATGTGTACCGCCTGCACGGGGGCGGCGACGTGCACCCTGGGGTTGTGCCGGGCCTCCTCGGCGTTGGCAGCAGTCCTGGACCGGTTGCGTCCCTTGGGGGAGGCGCTCGACCGCTGCGCCGACGTGAGCATCGCGCTGTCGGGTTGCCCCAACGCCTGCGGCCGGCACCTGATGGCTGACCTGGGGTTCTGCGGGCGCATCAGTCGCCACCAGGACACACCCTACCCAGCCTACAGCGTCTTCGTCGGGGCCCGGCTGGTTCCCGACGCCCCCCAGTTTGCCCGCCGGATCGGCGAGGTCCCTGCCCGGGCCCTGCCCGAAGTGATCGCCGCCATCGTGCAGCACACTGCCGAGAAGCGCCGTGTCGGCGAGCGGTTCACCGACTACCTCGCCCGCTGCGGCGAGACGGAGATCACCGCGCTCTGTGCCCGCCACCAGGCACCGCCTGCAGCCGCGCTTGCCCCCGAGTACTACCAGGACTGGGGTGCGCCGGAACCGTTCAGGACCAAGAGCGCGCCGACCTGAGGGCTGCCGATGCCTCCTCCCCGCGACACAGCCACCGTCAACCGCGCCTTGGCCAACGCTACGGCCCTGGACATGCTGACGTGGTGCTACGCCGAGTTCCCCCACGATCGCATCAAGCTCTCCACGAGCTTCGGTGCCGAGGGCATGGTCCTGCTCCACATGCTGGTGAACCTGGTGAAGACGCCGCGCGTCTTCTTCATTGACACCGGACGCAACTACCAGGAGACCTACGACGTCTGGCAGCAGGTCGTGGACCGCTATGGCCTCGCCATCGAGAGCTACTCGGCCGACCCCGCGGACCTGGCCGACCTGCAGCGTCTGGGCGGCCCCAACCTCTTCTACCAGAGCGTGGAGTCGCGCAAGCAGTGCTGCTACGTCCGTAAGGTCAAGCCCCTGCGCCGGGCCTTGGCCGACTGCGACGTATGGATTGCCCCGCTGCGCCGCAGCCAGTCCGAGGCCAGGGCCAACACCGAGTTGTTCTCCTACGTCGAGGAGCACTCGGTGCACAAGCTCTGCCCGCTGATCCACTGGTCTGAATACGATGTCTGGGAGTACCTCCGCAACAACGGCGTTCCCTACCACGCCCTCTACGACCAGGGCTATCCGTCCATCGGCTGTGCGCCCTGTTCACGCCCGGTCCGTCCCGCCGAGCCCCTGCGCGCCAGTCGTTGGTGGTGGGAGCAGGACGCCCAGAAGGAATGCGGCCTGCATATCGAGGATGGCCGCGTCGTGCGCAAGAAGCAGCCGCCCACGTGGACCATCTGACGGGCTGTCAGGCGGCGGCAGCTCCTTCGGCGGCAAACGGTTGCATGCCCAGTGGGCGGGCGCGACGTGGAGGTCTCCCCGCCGCATCAGCGCCGGGCAGACGGGCTAGCGACGCTCCGCCCCGAACCGCCAAGTGCTCCCAGCGGTCTGGAGGCCGGGACCTCCGCATCCCGGCGGCGGGTTACGGAGGACCCGCCCTCCAGGCGTTCCCGGCTTGGCCGGGAACTTGCCTCAACGCTGCGGATGTTGCCTCATCAAGCGCTACTGGACGCGGGCGCCAGGGGCCCTCTCCTCGAACTCGACGACTGGCAGGGCGCGCGGGGCATGCTACAGTATCGCTCCATGGGATGGATTGGGAACTCTCCCGTTTTGGCCTACTCTAAGCAGGTAAGGCCCAGGTCCGAGATGGACCCCGGCCACATGAAGACACGGAAGTAAGGTTCTGTTCTCTGACGGCGACTGCACTCTGCGACGGACTGACGGTTTCCCTCCGCAGGCCTTCTCAACCGAAGGCCGGACTTCGGCCCCTGCCGCTGCCCCCTGCCTCCTGGGAATCTGATGATCCCCGCCGTGCCCCTCAGGCCGGCGGCATCCGCCCTGACTCCGGTGCACTCCGCACCGACGCAACCCCCTCAGCGAACGGAGACACAAAGTACCCTGAAGACCATGACTCTCGCAGCCACGCACACGCCGGTCCGTGACCGGCACCCCCACCGCACTGGCACGGCATCCTTCCAGGCCATCCTGGCCTTGGCAGCCGTAGCCCCCGACGGTATCTCCCCTGAGACCATCGCCAAGACCCGCTCCCTGAACCCCTCGGCCCCGGACCCGGTGTCCGCGCTGCTGGCCCGTGGCTGGCTGAGCCGTGACCACCGCGGCCGTCTGCACGCCGCCGGACGCTTTGTCGAAGGCCGCATCTCCTTCACTCGCGGCGGTAGCGCGTTCGTCGAGCCCGCAAAGGCGGGTACGGCGGCCTTCGTGCCGGCGGGCGCCACACACACCGCCTTCCAAGGCGACCTGGTGCGCGCCTGGCTGCCGCCGGCCAAGCCCACCCAGGGCCGCCTGCCCGAAGCCATGGTCGTGGCCGTGCTGGCCCGCGGCCGTGAGACCCTCACGGCCCAGATCTTGCACCGTCCCGATGGGGCCAGTGCCGTCCTGCTGGACAGCCGTACGCCTCACCGCGTCCTTCTGCCCGGCGGCAGCCGCTGTGCCAACGGGACCTGGGTCCAGGTCCGCCTCGACCCCTGGGAAGACCCCGCCCGGCCGCCGACAGGCCGCGTCGAGACCGTGCTGGGCGCCGATGCCGACCCCGCCACCGACGAACGGATCGTGACCAGCGAGTACCGCCTCCCCGTAGCCTTCCCGGCTGACGTGCAGGAGGAGGTCAGCCGCTGCCGTCTGCGCCCGACCGACGCCGAAGGCCGCCTGGACCTGCGCGACCGCTTCGTCCTCACCATCGACCCTGCCGACTCCAAGGACTTCGACGATGCCCTGTCGCTGCGACGCCTGGGCGGGGACCTCTGGGAACTGGCGGTGCATGTGGCCGACGTGAGCTACTTCGTCACTCCCGGCAGCGCCCTGGACCGCGAGGCCTTCGCGCGCGGCTGCAGCACCTATCTCCCGGATCGGGTCATCCCGATGCTGCCCGAGAGGCTGTCGAACGACCTGTGCAGCCTGAATCCCGGGGTCGACCGGCTGGCCTTCACCGCCCTGGTGCGCCTGACCTCGGACGGCGCCGTCCGAGGCGTCCGGTTTGCGCCCTCGCTGATCCGCTCGCGGCAACGCCTGAGCTACGAACAGGCGTTCGACGCCCTTGCGGGCCCGGCAGCGGCTGCCAGCGCGCGCACTGGCCTGGATGCACTGGCGGTGCACACCATCCGTGAACTGCATAGCCTGGCCGTGGCCCTGCGGGCCCGCCGCAGCGCCGCAGGGGCCCTGGAGCTCGCCTCGTCCGAACTCAAACTCCGCCTGGATGCCACGGGCCGTGTGACCGGTGTCGATGCGGTCCACCAGGACGCGGCGCACCGGCTGGTCGAGGAGTGCATGCTGGTGGCCAACGAGTACGCGTGCCGGACCCTCGCCGAGGCCGGCATGGAACAGCTCCACCGCGTCCACCCCGAGCCCGAATACGCCCGCATTGGCGCCGCCTGCCACAGCCTGCGTGAGGCCGGCATCGCCCAGGGACCCCCGGCCAACCGCATGGAACTGGCGCAACTCCTGACCGACCTGTCCGGCCGCGACGATGCCGCAGTGTGGACCGCCACGATCCTCCGCGCCCTGCCGCGGGCCGAGTACGCCGTGGACACCCAGGGCCACTTCGGCCTGGCCAAGACGCACTATGCCCACTTCACCTCGCCCATCCGGCGCTACCCGGACCTGGTCACGCACCGCCTGCTGAGGACCCTGCTTGCCGGCCGCTCGGCGAGCACGCCGGCGGCAGAACTGCGCGTCATCGCAGGAGCCTGCTCCGATCGCGAGAGGGTCTCGCAACGTGCCGAGCGGCACCTGTCCGAGACCAAGCGGCTGCGCTGGCTGGCGGACTCCGCCCGACGGGCCCCGGCGGTCGCGGTCGAGGCCGTGGTGACCGACGTGGGCGAGCGTGGAGCCGATCTCTACCTGCCCGGCTGCGGCCTCTTCGGCTGGTTGCCGCGGGCCCGGTATGCGGGTGAGGTCAAGGTCGGCCAGCGCCTGGCGGTGCTCCCGGCCCGGATCGACGCCGCCCGGCGCGACCTGGAACTGATGGTGCGGCCCGCCCGGTCGCAAGCCACCTCCCGGCGGCGCTGATACCGGGACGCCGGCCGGGCCATCCCGAAGGACCGCGGTGGACTGGACCCGGAACGGGAACCGGACCGGTCACCTGGAGCTGAAACCGAGCGGCCGGAAGTCCTGGAAGTAGAGCACGAGCATCCCGGCGACGGCAGCGTAGAGGACGGCACCGGCAACGCTCCGGATGACCGCCTTGTACCAGCGGCGGTCCTTCTGGTCCGCGAACAGGACCTCGAAGGCCCTCATGAAGACATACGCACAGACGGCGAAAAAGGTGCAGGCCATGGCAGGCTCCCGGCGGACCCGGCCGGTGCCAGCGTCCTGAGTGTCTCGCTCCCTGCTCGTCGCCTGAGGCGCGGGGCCCCCGCCCGCTCGCCCGCATCTCCGGCCCGAGTCCCGCGTTCTCGCGGAATCCCCACCCGCCGCTTCAGCGCCGAGGCCCCCGCCCGTGCGTCAGCCCAGCCGGCGCCCCGCAGGGGCAGCTACCCGTCAGCCCAGGGCACCGCCCTGGGTCCCTGCGTGAACATGGGTGCTGAGCCCTGCAGGGGCGGGATAACTGCCGCCATCCTCACCGCTCGAACAGCATCGCCGCGTAGGTGGGCAGAGGCCAGCGGTCCGCTCCCATGCGGGCCTCGAGCCCGTCTGAGGCTTGGCGTAGCCGGGCCAGCGCCGGCACGACCTGCTCCTGGCAGTAGCGTGCCCTGGAGGTCACGTCCTGGCGCTCGCGGGCGCCGGCCATCGTCTCCTCGACCCGGGTCAGGGCCTCGCCCAGGGCCGTGACTCCACCCCGGAGTTCGGCCAGCAGCTCGGCGGCCGGCGCGGGGACCCCAAAGGGCTTCAGAGCCGTGACGTTGCGGGCCTGCTCGGCACAGAACGTCAGCGCCGCGGGCAGGATCAGGCGGCGGACCATGAAGACCCCCGTCTTGGCCTCGATGAGGATCGTCTTGGCGTAGCTCTCCATGAGCACGTCGTAGCGCGCGTGGTACTCTTCCTCGGAGAAGACCTCGTGCCGCACGAACAGCTCCGCGTTCTTCGGCGCGACCATCTCCCGCAGGGCCTCGACCGTGTTGGCCAGGTTGGGCAGACCGCGGCGGGCGGCCTCCTCCTTCCATGCCTGCGTGTAGCCGTCGCCGTTGAACACCACGCGCCGATGCTCGTGGGCGTATCCCCGCAGCAGCCGTTGCACCCGGGTGTTGAGGTCCTCGTGGGAGGGCTTCTCGAGCTCGTCGGCCAGCTCGCGCAGAGACTCGGCCACGATGGTGTTGAGCACGAAGTTGGGGCCGGAGAGCGACTGGGAAGAACCCGGCATACGGAACTCGAACTTGTTGCCGGTGAAGGCGAAGGGCGACGTGCGGTTGCGGTCGGTGGAGTCCTTGGGCAGCGGCGGCAGCGTGCGGACCCCCAGGCGCAGAGTGGTCTTGCCCTTGGAGGACCTGGCACCCCCCTTCTCGATCTGGTCGAAGATGTCGGTGAGCTGCTCGCCAAGGAAGACCGAGACAATGGCCGGCGGCGCCTCGTTGGCTCCCAGGCGATGGTCGTTGCCCGCGTGCGCCACCGAGGCCCGCAAAAGGCCCGCATAGCGGTCCACCGCCCGGATCACCGCGAACAGAAACACCAGGAACTGCAGGTTGTCGTGCGGAGTGTCCCCCGGGGCCAGCAGGTTCACCCCGTCATCGGTCACCATGGACCAGTTGTTGTGCTTGCCGGAACCGTTGACCCCGGCAAAGGGCTTCTCATGCAGCAGGCAGACGAAGTCGTGCCGCCGGGCGACCTTCTGCAGCGTCTCCATCACCAACTGATTGTGATCGACACCGACATTCAGGACCTCGAAGATGGGCGCAATCTCGTACTGCGCCGGCGCCACCTCGTTGTGCTGCGTCTTCGCCGTAACCCCCAGGAGCCAGAGCTGCTGGTTCAGCTCGCTCATGAAGGAGGCCACCCGCTCGTGCAGGCTGCCAAAGTAGTGGTCTTCCATCTCCTGCCCCTTGGGCGCAGGAGCGCCAAACAGCGTCCGGCCACAGAAGAGGAGGTCCGGTCGGCCTGGCAGGAAACGCCGGTCGATGAGGAAGTACTCCTGCTCCGCCCCAAGCGTCGCGGTGATCCGCTGGCTGGTCGCGTTGCCCAGGCAGCGTAACACGCGCAGGGCCTGCCGGTTCAGAGCGTCCATCGAGCGCAGCAGGGGCGTCTTCTTGTCCAGCGCATGGCCGCGGTAGGAGCAGAAGAAGCTGGGGATGAAGAGGGTCGTGTTGTCGCCATCTCTCTTGACGAACACCGGTGAGGTGCAATCCCAGGCGGTGTAACCTCGCGCCTCAAACGTGGCCCGCAGGCCGCCCGACGGAAAGCTCGAGGCATCGGGCTCGCCCTGAATGAGCTCCCGACCGCTGAACTCCATGATGACAGAGCCGTCCGGCGTGGGCGAGATGAAAGCGTCGTGCTTCTCCGCGGTGGTGCCCGTCATGGGCTGGAACCAGTGGCAGAAGTGGGTGGCGCCCTTCTCTATGGCCCAGTCCTTCATGGCGCTGGCGAGGATGTCCGCCAGGGATGGGTCGAGGGGCTTGCCGTCGCGCAGGGTCGCCTGGAACGCCCGGTAGACGTTGCGCGGCAAGCGCTCACGCATGACGGCGTCGTTGAAGACGTAGGCGCCGAACATGGCCGGTACGAGCTTGGACTTGTCGGTGGTGCTCACGGTCCTCGGTCCTTTCGGCGCCTCTTCTCTGCAGGGCGATCGGCTCCCCGGGGCACCGTAGCCTCGGCGCACGCACCCCTGAGCCCCAACCGCCTCAGGGCGCCGGCGTCAGCAGGAAGCAGTCCAGATTGAGGTGCTGGCCGAAGAGGTTCGTCATCCGGACTTCGTGCACCCCGGCCTTGAGAGGGATACGCATCGGGCTGCCCTGGCCATCCACGGGCTGGACCGCCTGCCACTCCTCGGCCTTCGTTCGGCCCCACCCACCGGTCCCGGGAAAGCGCAGGACACTGGCCGGCACCGGCGCTCCGTCGATGCGGATGCCGCGCAGGGCCTCCGTCTCCTGGGTGGCGGCCAGCAGCGTGAGCACATAGACGCCGTCCGCGGGCACCGTCACCTCCCACGAGAGCCAGTGTCCTGGCGCTCCCCAGGAGAAGACGCAGCCGCCACCATGGATGCCGGCATGCTCGGAACTGCGGCTGACCGTGCCGCCCCCCTCGGCCTTGAAGGCCTCGGCCTCAAGGGTGGTACTGCCGTCCCAGGCCAGCCCCGCCTTGTCGACACTCCGTAGGGCGGCGACAGCGCCCCGCAGACTACACTCGATCCGATCCACCGGTACCTTCTGCCCCGGGGCCTCGCCGGACAGGAGCAGCACCGTCCCCGGCAACAGCAGGAGACTGCCGTCTACCCCCGTCGCCGCCGACGTGGTGAGCCGGACCCCTGCCGCCGGCTTCCGTTCCCGGATCGCCTCCACGCTGAACAGGCCCTCGGGACCGGGCCAGGCCAACGACCCGCGGACGGACTCCGCCGCCACGGTCACCTCCATGCGGCCAGCGTCTGCTGCCGTGCCGACCCGCAGCCCAGTGCCTTCACGGTCCGTCACAAGCACCACCGGCACGGAGGCGGTGAATGGCTTCAGGTCGGCCACGTCGTCAAAGCGTACCTCCACGAGCGCGGTGCCACCGGGAACCGTAAGGGTCACGAGGCCTGTCTGAGCGTCGAAAGACCAGGCCGCTACCGCCAGCCGCTCCTGCCCCAGGAACACGTTCCGCGGCGCCTTGCCGGTACGTATGCTGACCGTCGTCGGCACGGCGCAAACGACGGTCGCCCGGGTCACCCGCTCGGAGTACACGGCACCGAAGGTTACGCTGGCTTCTGCCCTGAACAGCGTCGCGCCATCGCTGGCGAGTTCGGTGGCCGCCTGACAGACGGCCACCGTCAGCCACGCCGCGCCGAGACCGCGTGCGAGGTGCATGCGCCAGGTCACTTCACGTCATCAAGGCGGATCTTGTGGTCCTCTCTGGCCAGCAGCGTCACGGCCTCGAGCACGCGCTGGGTCTTGTAGGCGTCCTCAAAGTCCGGAATGGGAACCGCCGGCTCCTGCCCGCCAAGGACCCGCAGAATGTCGGCCGCCGTATTGGTGAAGGCGTGCTCGTAGCCGATGCCATGGGCATCCGGCCACCACGCTTCCGCGTAGGGATGGTCCGGCGCGTGCGTGCACATGATGGTCCGCCAGCCATGCACACCCCGCGGCAGGGTCGCATCGTAGTATTCCAGCTCGTTCATGCGCTCGAAGTTGAACTTCAGAGAGCCCTTGGTGCCGTTGATCTCGAAGCCGTTGCGGTTCTGGTTGCCCGTAGCCATCCGGGTCGCCTCGAAGTGGGCCACCGCACCCCCCTGGAAGCGGCAGATGAAAAGCACCGCGTCGTCCACGGTCACCGGCGCCATGGTACGGGTGTCGCCCTGGGTGCCGCCTGCAATGCCGCCGCCGGAACCCTTGGTCAGCAGGGCACGCTGCTTGATAAAGGTCTCGAACATGGCACCGTTGATCTCGACGATCTCCTCGCCGGTCACGAACCGTGTCATGTCAATGACGTGCGCCGCAAGGTCGCCATGCGAACCGGAGCCGGCGATGTCCTTCTGGAAACGCCAGATGAGCGGCACCGACTCGTCGGCCCAGTCCTGCAGGTAGAAGGCCCGCACGTGGCGGATGGTCCCCAGCGCACCCGCTCGCGCCAATTTGTAGGCGTAGGCCACCGCCGGGCAGCGCCGGTAGTTGTACCAGACGAAGGTGGGTACCTTGGCCTTCTTCGCCAGCGCCACCATCTCCCGGGCGTCGGCAAGGTTGTCCGAGAGAGGCTTCTCGCACGACACCGGCTTGCCGGCGGCAAGCGCCTCCTTGGCCACCACGGCGTGCAGGTTGTTGGGCGTCACCACGTCCACCAGGCCCGTCTCCGGTGCCCGCACCGCCGCCTTCCAGTCGGTCGAGACGTTCTGCCAACCCCACTTCCGCGCGAAGGTCTCGGGACCCTCCGCCGGCATGCCGAAGGAGGTGTGCATCACGGGCACCAGAGGCGGCTTGAAGAACTTCCTCACCTGCGACCAGGCGTTGGAGTGTGTCCGGCCCATGAACCCCTGGCCAATCAGAGCGACGTTGATGAGCTTGTCTGCCATTGCGCGACCTCCTCGTTCCATCCGCCACACTGAAGCACTCGCCCCCAGGGCAAGGCCATCCATCCGGGAAGCCCGTCACGCCGACACGCGGCGGGTCCTGCTGAGCCCGGATCCCGCGACTGCTCCGGCGACTATACCCCCACTGCAAACCAGGGGCAAGCACGCCGCCGACCGGCCCCTCGGTCGGCGGGCAAGACCCAGAACCCAGGACCCGAAACCCGAAACCTGAAACCCGGACCCCGGACCCCGGACCCCGGACCCCGGACCCCGGACCCCGCCCCCCGGCCCCCGGCCCCCGGCCCCCGGCCCCCTATTCCCTCCCCGCCTCACGGGCGGGGACCTCGACGCCACCCACGGCATAGAGGATGGCCCGATCGAGCTCCACCTCCAGTCCGATACCGCGCCCGGCTGCAGCCGCGACCGGGTTGCCCTCGGGCCAGGCCAGCGGCGCGTCGGTTGCGTCAGCCGTCACCGGCAGTGACGCCGCCAAGACACGCCCGGTCTCGTCGAGCAGCCTCACCCGCAGCGCGCCCCCCGCTGCGTCCGCCGACACCCGCAGGACGTCCCCCACCAGCCGCAGCGGAGCCGTCCTCAGAACGCCCTTGCCGCCGGCAGCGACCGGCGCATAGCCGGCGAAGCCGTCCGGACGCAACGTCGCCAGACAAGGCAGGCAGTGCCGCTTCCAGCCGCGATGGACCACGTCGCTGCCACCGTAGAACAGCAGCAGGCGACCGTCTTTCAAGACCGGCTGCCCAGCCTGCGCATAGATGCACGCCGAGTCGCAACTGCCAGCCGGCCCCCGCGGAATCAGCGGCACCCCAGCCAGCACGCGCTGCCACGACACGCTGTCCGGGCTCCAGGCCAGCTCGCAGTCCACGGTGTGGTCCGAGCCCGCGTTGTAGAGCATGACCAGCCCCACGTAGCCGTTGGCATACGGGAAGGTCGGCATGCAGTAGGTCTGCCGGTCCCGGCCCTCCGCCGGGCTGGACCGCAGGACCAGCCGCGTGTCCCGCCAGGCCAGGAAGTCGTCGCTCTCACTCCGCGCCACCAGCCGCTCGCCCTGCAGAAACCGCGTGATCAGCACGTACTGCCTCCGCCGTTCGTCCCAGAAGGCGTTGTTGTGGGTATCGCCGGTATAGGGCGTAAACCCGGTCGGCTCCAGCGCCTCACCCCAGTGGACGCCGTCGGCAGAGGACCGCACGCGCATCTTCCCGAGCCCAACATCGTAGATCATCTTGTAGCGGCGGGCAGGGTCCGGATCGTGCGCATCGCGGAACACGCCGACGTTGGGCGTGTCGCGGGCCACGATGTTGGTGCGCAGGGAGCCGTCGAAGGGAATCAGCCCCAGGTCAGGCTTCTCCCAGACGATCCCGTCGGCAGACGTGGCATACAGCAGGAACCACCCCACGTTGTGCACCGTCGCCGGCGGTGACATCCTCGCAATCGCGTCGGCATCTGCCAGAACGCACTTGTACCAGAGCTTGAACCGGCCCTCGCCTTCGTCCCAGCAGACGTTCGGGTAGAGGTTGTTCAGCGAGTTCTCCCAAGGCCTGTCGGCACGGAAAAGCGGGTTGCGCGGGTGCTTGACGACAGCCCCCATGACCAGATGCACGCCCTCGCTGGACGCCACCACGCGCGGGTCCAACAGCAGCACCTTGGCCGAGTCGGGGCGAACCGGGACGACCTCCGCGCGCACCCCGGCGACAGCGGCGACGGCCAGCAGCAGCGACATCCGCGTGGACCTCCCGGTTACCATGCCTACACCGTGACTCCTCGAAGGGCCCCGGTCAAGACCGGCGTGCCGACCACCGTCCCTCAGCCCAGCCCACCAGCCCCGGGCGAGTTCAGCGCCGGAGGTACGCGAATCCCTCAGCCCAGCCCACCGGGCTGGGTCTGGTCATCCCCTACGCTTCAGCCCTGAAGGGGCGAGATCCGTCACGGTGGCCGACCCGCCAACCGGGTACATGGTATGGTACCATGCCGACACCCGGTCCCGGGGGACAGCGGCCCCCACCGGCCTGGTGACCAGACCCTGGAGACGCTTGCCATGATCCCCAAGGCACTCTACCTCCTCAACCCCTCGAGCTATGACCTCATCTACGGACCCGACGAACGCGCGGCCATCGCGGCCATGGCCGACGTCTATGCACCGCCTCAGACCCGCGACTCCGTGGCCGCCAACCCGGCCGTCCTGGCGCCCTGCGAGATCATCTTCTCCGGCTGGGGTGCCCCCTGCATGGATGCCGCCTTCCTCGCCGCCGCCCCGAACCTGAAAGCGGTCTTCTACGGAGCCGGCTCCGTCAAGGGCATGGTCTCCGAGGCGCTCTGGGAACGCGGCATCGTGGTCACCAGCAGTTGGGGCGCTAACGGCATCCCCGTGGCCGAGTACACCCTCGCCCAGATCCTCTTCTCCCTCAAACTCGGCTGGCGCCACGCCCTGACCATCCGCCGGGACGGCTCCTAACCGCGCCGCTGGCCAGTCCCGGGCGCCTACGGCAGCACCGTCGCCATCATCTCCCTCGGTATGATCGGTCGCCTCGTCTGCAGCCTGCTCCGGCCTTTCGACGTCCGCGTCATCGCCTACGACCCCTTTGCCACCGCCGAAACCGCGGCCTCCCTGGGGGTCACGCTCGGCTCCCTCGACGAGTGCTTCGCCCGCGCCGATGTCGTCTCCCTGCACACCCCCTGGCTACCCGAGACCGAGAAGATGATCACCGGCGCCCACTTCCGTTCCATGAGGAAGGACGCCACCTTCATCAACACCGCCCGCGGCGCTGTCGTCGACGAACCTGCCATGGTCGAGGTACTGCAGCAGCGTCCGGACCTGACCGCCATCCTCGACGTCACCTACCCCGAGCCCCCCAAGCCCGGCTCCCCGCTCTACACCCTCCCCAACGTCATCCTCACCCCCCACATCGCCGGTTCCATGGACACCGAATGCCGCCGCATGGGCCGCTATGCTGTCGACGAGTGCCGCCGCTTCCTCGCCGGCCAACCCCTCAAATGGCACGTCACCCGCGAACGCGCGGCGGCCCTGGCCTGACCGGCCCCAGGGGTGAGGGATCGGGGACGGGGGACGAGGAGACCGCCAAGGTCCAAGCTCCAAGCTCCAAGGTCCAAGCTCCAAGGTCCAGGTTCCCGGTTTCGGGCTTGGTGCTTGGGCCTTGAGGCCTGGGGTTTGGGTTTTGGGGGACCGGCTGAGGACTCCACTCCCAACGGGCCGACCACCGCAAGCCGTCCGCCGAGCCTGGAGGGCAACCGCTCCCCTCTGGGCCGGCCCCCTTTTTTCGCCTAGGCCGCCTCTTGATCCCCCCGCAACCCGCGGTATCTTATGTATTCTGTTGGACCCAGTCCAACACGATGCTCCGGCGTAGCTCAGTGGTAGAGTAGGCGGCTGTTAACCGCTTGGTCGCAGGTTCGAGCCCTGCCGCCGGAGCCAACTGCTACAACTTTGCGCACCACCGCCCAGGTGGTTAGCAGAGTTCAAGGTATCTTCTTCTCGTTGGACCTGGTGTTCGAAGAGCGCCAGGTCCACTCTGTTTCTGCACCATGTGACACTCTGCACAAACAGCGGGACGATCCGCCTCATCTCTTCCGGGGTAGCTCCGTCGGCGATCTGCCGGAACTCCCGGAGTGAGTTGCACACGACCTGCACGTCCAGGCTCTGCTTCGTGATTCGGTCGACCTCCGCCTGGACGTCTGCAAGTTGCTGCTCGACCTGTTGGCACTCCTCTTCCCTTTCCCGCAGACGCTCCTTGATCTTGGGGCCGGCGTTGCCGGCCTCGACCTGGTTGAGGAGGTTGTCGACACGCTCTCGGGCGGCCTTTGCCTTGCCTTCCCATGAGAGGCGCTCTTCCCGCAGCCCCGACACGATGTCTCCAGCCTGGCCATTCGCCTCCTCGATGATGCCCGCAACCAGGGCCTCGTCCAGCGCGATCGCCTTGAGCTTCTC